>Ga0308167_1000589_pt1 | contig 59808 bp, 67 predicted proteins | sample PhyCR1_2_FD_202138 | JGI IMG/M metagenome (GOLD analysis project Ga0308167, IMG submission 202138) | Phyllosphere microbial communities from UC Gill Tract Community Farm, Albany, California, United States - DLSLRC.R1 | ecosystem: Host-associated > Plants > Phyllosphere > Unclassified | place... | reverse complement strand
GGGAAAAAGCTGCGGATCTACACCAAGTTGCCACAGCTTCCTTGCATTGAGATTAGTACCCCTTGGGCTCAACGCTGGTACGACATGCTGGGCGCTATGGAGTACCAGCGATACACGACGCCTAAGCCTTTCGGCCAATGCGTTAGTGAGCACGTCGAAGCGCTGGAACGCGAGAATAACATTCACATCCCCAAGCTGGCCTAAATCTACGTTGTAGCTCCAGGCTGACTGCGCTCGCACAGCCTCACCCTCTGAAGCCCACCCCTCCTACAGCACACCGGTTCATTTAGCCGGTGTGTTTTCATGTGGACGATACCTATGCAAAACCGACCTCCGCAAAGCTCTTGGGAGAGCCAGCAGGCGCAACTGCTACTGATCGTTGCTGCAGGCTTTGGCCTGTGCTGGCTGTTTTTCGATTACTTCGTGTACTGGAGCAGCTGGGTGCTCTATTGGCTGTGGCTGATGGTCGACTTCTCCTATACGCATGTGCTGGTGGCCAGCAAAGCCAACCTGTTGGTCAAGCTGGCCAACAACCCCAAAGCAGTCACCTTCGACCAGTGGCTGGCTGTCATGAACCAGACTTCTACCATCCTGTTCGTCTTTTTGATCCCCATCATTCTGCTCAGTAGCTGGAGCCTGGCCCTGCATCCGATGCTGCCCTTTCGCAGCAAGCGGCTCATCAGTGCCAAGACGCTGCCCAAGCTGGTCAGCGGGTTTGCTCCCTCGATCATCCCGATCGTTGCAGCCTACGGACCCAACGGCCTGAAGGATGACACCTCAGCGGCCAATGCCTGGGCCTTGAAGCCTGAAGAGTTCGCCGAACAGCACAACCTGGTTGTGCGCAAAGTGCTCGATCGGCCAGCCGCACAGGCGGCACTCGAAGCGCAGATCGGACCGGCTCACACAGATTTCGAAAGCTGGCTGCCGCATGAGCGGGCTCTGCTGGCTGTATTTGGCCTGCAGGTGTTCCTGAACGATCGCAAAGCCGCCACCAAGCTGCTCGATGACCTCAATCGCTCCTGCCTGATCAAGGGCCTGACGCGACGCCCGACGTACCTGCCGTTGTATTCGCTAGCCGACAAGGCCTTTGCAAGAGTCGTGGCCACGCCGGCCATGACCGAGCTACTGGCCATTCATGGTTTCAAACGCACAGCCCTGGCTGGCCTGTACGGCCGGGATCTGCGCTTGCCGTCTGCACGCTTTCGCTGGCTCAAAGGTGTTGACCGCACCTTGTGGTATGCCCTGCACTCGGCTGATACCGCGAAGGTCTATATCGAAGGAGCAGGCGTGCTTGCTCGATCGCGAGCGGAAGCCAAAGCCAAACAACTCGGTTTGCCGTGCGGGTTGCGAGTCGAAAAGGCCATCGATGGCCTGAATGCCGAGATGGAGGGTATTGGCTTGATCCATGAGCATGAGGACATGCCTGAAGCTGCCGTCCAGGTAGAAAAGATGCCACTAATGCAGGCCATTTACGGCGCCGAAGCGTTGCCTGCTGAACAGTAGACCCCGCAGCTCGATCTGCAACCCTCGCTTCACCTACACCCCATTTTGAACGGTTCGAACGTGACGTCATTGGCCGCCGCTGCGAAGCCGTGCGCGTCGTTTGTAACTCGTACCCAAGGATTCCCATGCAAACCATCACCCTGCCGTTTCAAGTCACCATCGCTCAAGAGCTGATGACCATCACTTATCTGGGCAATGGCCATGCACAGGTACTGGGCCTGATCGATGTGAGCCAGCGCTGTCACTTTTCGCTCGACGGCCAAAACGTGATCTGCATTGGCGAGCTGGGCCAGTTGGTTATCCAGGCGCCCGAGCACACCGATGCGGCTGTATTGCTGGACTGCATCGTTTCGGTCGTGACCAGCCATAAAAAGAGCGAACAGCGCCGCGCGGTGAAAGAAACCCGACGCAAGACCCGTCGGGCCTATATCGCAATGGCTGGGCTGACATTGGCCATGGGCGCCCTTGCCGTTGCAGTGAAATCTGAGTTTTCGGGCTCTCGTGTCTATACCGGTTTGGGGAACGCGAGCTACCAGGGCTCCACCGCAATGCCGGTACTAAGCGTTGACCAGATCGTGCCTCAAACCCCGAAGACCACACCTCCTGCAGCGCCCTTAGTCCTTACACCACCGCTGCCGCAGGAGCGGCCTGATGTGCCAGCCGAGCTGGCTGATTCACCCACAGACGGCTGGACACTGCCGGATGCGGCACGCAAAGATCTGTCGGCCAACCTGCGCATGGCGGCAGAGCGCAAGCTGTTCACGGTCGAGTACTCCAGTGGCCATGCACGCACCTTGTATGTGTTTGCAGATCCGGAATGCCCCAACTGTCAGCGCTTGGAGCCGGCCCTGGAAGCGGCAGCCAAGGACTTCAACGTGATTGTGTTCCCGGTCGCCGTGATCGGTGGTGAGAGGTCGATCGCCTCGATCACTCCCGTCTTGTGCCTTCCCCCTGAGCAGCGCAAAGCGGCCTGGAGCGAGCTGTTTGATGTCGGGCACGGCGTGATGGATCTGGGCAAGCCCAAGGAAAGCAAGGAAAGCGCTGCAGTAGGACCAGGTGATTGCGATATCGCCGGCAAAGCGCTGGGCGTCAACGAGGTGGCCTACCAGACCTACCGCATTCCAGGCACACCGTGGGCCATTGCCGATGACGGCCGTCACGTGTCCCAGGCTGTGCTGCAGAACCCTACGAGCCTGCAGGCGTTCATGGGCGCAGCCGAGGTGAGCCATGCAGCCCAATAACTATGCCGTGGACCGCGCACGCATCAACCGGCGTGTCTATCACTCAGCTCTGACTGCCTGGATGATGGGGCCAGGCAGTTTGGCCTTGGGCATGCTCGCCGCTATGGTGGGTGGATTCCTCTACCCCGTGAGCCTTTGGCTCAGCTTCCCCGTGCTGATGTTCTGGGCGCCGGTGCTGCTGTTTGCTGACTGGCAGATGCCCATGCGCATGCCTACGGACATGGGCGTGCTCGATCCGTCGACTAGGCGCCAGGTGCCTGGAAAACTCTGGGGTTTTGTGCCGATCGCCGTCGCTCGCACGACGATGGATAAAGCCGCGGGCATTCTGTACATGGGTTATCTGCGCGGACAGGATGCAGGCCGCGAGTTGTGGCTGAGCATGGACGACATGTGCCGGCACATCCTGATGTTCGGCACGACCGGCGCCGGTAAGACCGAAGCGCTTCTAGGGTACGTCCTGGGCCAGCTTGGTTATGGCAAGGGCCTGATCTACACGGACGCCAAGGCCCAGAACGACGTGCCAACGGCCATTGCCTCCCTGGCCCGCTACTACGGCCGGGAAGACGATCTGCGGCACATGAACTTCATCAACGGTGGTCGCTCCCGTGCCCAGGAGCTGCTGGATGATGACAAGAGCCGTCCCGAGACCAACACCATCAACGCCTTTGGCATCGCCCAGGAGTCCTACATCATCAACCTAATGGACTCGATGCTGCCTTCTGCCGGCAATGACGGCGGGTGGCAGGAGAAAGCCAAGGCGATGAGCCAGGCGCTGGTGTTTTCCCTGGTCTACAAGTGCCGCCGGGAAGGCAAGGTCATGTCACAACGTACGATTCAGGCCCATATGCCGCTGCGCGCATTGGCCAAGCTCTATATCCAGTCGGTTGAGGAGGAATGGCATGAAGATGCCAGGCTGCCGCTGGAAAACTACCTGAACACCCTGGCAGGTTTTGACCTGACCAAGGTGGATTCGCCTTCGGAGTGGGCACCTGAAGCCCTGAACCAACATGGTTATCTGATCCAGCAATTCAGCCGCATGTTGTCCATGTTCAACGACATGTACGGGCATGTGTTCGCGCTCGATGCCGGCGACATCGACCTCAAGGACGTGATCCACAACGATCGCATCCTCATGGTGCTGATCCCGGCGCTGGAATTGTCGTCCAGCGAGGCTTCAACGTTGGGCCGGCTGTATGTGTCGCAGACGGCCATGATCCTCAGCCAGGATCTGGGTGAGAAAATCGAAGGCAAGGCCGAAGACATCCTGGTGGTGCGCAAGTACAAGGATCGCTTCCCGTTTCTGTGGATCAACGACGAGGTGGGGGCCGTCTACACCGAAAAGCTGGGCGAGTTGGCCACACAGGTACGCTCCCTGGGCATCAGCCTGCTACTCGCTGGCCAGGAAGCGCAGCGCTTGAAGTCCGCCGCCGGCGACAAGATCTGGACCCTGATTGCCAACATGGGCACGCGCATCACCGGCAAGATCATGGATCCCAAGGACACCTTGGAGATCCTGCAGCTGATGGCCGGCAAGGAAATGGTCTCCGAGGTCAGTGGCATGGTGCGGCAGCCGGGTACGTTTGGCAGCAGTTGGGAGGACTCGGATTCGTTGAGCCTGCGTGAGCACAATAAAGTCAGCGTCGAGGAGGTGCAGAAGCTGCAGGAAGGCGAAAACATCACCCTGTTCAAGGGCGAGGTTATTCGTGGCAGCTCGCTGTACATCCCCGACGTGGACAAGTTGTCCAAAGAGGCCATCCGCATCAACCGCTTCATCGAGGTGGCTCCGCCGTCCCTGGACGAGCTGCTGGCCACCGCACCGGAGACAGTCCGCCGCAGTTACCCGCGTGCAGGGAAGATCCAGCAGATCCTCTTTCACCTCAAGGCTGAGCCAGGCCGCTCTGACCTGCAGAACCTGGTGCTGATCGATCCGGCGCTGGCTGCGCTGAACGAGCTGGAAGAAGAGTGGCAGCACATCTGGCGTCGCACACCTGGTGCAGCTGTGCGTAGCACCCTGCTCTGGCATTCGGCGCTGGGTAAGATCCCGACCAGGGGCCGAGGCTATCGATCGCAAGTCGATGAAGCACAATCGCTGACTGTAGGTCTCAAACGTCTAGATGCTTACGGCGGCCAACACGTGCAAGCGGTCAAACCTGAGCATAAACAGCATGGACATCACCACTGATAACGAGGCAGATGGGCTATGAGTAACCTCACATCTTTAATGCGCTGTGTCGGAGAGTTACCTCCGTCGCGCGGCGCTCGCAGAGCCCACAGCTGCGTCCTTGCCGATCATGTCGGTCCCTGCGATCTGCAGTACGAATTGCACGGACAGACGCACGTCGCAGGCTTCGAAAACTATCAGCAGGCACTGACGGCCGCGACTTTGGCCATCTTTTCTGACGTGCATGAGTACGACTGCGTGTTGATCCGTGCCGGCACGGAGCATTCCTCTACTCAGCCTTTCTCGAGCGCAATCACCTGGCATCAGGCGCAGATCTGATTTAACCCCACAGCAACCTCTTTCACGCTGCCTGACCTCAGGCGGCGCGAATACGCTCATCCTTGAAACGGAGCATTTCCCATGGCACGAGGCGTTAACAAAGTCATCCTGGTAGGCACCTGTGGCCAAGATCCAGAAACCCGCTACATGCCCAACGGCAACGCGGTCACCAATCTCAGCCTGGCCACCAGTGAGCAATGGACAGACAAACAATCGGGTCAGAAAGTGGAGCGGACCGAATGGCACCGCGTCTCACTGTTCGGCAAGGTGGCTGAGATAGCTGGGGAATACCTGCGCAAGGGCTCCCAGGTTTACATCGAGGGCAAGCTGCAGACGCGGGAGTGGGAGAAGGACGGTATCAAACGCTACACCACGGAAATCATTGTGGACATGCAGGGGACGCTGCAACTGCTGGGCGGTCGACCTCAAGGCGATCAGGCACAGCGGCCTGCAACGGGGGGCCACCAGAACCCAACACCTCGGGGGCAATCGCAATCGCAGCCTCAGCGTGAATCACTGCCGGCACAGCAGCCGGCGCCGCAACAAACACCCGATGAAGATTTTTACGACGACAACATTCCGTTCATGGATCCCTACCGATTCAGCTGGCAGCTGGTCTAGCCCGCCGAAAGCATCCGAGCTACATACCAGATAGCTTTAATTTAATAACTTATGTAAGTTATGTCACTTAGGCACGATAGGAGACAATTTATGATCTTGTTACTAGGCGGAGAGAAAGGTGGGAGTGGCAAGAGCTGTCTTGCTCAGAACCTGGCTGTGTGGTTGCAGGCACGCGGCGGAGATGTCTTGCTTCTTGACGCAGACCCTCAAGGGACAACCGCAGACTGGGCCGCTGAGCGATCAGCTCAAGGGGATTTACCGTCGATTCCTGTTGTGCAAGCTCATGGAAACATCAGGCAAACGCTGGCAGATCTTCGAAACAGGTATAGGCAGATTGTGGTCGATGCAGGCGGCTCAGATTCTGAAGCGCTTCGATCGGCTATGACGGTTGCCAGTCACATGCTCATACCATTTCGACCAAAAAGACGCGATTTGAAAACCTTGCCCAAGGTGAACAACCTGGCGCGTTTGGCAACCGCAGTAAATCCTTCTCTCATCATTCGCGCCGTCATTACACAATGCCCTGCTCTACCTAGCCAGGTCCAACGCATTTTGGACGCAAAGGAAGCGTGTAGATCATTCGATATTGAGCCTTTGGGTGCTATCACTACGGCTCGAAACGTGTATGACGATGCAGACGAAGACGGCTGCTCTGTTTTGGAAAGCAATACGGACCCGCGCGCCAAGGAAGAAATAGAAATGTTGGCTACTGAGCTTTGGGGAGCCAAGTCATGGGCCTGAAGGATCTGATTCGCAAACCACCACATGAGTCCGTGGACGAGGAAGCGAACGACGAGGCTGCGCTAGCATTCATTGCTGGAGCTCCAGTCAGTGCTACCCCAAAACCTAAGCGCAAACGAAAGAAAGCCCCCACCTTTGTCCGGACTACCTTTTCGCTTTCCAAAGACGTGAACAAGCAGATAGACAAAATATCTCTCATCCCCAGAGCGTTTCGAGCATCTCGCTCGGATGTCATTCGCGCGGGCGTTATCGCGCTTCAAAACTTAGATAAGGCTGACTTATTGGCTCTGCTTGAGGTCGCGTCCAAGGCCGATCCTATAGAAGAAACTGGTCAATTCGGCGAAGACGAGTAAGTTATGCAACGTAAATAACTTACATAAGTTATTCGCGCTTTTTTTTGAAGAGCCTTGCCTCACGGGCCTTTCCCAGGCGTAGAACGCTCCCAAACCCCATAAAATTATCGCCTTAAAATTGGCGCTTTTCGTTGCGGAGAAATATTCTGGGTGGTAGTGTTCACGCACTTTGGGTTCAGGCCTAGCCACACGGTCGTAGATCCGTAGATCGTTTGGCAAGCTTGGGAAGGGGACAAGGATCTTTCAGTGACATAACCAAATTGCAGAAACCAAAAAGCCCCGGTTGGCGCCGGGGCTTTGTGGAAAATCTTGAACAGGCCGTTTGACTAGCGGATTACCTGTTCAACTCTCTAACAAGTGAGCCGATTATGGCGTTCACCGAGGCTTCTTGCAAGCCACAAAAGGTGATCGCACAAGGCTCACCGCCAAACGGTGGATTTTGGAAATGATTTCCTCTCCCTTTTTCGCTGCACACTGTGCAGCACAGGCTGATCCCAGCTTTTCTGGTGACCAGCTGTGAGTCGGCTAAAAGCCGTACGGCTCTCCCCTTCTGATCCTCATTCGGCGCTGCGCCGCACGGCTCGGGCTCTGCCTGACCAGTACGCTGCACCGCGTCACCTCACCGAGCAGCAGCTCAAAAACCCCCTTATTCGCAAAGCCTACGATCGCCTGGGTAACCTGGTGAGCTTTCGTGGCCAGTACCTGCGCCGCCTCGATGGCGTCAACGGCGATCGCCGGACACGTCGTGAGAAGTTCGTGGCCATCGAGCGCATTGCCGAGCAGCTGCTGGTACGCCTTGACCTGGCCACCAGTGTCCTGGGCTACCTCGATCCTGCCAGTGGCAGCTACGTCCTCAATACCCAGTGCAACATCGCCAAGGACGCCGGCATTTCGGCGCCGGTGCTGTGCCGTCTGTTCAAGACCCTGGATGACGCCGGGTACGTCTATCGCCGCATCGAGCGCGTGCGCCTGGATGAAAAGGACGACAACGGTCTGCACCTGGTGCGCACGCGCGTGTTGATCCGCTTTACGAAACTGTTCTGGAATGACCTCGGACTGGGCTATGTCTTTGACCGCGTGCAGAAAGCAGCCAAGAAGCGTCGCGAGTCTGAATTGCTGGAGATCGGCCAGCGTCGGTTGTCTGAGATGGAGCGTTATTCCCTGGAATTGAAGCGGCGCCAGATGTCCCGTCAGAGATGGGAAGCAAAGGAAGAACGCGAAGCCGAGGGTAATGACGGCAATGCCCAGCGCAGTTCAAGTGGTGCGCCAGTTCGTAAGAAGGCCAGCGATGTCATGAGCGCGCTGGAGAGGCTGGGGGCCTCATTCGCCAAAAAAGCCCAGTAACACCTGCAACCCCTCTTTTTCTGCATCCGCTCACGCGGAGGCCTTGTCACGCCTGCAATTTGAGGTCGTGCGACACGCCTGCGAAGCGATCGGGAAGAAGCCCGGGAGAGCCCCTTTTTCTACCCAAATCAAACGTCAAAACGGCCCCTCCCGGGCAGGTAGTCAATGGCATTGAAATTAGTGGAATTTTATACCCCAATCAGTATCCCCCTCCGGGAAAGGCAGGGATTTACGAGGGGTGAACCCCTCATAGAGCATTACAGCCTGCGCACTTCGTACCTACGGTACGGCGCAGACGTGTGATCTGAAGATACGGATTAAACCCTGTCTAAGCGGCCCAGGGCGATAAAGCCGCCCTGCCCTGGCCTGCGGCCACCCTTCGGGCGCTAAGACCCGGATAAATCGCCCCCAGGCGGCTGCGCCGCCTGCCGGCTCAACCGGGCGCGTGTGCGCGCGGGTTTAGACCCTCATGTGGTGAACATGCCGCCGCCTTGTGCCTTCAATGAAGGCATGCGTTTTGGCCATCGGGCGGATTCCGAGCTGAAAAGTGTTGATCGACCGGCACTTTTTGAAATACTGTGCATCCATACAGTACAAGGAGCCCGAATTGGCCAAGAAAGCCCCAGCGGCCCCTGCATCGCCCAAACCATACGAGGTGCTTGCCATGCGGCTACAACGTGCAATCAACACGCCTGCAGCGCATAAAGCCAAATCTGCACTGCTGGAGCGCTTGCCCGGTGACCGCGATGAGGATTGGACACAAATCCTGGAGGAAATCGGCGAAACCGATAACGTGACCGTGGCCCACCGCGACGATGGCAAGGTCCAGCTGTTCTGGACGGTGCCTCAGGAAGACTGAACAACCGATGTTCTCATCCCCGCCTGGTGCGGGATTTTTTTTACCCTCACATTGCGGTGCCATCATGCCCACGACCGTTCTAGCCCGAATCGACACTTCCAAGATCAGATTGCCCCTCTACTCGCATCGAGTCCCGGCGGGGTTCCCATCACCCGCGGCTGATCACCTGGAGAAACATATCTCCCTGGACGAGCTGTTCGATATCCGGGCACCGCACGTGTACCTGGTGAAGATCGAAGGCGAAAGCATGATGGGCGCCGGGATCTATGACGGCGACCTGGTGATTGTCGATCGCAGCCGTGATCCGCAGCATGGCGATATCGTGATCGCAGGATTGAACGGTGAGCCCGTTTGCAAACGGCTGCACCATCGCGGTCGGCAAGTCATCCTGCAGTCGGAAAACAAGGCCTACCCGCCGCGTTACATTCTGGAGAGCGATGTAATGGAGGTATGGGGAGTCGTGCGCTACAGCGTGCGTGATCATGCCTACGCCTAAGCAAGTGTTCGCCCTGGTGGACTGCAACTCGTTCTACGCCTCCTGTGAGCGTGTGTTTCGACCTGACCTGGCCAAGACCCCGATTGTCGTTCTATCGAACAATGATGGCTGCGTGATCGCGCGCAGCTACGATGCGAAACCCTTCGTCAAAATGGGCGCGCCCTACTTCCAGATCAAGGACATGCTGCGCCGTGAAGGGATTGTGGCGTTCAGCAGCAATTACGCGCTGTATGGCCAAATTTCCGAGCGAGTGATGACCATCATCGAAAGCATGGTGGCTGACTCCGAGGTGTATAGCATCGACGAAATTTTTTGTGATCTGACTGGCCGACGTGAGGATCTGACCACGCTGGGCCGCTCGATCCGAGACAGGGTACTGCGCTGCACAGGAATTCCGGTCGGTGTGGGCATAGCGCATACCAAGACGCTGGCCAAGCTGGCCAACCACACCGCCAAGCGGCTGCAGGCTCAGACTGGCGGTGTGGTGGACATTTGCGACCCGTACAAGCGTGACTGGGTGTTGCGTAATACTGCAGTCGGAGAAGTGTGGGGTGTTGGTCGACGGCTCAATGCGCACCTGGAGGCCATGGGCATCCAGTCAGCCATGGACCTGGCCAAGGCCGATAAGACGATGATCGGGCGGAAATTCAGTGTTGTCCTGGAGCGAACAGCGCGCGAGCTTGCCGGCGTGTCGTGTATGGAGCTGGATGAGCCTGACCCGCCGAAGCAGGAGATCTGCTGCAGTCGGATGTTTGGCAAGCGCATGAGCGAGGTTGGCCCGATCAAAGAGGCGGTGGCCACCTACACGGCTAGGGCTGCAGAGAAGCTTCGAGCCCAGCGCTCAGTGTGCAAAAAGATGCGTGTGAGCGTGCGTACGGGCATGTTCAACCCAGATGAAGCGAAGTATGCCAACGGCGTTGTGATCGAGCTGCCCTACCCTACGAATGACACCCGGCTGATGACCAATGCTGCTACTCAAGCGGTGGATCACATATTTCGTCCAGGATACCGCTACAGCAAAGCTGAAGTGATGCTGCTCGATCTGCGTCAGCCTGGTGAGTACACGAGCGATCTTTTTGCCCAGGTTCAGCCGCAAACGTCCGACCAATTGATGTCGGTCATGGACTCGATCAACAGTCGATGGGGACGCGGGACGTTACGCACAGCGACAGTGCCGACCACACCCGAATGGGCTATGAGGCGTGATTTGATGAGTCAGAGCTATACCACGCGGGTTGATCAGTTGTGGGTCGCGAGAGCGCACTGATGCCAATGCGCAAACTACTTCGACCAGTTTTGTAGGACTTCCCTATGAGTGGCCTCGATCCAATCGTATAGGCTATCGATCGTGTCTGGGGACAGAGCCTTTACAGTCTCTATGCCCCAGACAAAGCCGTATGCGCGTTCAGCCGTTAACTCTGCAGCGGCGGCTGTTCTCGCTCCGCGCATCACCAGATCCAGGCCTTCCATCATTAGGCGTACTGGATCGGGCAGCATGGGAAGTGGTAACACAATCATCTCCGCATTCAATATTCACTCAAATCTAACAAAAAACCGCCCAATAGGGCGGCTTTTCAACGCATTTACCTGCTTAATCTCGCAATGAGAATTGCATCACGCACAAGCGGTCTACAAATTTTCAGATACTCCACGAGCTGACCAGCAGGGATGCGGCCGAGCTGGTTTACTGGAGTGAGTCGTATGGTGTTATATTCCTGCGCTGACATAGCGATTACCTTTTCGTGGGGTTTCGGTGTGTTATCCAGGTCAGAGGAATCTCACCTCCTCTGGCCTGGCTCCTGCTTTACTTAGGCGTACCCGCCCTATCCATCAAATCGTTTAAGGCTCTCACTGTAGCTGCCTTCACAGACGTATCGTGGTCCAGTGCGTACTGTTTAACTCGACGCAGGAATGCGGCCTCTACACGCAGATTCATGGGTACATCCTTACCCTCCTCTCGACGCGCCGTGTTATTGCCTACGCTGGGCTCTTCGGTAGTGGGAGGCAGACCCTTCCCGGTGGCTTTCTTGGGAGGAGGAGCTAATTTTGCGACCATGTAATTTTCCCTAAGCGTCAATTTGTCATTGCATTAATGCGTTAATGCGTTAATTGACGCAACTATACAGCAGCCTTTGCAAGATGGTCTAGCCTGTCCAGTATGGATTGCATGACCCTATCGGCCTCCTCGCGTAATCCTTTGTGCCGTACCTCGACCACTGACAGACCCACATCGTGTGCGCGTCGGTAGAGCGTCTTCTCGTAAAGCGTGCCGCTCATCAAATGATATGGTGTCGCTCGCAGGTACGTGCGTGCTTCCACTACGTCTTTAGCACTGTCTCCGGCTTTGCTGAGCACGAACGCTATGCGAGCTGGATCTACGCCGTGCTTGTCTACCAACGAGTTGGCCAATCTCACTTGCGGCTTCATATCGTCCAAACCTGTTGAGGTGGGAAGGATGAGCAGGTCCACATGTTTTGCCATGGCAACGGTTCCTTCATTCGCTCTTGCAGGCCCGTCAAACAGGGTCACGTCCATGTCTTCGCGGTCGGCCGCGCGCAGTGCTTGACCAAAGTTCTGGAATGTTTCCACCCTAATAGTGGGCTCGATGCCGGCCGCCAAACGGGTCATGTTCCACTCCTGGCAGGTCGAATTGTCCAGGTCAAAGTCCATGATCTTCGTGGACCATTCGTTCATTGCGAATGTGACAGAAAGGCCCCGGATGATTGAGCTCTTACCAACGCCACCTTTCTGTCCAACGACCGCTATCCGATATCCCATTTCCTCTCCTGAAAGCGTTATTGCGTTATTGCGTCAAATGACGCTGGCAATAGTAGGAGCACGGTGCTGCACGTGCAAGCGTTATTTATAGAAATGACGCATTAACGCATTAACGCATTGTTTGCGCCGGAAATTCTGCAGATCCGCGGCGAGAGTTGTGGGGGGATTTATTGACGCATTGACGCATTGACGCATTGACGCTAAGATGTTGCCATTACAGGGTAATGGATAAGAACGATGAGTAGTCACACACAATGGGAAGGTAACGTCACAGAACTGGTAGCAGAGGATCTGCAGGTTAGCTATGGCGATGCTGCAGGCGTGATTGAGGCTCAATCGTTCTGCATGCAGCAATCCTGGTGTAGAGGAATGGATGCAAAACAGACATCCGAAAGAATTCTTGAAATAATCGTCAACGGACATTGAAAGGAAGCTATCCAATGAAGTACGAAAGGCAACCCAGCACGCTCCGTCTTTGGTTTTACGCACTGATATGCGTGGCCTGCGTCACGGCTTTGTACATCGCCGAGCATCCCAAAAAGCCTCGTGAAACCAGGGAGCAGGTTTTGGAGCGCTGCTCTAAGCCCGCTCCAAGCCCTTTTAAATCAGACTTCAGCTGCGTTTCTGCAGTAGCGAACGCGATGAGAGGGGATAAAAAATAGGGCGCCACGCCCTATTTTGTTTGATAAATAGGGCGCTATGCCCTATAATCTCCCACATGGCCGGGCACTTCGCTCAGGTCGAAGGAGATGCAAATGGAACAGAGTGAACTTGATGTAATTCAACATGCGCTTGCGATTCTGGATAGCCATCTGAAAACTAAGGGGGTTGCACTGCAGTCTCCGGCAACGGTCCGTGCTTTCCTGCGGTTGGAGCTTGAGCGAGAGGAATCCGAAGTGTTTGCGGTGCTTTTCCTGGACACTCGACATCGCTTAATTGAATTTGTGCGTATGTTCAATGGCACCATTGATAGCGCTGCAGTCTATCCTCGCGAAATAGTCAAAACCGGGCTCGCACTGAATGCCGCTGCATTAATCATTTGCCACAACCATCCAAGTGGCGATTCAACCCCTTCACATCAAGATCGCCAGTTAACGGTTCGTCTCAAAGACGCCCTAGCGTTGGTGAGTATCCGCTTGCTCGATCACTTAGTCATCGGTCACGGCGAAGTAACATCCTTTGCTGAAATGGATTGGATCTAAAAACTAAGAGCCCCGAAAGGGGCTCAACTCTGAGGTTATATAATGGAAACCAAAAGCAACTACGGAGAGCAAGGCCCTATTCGAGCTGTGTGTCTCTGTGAGCGCAAGGAGTGGACCGAGCCGACGGCTAGTGAAGTGCGTACGGCTTTGAAAATGGCCGGCTGGAGCGGAGAAGAATTGTCTAGGCGCTTAGGTTTGGACAGCCGTACTGTTCGCCGTTGGACACTGGGTGAAAAGCCGATCAACTACGCTTCCTGGTGTGTACTATGTGTGCAAGCTGGGCTCGGCCAGATCTGGACGTTCACATTGATGCAAGGTTGAATATTTGTGGCTAATATTGCAATATTCTAGAGGCGGGAGAATGTGATTTAAATAAAAGTGCTGCGTAATACTATACGCGTGGTGACCTTTGTGCATCCTGATATTTATGTGTATTTAGAAGAAGGTTTTGTTGGGCCTCCAGATCCATGGAGACTGTTGAAAATAGACTTGCTGATGCGTTTTGCAGAAGAGGACTGTGACTCATATCTTTGGAAAATTGGTGGGTACTATGTCTGGTATGAATGGGAAAACGGATGGACTATTGATGGTTCACAACCATGTGAGCCAGAATTCGTTCGAGGTTTGATAATTGCGCATGATGGTCATTTCCAAAGAATGGTCTAGGAAACGAATAAGTGAATATGGTTAACGGCTTCTGAACCAGAAGCCGGCATTCACAATGGACTTTATTAGGCTTAGGCTAGTAATTGAAGGTTTCAGACCCAGACCCATACCGTTGGTGCGAAAAATCATGCACTGTAGAAAATATTTTTGCAGTCTCTTTGTTTATTGATAGGACTCGTAAAACTTTGTCTTTAACCAAGTCGGGGCTTTCAGAGTTATGGGTTGCTTTGTCACGAACGTTGGCTATTAGTTTGACCATTGCTGTTTCAAACCCATCATGATCGATGTGGTCATGAAAAAAGCTCCTGCATTTACGATTAAGCTGCTGAGTTTTTTCCTCAAGAAGATTGCACCTGAATACTATAAATGCGTTGAATAGTCTGCACTTTATATCGTGTTCTGTATTGCGCTCTGTCACATCGCGCCAGAACTTATAGTTCTCGTCAGATATTTCTTGTAAGGTTTTCTCTATTGCGTTAATTATGGCGTTGGCTTCACTCTGTCGGGCTAGAGAACGAGAATTGTTGTAAGTAAATAGTAAGCCAATAAAAGCTACTATTACAGCTAATACCCCTGTCTGGGCGAGATCCCTCATAAAATTCATAAAAGCTCCTTAGTTTGTCTCAGCCCTAGGTTTCGCTTCGTCTATATATTTAATTATATTATTTATGACGCTTTTGTACTTGTATTCAAAACTTATTCTTCTTTTTACTTCTTCGACAGTGAAGTTTTCATATATTATAAGTCCTGCGAAGGCTTCATCGCCAAAGGAGGAGCCACACCCCATGGTCCCATTGAAATCTATAATTAAAAATTCGTGTTTTTTCAATTCGGGTACAAGGATTTCTTTGCGAAATTTTTCTCCATTGTCGTCGCCATCTTTGCTATCTCTACCGTAGGGCATATCGGAAAAACGATCTGCCACGTCTATGCGAAAGGCTTCGCTCACTTTTTGGACTCCAATTTTAGATTCCACTGGATGAGTGTTCCAGGAAACTCAGATGGAAGTTTTGTCAATTTCTCTTTACCGGTGTTAGTTTTGAATATATAAGAGCCTTGTCCGCTGTATATGATCATGGCCCCTTCCGGATTTGACAGAACGAAGTCTTTGGCCTCTGACAATCCTTTGCCACGATTGTCAACCTTGAATCTTGATCGGCCGTATTCGACAGCCATTTTAATTCTATGAGCATCAGCTGCATACTCGTAAAGCTTTCCGTCTGTATAGGAATAGTAGACCGTATACCAATACTTCCGTTCAAGGGTTGTTGGGATTCCCACGCCTATATCGTATACTGCAATAAAAAACTGATCATCTATTTTTTCGACAATAATCCACCAGTTGGCTAGGGTCTTGTTGAAGTTGTCTGCCACAAAATCATTGTCATATGCGTGCTGCCATACGTTACTAACTGATTCAGTTATTGCATTGTATGCGAGGACATTTTCTTCATCTAATCCAGCGTCAGCTATGGCAGCTTGTGTATATGTAATTATTTTTTTTAACTGAGCTTTGTCATTACGTTTGGTGTCTTCTATAGAGGTTGTGCAGATTTCCAAACTGTTGTCGTTTACTGCCGTTGGGAGAAATTCAAGCTGTTTCGTAAGCTCCCAGAAGCCCAACCTTCCAAAAGAGCTAGAAATGATTGATAGCTTGCATTTGGTAAATCGAACGATATTTTTTCGGCCATGTTTTTTTTGGAGTGTCTGTATCGAAGCGTACAACAGTAGCATTGCGCCCGCCTTGACTTCGATGACTCCTCTCAAATCAATAAGAACATTTCCCTTTTCGGCAGCAGACTGAATATCTTTGATAAAGCTGAAAAAATCAGAGTATCTATCTTCATAAAATGAGATAACGCTTGGAGCGGCTAAAACATGTCTTCCAGCAGCGATGAAACCTGAACCATATCTAAGTTTATAACCTAGCCATGGGTGATCATCTAGGTTATAGAAATCCTTTTTATTGAAAACTTTGCGTGCCATGCCCTTACTGCTCCAACGTGTCGTAGCGCTCACTGATCAGGCGCGTTCGGTGCCAATCTACCATGCCGGCGCTTTGCCTTGCTCAGGTCTTCCATGGCTAATATTTCACCTTGTAGGTAGGCGAATCCTCCGGCCGATTCTGCCGACGATCGTAGATTTTGGTCGTGCTGATGTTGGCATGACCCAGCCAGGCCTGGACCTTGGCAATGTCGGCCTCGTGCTCCAGGGCATTGGTCGCCGCCGTAGCCCTCAGTCCATGCACGCCCAGTCCGGCGACCTGAATACCCGCCTTTTTAGCGTAAGCCTCTACCACTGTATAGATACCGTTGGCCGAAACCCCAGCCCCAGTCGATCGGCCACGCAACGGTCAGAACACGGGGACTTTCCTATCCTCATGGTGATGCTCCGAACGTTCCAGGTAAGAGTGGATACGTCCGGCTGCTACCAGGTGCAGAGGTAGGTAACGCACCTTGCCGCCTTTTCCATGGATCTTCAAATGCTGGATACCGCGGCGCTCCTGGATGTCGTTTACCTGCAGCAATGCTGCTTCTTCGCGTCGCAGCCCGTGGTACAGCAGCACTCCCAGGATGGCCCGATCACGCAATCCCTTAAGTGTGGATTCATCCGGTGCATCGAGCAGGACCTTAGTCTGATGGTCTCCCAGCGCCGGCGTCTTGCCCTCATTGCTCTCGATCTTTGGCCGTTTGACGCTGTGCACTGGGTTCCCGCCGGCAATGGCGTTGTTTTCCAGAAGGTGATCGAAGGGGCTGGCCAGAGCTGCCAGTTTGCGTTGGATGGTAGCCCCGGCCGGGCCTCGTGATTCCAGATCCGCGCGCCACGCCAATACGTGTGATCGAGCAACCACACGGAACTCATCTGCCGAGGCCAAGCCAACGAATCCACAGAAGTCTTCCAGGTCGTTTTGATAGGCACGTTGTGTGCGGGGGTTGTCTAGGTTTGCAAACCACTCAACCGCTGCCGGCACTGCGGCCAGCTGCTGAAACTCCAGGGCGGTAAGACGGCTCGCCGGCTGTGATCGTTACGACGGTAGACGCGGACAAATTGAGGTCCTTCATTGGATACCTGGTCCAGCTGGTCGACCTGCAGCGTGCTCGCTGGCCACCCACTCCCAATACTGACGAATAGACTAGTCAACATCGGATTCTTGTATCAGGTGTTGCCATGACAATGAGGAGGATCTTTGTAAGAATGTTACTGGTACTCCTGTCTTGTGGCAGAATCGAAAGACCAGTCCCCACATAAAGAATTATAAAGCTTATGAACATTGTCACTATACACAACACGCCAGTAGATTCATCTATTTGCCAGGAAGTGCTGCTGATTGTGCAGGACAACGTATCTGCATTGAGTATGTCCACGCCGTCCAAAAAGCACCCTTTGTTTGATGGGTATAAAGCATTGCTTGTTGAAGAAATACGCAACTATATAGCTCATCCTGACTTACCGCAGGTAAAGCTCATAACGTGTTCCAACGATTCTGGAAAGATTTTGGGTTTTTTACTTTACGGGCTGGTTCAGACATCGAAGCAGGAGTGCAACATATACTACACCGCCGTGGACAAGCCCTTTCGGGGTATGGGTGTAATGAGGAGCATGATGAAGGTTATTTTCGATATATCCAGTGATATCGGATTATCCTGTAGCATACCAACGGTTCCTATTTACAAGAAATTTGGATTTCGTATTGTAAAAGCCCGTGAAACTCAAATAGTGATGTTCGTTGGAGATCCGATAGGTATTACTCCTGTTTTCGATGCAGCAGATCTGAAAAGGCTCAGTGCTGTAGAAAAGGCCTTCTATGAAGCTGCTGAAAAAACTAGCTACTCACAAATTATAAGTGCCGATAAAAAAATGAAAATCGATTTGGAGACAGAAAAAACAAAGGCTAAGCGTTTTGTTCAGATAAACGGTTAGTTAGATCTTTCAGCTCACGCATTGGGTAAACTTGAATTATGAAAAAACATCGGGAAGATCGTCTTATCAAAAACGATATAGTTTTGCGGAGTAAAGTTATCCAGCTGTCAGGAGATGCCTGGCCTTGTCCAGAAGATCTACTTGAACGCCATTCGGAAATCGAAAATATATCTCCCGTTTTGCTCAATGCGCGGGCTCCCCTGGTCTTTGGCGTGGATGCACCTTGGGGCGGTGGCAAAACTACTTTTCTTAATTTATGGCAGCATTATCTGAAACGTGATGGTAAGGTCAGCTTGTATCTAAATGCTTGGGAAAGTGATTTTGCAGAAGATCCCTTGTTGCCTATGCTGTCTGTGCTGGACAGCTGGCTGGATAAGACTCGAAATAAGCCTGCTAAAAGCGCTTGGAATAAAGCAAAGAGCTATGCGCCTGGCATTATAAAGTCAACCGCTGTGGCAGCGGCCAAAGCCGCAACCCTGGGGATTCTTGATCTTGAGAAAGAGTATGAAAAGCTTGCTGCTGACTTGGTAGGTGATAGTGTTGAAAGCCTTGTGGATAGTTTTACTGTAAAGCAAAAGTCACTGGTGGCATTCAAAGAGCATTTGAAAAAAGCCCTCGAAGCGCTGCCTGTAGAACAACCTAACCTAATAGTTTTTGTTGACGAGCTTGACAGGTGCAGGCCCACGTATGCAATTGAGGTGCTAGAACGAATAAAGCATTTATTTGATGTCGAGCGTATAGTATTTGTTATAGCCATAAATCGTGATCAATTGAGCAAAAGCTTTCAGGGTGTATACGGGCCAGCGTTCGACGGAGATAACTACTTAAAGCGCTTTATAGATCTAGATTATCACTTGAAAACGGCAAAGTTAGAACGGTATGTCAAGTCAAAGTTTTATGATTCCTCTATCACTGAATACTTTTCTAATCGCGGGTTTGAACAGCAAGACTATAGCTATGCATCTGACATATTATACTTTCTTGCTCAACGATTTTCGCTAACTCTTCGTGATGTCGATCAATTTGCTATTAGGCTTGAGTTGATACTACGTAGCATACCAAAGGATCATTATGTTGATGTGCATCTCTTGGTTCCCATGATGATCTTGAGGCAGGAGAACCTCACGCTTTACCGCCAGTACGCTGAGGATGCATCGCACGCAAATAAGGTCGCCAGTTTTTTGCTTGGGGCACCCATAGGTCAATTGAAGCTTGATCAATCAATGGCGATCGCAGTTGCTTATTTGATAGCAGCTGCTCGTATCCTGCATAATTCAACCTCTATCGATCATCTTATTAAGCCGTGGCGTGATTGGCTCGAACATACGGATATTGAGGATGATCAAAGGTCTTACATAAAAACAGTTGTTGAATTTTCTTCGAGTCCAAAGGAGTTCCTGAGAAGGTCAAGAATTAATGATCTTGCATTCAAGAGAATAGAACTTCTTCATAAAATAGATATCTCTTGATTTGGTGTGCCTAAAAAATTTCTTGAAAAGCTGACTGGTCGGCCTCTGAATCAAAGGCCGGCCCTTTTTCTTAGTCGCTTTGACTAGGACTTGGTTGCTTTAATTTTTTATATATATTCTGATTTTTTAAACTGAGCTTAACAGGCTGGAATATCCTTCCAGCCAGTTTCCGGGATCTTCTCCGCTGATAAGTTGGGATATCCATCTTGATTGACTGCTTTTTTGTATATACCAGCTTGGGTGATGCAGCCCTAACTCGGTTGACAATCCTTCTTCTTCTTCATACTCACAAGAGCGTATAAAATGTGTTCCGCAATTCAATTTTATAAAGCTCAAGAAGCGCTTTAAATTGCCATACCCACCACTGCCCATTCCAGCCTTCAGAACAAAGTGATCGCTGATGTATCCTGCTTCATATACGCGGCTCGCTTGGTTACGCTTGATGCAGATAATCATTCCTTCATTACGTCCAGATGCGACGCGGATCAAATAAAATATATAGTCAGCATGATCGTCAGTTTCGTCAATAAAAAAACTTTCATAACTGCTGCCGATGTTTTTAACTTCAAACATCGTTCCTGCGCCGCTCATCACCCAACTTGGATTGCAGCTAAAACAATAGGCTAGGCGGTTGATCATGTCAAAATCAGGTCCCTTGATCCCATCTATACAATCTAGTAATTGGGCGGGTGAATTCTCGCCAATATGAAGTGCAATATGTGGAATATCATGACGTACTCTGTACGCAAAGAAGTTATCATCTCTAAGCTGTTGAAATAGCTTGTGCAGTCGTTGCCCCGTTTCTTTTTGCCAAATTTCTCGCGAAGTTTCAATCTTGGTATCTTGTTCTCTATTCAAACTGAGTGCGTACTGATCTAGGGCATGGCGAGCTTCACTTTCGATTGAGCGGTGGTTTAGTAGGGCGGATTGACTGATGAGTTGATGCACGTCGTCTGATATGTCTCGAAGATTGATTCTAGCCATTGGAACCTCAGATTGCCGGCTGAGCACGAAATGTGTTCACTTTGTGCAAGGTTCACACAAATACGTTAAATGTCAACTAAATTAATTGATTTTTTGATCTTTACCCGACTCAGGCACCTGGTGGCAGTTTCTATGTGTGATAATGTCCTTTATCACACATAGAAAGGATGCCGCCGATGAAACTTGACCAAGAGCTGGTGCGCGAAATCCTGCTGGCCATTGAGGCAAGCAAGAATGATCCAAAAGAAGGGATAAACCTTGTCCTGGCAAATCGCTCGCCCCGAGCAATTTCATACCATGTGCTGCTGCTCACAGAAGCGGGTTTCATCCTATCCCGAGATGCCTTTCCGACACATAACACCTCCCTTTGGCAGCCCACGCGACTTACTTACAAGGGCCATGAGTTCCTGGACACGGTGAGAGACGAGGAGATCTGGCGCCTTACCAAAACAGGTGCGGAAAAAGCCGGAGGTGTTGGGCTAGGTGTGCTCCTGGAAGTCGGAAAGGCCTACGGCAAGCAGGTGTTTAAAGATAAACTGGGGATTGAGCTGCCATGAACGAGCTTGTCCTGACAGGTTCGATTACCGCAAACGTGCCCGTGCTGGTCAGTCAGGCCGGCGAGCGTGCGGGTATACGCTTTCTGGAATTTTTCACCGCCAACATCCGCAACGCGAACACACGACGCGCCTATGCTCGCGCAGCAAACGAGTTTTTGACCTGGTGCGCTGATGTGGGTGTACCTGATCTCGCGGCGGTGGCCCCGCTGCATGTGTCGACCTGGATCGAGCTGCAGATGCAGCGGTTGGCTGCGCCGTCGGTAAAGCAGCGCCTGGCGGCTATCCGGCACCTGTTCGATTGGCTAGTGGTGGGTCAGGTCGTGCCCCAGAATCCGGCTGCCTCGGTGCGCGGGCCCAGCCATACGGCCCGCACCGGCAAGACGCCCGTGCTTGATCCGGCTGAGGCACGGCAGCTGCTGGACAGCATCGATGTCAGCACACCTGCAGGTCTTCGGGATCGAGCGTTGATCGCACTGATGGTGTTTTCGTTCGCCCGCATCGGCGCAGCGCTCGGGATGAAGGTCGAGGACGTCTATACGCAAAATCGACGGCTGTGGGTGCGCCTGAAAGAGAAAGGTGGCAAGCAGCACGCGATGCCTTGCCACCATGTGCTTGAGACGTACCTGCATGAGTACCTGGTCGACGCAAAGCTGGAAGGTGATGCGAAAGGGCCGCTGTTTCGCACGATCGGGCGCGGTACCGGGCAGCTAGGTCAAAATCCTCTGCCTCAGGCCAACGCGCATGCCATGGTGAGGCGAAGAGCCCTAGCAGCCGGCATCCGCACGCCAATTGGCAATCATACGTTTCGAGCTACGGGTATCACTGCCTATCTAAAAAACGGTGGAACCTTAGAAAATGCTGCCGCGATGGCCAATCATTCGTCGACCCGTACCACTCAGCTCTATGACCGACGCAATGACGTGATCAGTCTCGATGAGGTTGAGCGGGTAAGACTGGATCTCTAGCAGGTATAATAACTGCGAGCCCTAGGAGACCAGTGTGGCAGCGCAAACGTATTTTCCAGATCTGTTCATTGCGGGCCAGCGCATCGATCTATCGCATTTGGAGCCGTTCGATTTTGACATCGACAGTAGGATGGCGAAGAAGATTCTGAAGGTTCACGTCACGTTCTCGACCCACTGCTTCTCGCGGAAATTCAGGGCTGAAACACATCCCTCAGGCGAGCCGATGATTGATCATGACAGCCCAAGGCCCAGGACCTTTTGCCCCATTCGTTACCGGCTTTCCAAGCAACTGCCGGCACTGATCCTGAAGCTGAACCATCCGAAATGCAGCGTGACTCAGACCGCTAGCCGTCGCAACTGGGTCTACTCCATCAAGATCGAGGAGCCCGATGGTTCGTACTACGTCTTTTTCGAAATCAGCAAGGCCATCCAGGTCGGTAGACAGCAGCAAGACCTGACCCTTTTTGTCGAAAGCGCATACCCGATTGAGCCAGACGACGCGGCACCCGTTCTTTTGGGTGATATGGCCTTCCTTGTGCTGTGTGCCAAAACGTATATGCGGCAGCCTGTAGCTACACGTCGATAGCAAAGCCACGCATCAGCAACGAAAAAAGGCGCCCAAAGGGCGCCTTCATCGTATTTCGATATATCAGATCCGGACACTGCTTCGGCTCTCGCCTCGGCCAGCCTTGCGCTGACACCCTTACGGGCCAGGGAACGCTCAATCTCATCCGGTTAGTCGTTCCGCAACTGCAGGTGGATTATGGAAGGATCCACAAGTAAATACAAGAGCGGTGAGCCGTGATTACCGAGGTGTGCCTCAAGTCGACAATACTAAGTAGTTACAAGTGGTGACTAGATCCGAGCGATTTGGATAACGGCCTTAAGTGATGACAAGTGGTGACATAATCAGATGCAAACCATTAAACTCATGCAACCGTAATTGATAAAATAGATTTGTCCTGGAACGACCCGATGTCAATTTCTGACGACATGGTTTTGGCCACCGCTTCACAGATTCAGCAAACCTTTAGTCCCGCCCAGGTTGCCCAGCTTATTCGATTGATCAGCCCTGCAGCGCAGTGCGCGCTGATGAGTCCACACGCTTTCGAGCGAGTCGTCACCTTCATGTCATGTAGCAGTGGGCACCGGGCCTACTCTGCAAAATCTTTGCATGCAGCCAGGCTTGTCCTGGTGATGGGTGCCAGTGTGGCCGAAGCAGCTGCTGATGCGGGATTAAGTAGACAGGTTGTGCATAGGCTCATGGCTCGCATTAAGGCGCGACTGGGTGCCTCTCCTGAGCACATGAACGACATTGACGCTTCAGCGTGTTCTGCAGCTGCGACAGCTGCCGACAAGCCAATTGAATCGATTGAGTCAGATCGAGCACTGGAGGAGGGGAGTGCTCCGGCCAGTTGAGGTCATATCCAGTGTAATACCTGGTTCACACTGACGTGCGTTCCCCTCGCTTCGCTCAGGGTCGGGCTTTCGTGCTGCGCATCGAGCCAGGCCATGAAGCCGGCCCGTCTCGACCCTTCGGGCTTCAATCCCCGCCGGCAAGCCGGCTCTAACGCCTCCGGCCTCTCGGCCTGCGCGCTCCGCTTGCCGTCGCTGCCTGTCCCTTCGTCTCACCTGCAGGCTTTGCTGGGCGCCTTTCGCCGTGCGCTTGACGGTAGATCGAGCGCGGCACGTGACAAGGGTTCGGCTGCGCCCGCGACACTCCCCCGTTCAGACTCGCTTCGCTCCCTTAGCTGCGGCCTCGCATCGCGCCCTTGTCACGCACCTATGCGCCCGATCGACCTAAGCGCATCGGCGAAAGCCACCCAGCAAATCCAGCACAGAGGTGAGACGAGATGAGCAGACAAGCAAAGCAACAGCAGATGAAGCGCTTCACAAGCGGTCGGTTTGAGATCTGCGAACAAATGTCGAAGCTGCGCCGCCAGGTCCATCCGTTCAACGCTAACCGCCGTAGCGACTTTTCAGCAGCCTAACCCCGCTTGCGCTCGCCAGGACGGGCGCTACACAAGGAGTAACACCATGCGTCTTTCCAGCAACTTTCGTAACCCTTGCATGATCCGTAGTGACCTCGCACTGAGCAATGATCAGATCGCGCGTTACGTCCCGTCTATCTTCGCCGAGGAAGCGCACGACAGCCGGTCAGACCGTTATCTGTATATCCCCACCGTGCAGGTGCTCGATGCGCTGCGCGCAGAAGGTTTCCAACCTTTCATGGCATGTCAGACGCGCGTGCGTGACCAGGGCAAGCGCGAGCACACCAAGCACATGGTGCGCCTGCGCCATGCCAGCCAGATCCTGGACCAGGAAGCCAACGAAATCATCCTGCTCAACAGCCATGACGGCAGCAGCAGTTATCAGATGATCGGCGGCAAATTTCGATTCGTGTGTGCAAACGGTTTGGTACTGGGCGACGTTGCCGCCGATCAAAAAGTACGCCATAGCGGCCGTGGGGATGTGGTGAGCGATGTGATCGAAGGCGCGTTCGAAGTGCTGAAGCATTTCGAGCAAATCGACCATATCATCGCTGATATGAAGCACCAGCAATTGCACCAGGACGAGCAAGAGGCTTTCGCCATGGCTGCATTGGCCTATCGCTACGATCCTGCCGAGGGTCCGGCACCTGTGACGCCTTCGCAGTTGCTGATGCCGCGTCGTCGCGAAGATCGAAGCAGCGACCTTTGGACCACTTTTAACCGTGTCCAGGAAAACACTATCAAAGGTGGTTTGAGCGGCCGAAACAAGCAAGGCCGACGCACAACTACCCGAGCGGTCAACGGCATTGACCAGGACGTGAAACTGAATCGCGCACTGTGGGTACTCGCTCAGGCAATGGGCCAGCACCGAAAAGCCGCTTGATATAAACCGCTGGGCGCCATGGCGCCCAGCCCTGGTACATCTGAATCAGCGCAAGGAAGAAAAACATGAGCGGCTATGTAGTGACCTGGACCATTTACGTTGAATCCGAAGAAGGGCACGAAGGTGCCGCCCGAGAGGTTGCAGAACGATACTTTCAAACACGAATTGCCGAAGGTGAGCCCGACAGTGCGTGCACATTCGTCGTCACTGATATGGCTGGCCGATCGAGGCAAATCGATCTGGCTGAACAGACTGAGGTCCAGTGAAGCCAACCCCTCAAAAATGCAAAAGCCCCACGATGTGGGGCTTTTTTTTGGATTGAGTTTCAGCGACGAGTCATCACGCGTCTTGTGACTTCGCCCGAGGTGCGGCGCGCTTGCGGGTAGCTGTTAGTTCCGAAATTTCCCGTGTAGTAACCGTTATGCCTACGTCCGCCAAGGCTTGCTTGACCTCAGCTACGGTATAACCCTTGGTTGAGCACAGCTGAACTATTTGCTCCTTGAGGGATAGGAGCACGTCAGCCTGGCTCATTTTGTCTTTACTCAGGTCTGGCAACTCGGCCAGCTTCTGCCGGGCGGTTTCAAGTTCTTGCTGGGTGAATGTTTTCTGCTTGGCCATTGGAATTCCGTTGTTCACTGATGATGATCATCCGCCCCATGATCTATGCGGGGAAACATACCGAAGGCGAGCCTAGCAGGTGGCCAACTCCCTGAACAGCGCGGTGGTATCGATTTGTAGCCAGATGCGTTTTTGAAGCCATCGGCACTCTGAATGCGATTTCCCCTAACAACCGTAAAAAACGCGCCAGTCGTGTCCCTGGAGCTTTTCAGACCCCAGCGGAAACCCCACCCACCATTTCCGAAGCCGCCTCTGTGCCCTGGACCCTAGTCGGTATCCGCGCGTAGTGCTAAGATCGAGATCAAATTCGATTCAATTTAGTTGACCGGAAATGTATTGTACGGACGGCCCGCACGCGGTCCATCCATCCAATACCCGGATCAGGGCTTCGCCCCGACACCCCAGCAGCGTTCAGTCAGTTGAGTTAGGTTGAGTTAAAGCCATGTCGAAAAGCACAGCGCGTCAAGCAACAGCTCGGTTCGAGATTCGGTGTACCGAAGAGGATGCAGCGCGAATCCGAGCGAAGGCGTCGGCTGCAGAAATCACTGTCTCTGACCTGATGCGCAGCGCGACATTGGGTCGCAAGATCAAGACACCAACAGACAAAAAGCTGATGGCGGCACTGCTTCAGTTGGGGGGGCTGCAAAAGCATCTGTTCAACCAGATGCAAGAAGGCATGACAACCGAATTGAGCAAGCAGTTCTCTGATGTGCTGATCGCCATCAAGAACGCTGTGAACGCGATCGATTTATCTCAAACAAACCTGAAGTAGCTGATCTTTTATGAACGTCATCATCCCTCCGAAACGCGGCGATAAAGGCTCCAGCTTTAACCGGCTGGTGAGCTACATCAGCGATCGGATGGATAAGCCCAATGATAATGACGAGATTTCTTCTACTGCTCGTGCCAGCGCTTCGCGCAGCAAAAAGGCGATGTTCGATAGGCTCGTTGACTACGTTGAACGCAACGAAGGTGACGATCGAGCCGTGGTGATCACGGACGTGTTCCCTGATGGCCGACAGCGCCTAATCAGCGGTGGTATTTCCTGCGAGACTAACTGCTTTTCCTGGGAAACTGCGGCTGCGGAAATGAACATGGTGGCCGCTCAGAGCACCCGGTGTAAGGATCCGGTCTACCACTTCATTTTGTCCTGGCGTGAGAATGAAGCGCCTACGGATGCGCAGATCTTCGAGTGTGCCGAGTACAGTATTCGTCAGCTGGGAATGGAGGGGCATCAGTACGTTACTGCCGTGCACCAGGACACCGATAACACTCACTGTCATGTTGCGGTGAACCGAGTAAACCCGGTGACGTACAAGGCAGCAAATCTCTGGAATGATGCTGACACCCTGCAGAAGGCATGCCGTGTTCTGGAACGCAAACACGGCTTCATCCAGGACAACGGCAGTTGGGAATGGGGTGTGAATGATCAGCTGAAGCGTGCGCCGTTGCGTTTCACACGCGCGCCTCGTGATGCTGTTCCACTACAGGTCTACTCGAACACCGAAAGCCTCTATCACTACGCCGTTGAGAACGTCAGAGACGACATCTCCAAGATGCTGGAAGACAATTCGTTGACCTGGGAGAAGACGCACCGCGTCCTCCACGATCGTGGCTTGGGATTGCGTGAGCAAGGCGCTGGATTGGTGGTCTATGACTACCTACGTCCAGAGAGTCCTACGGTGGTCAAAGCCTCGGCGGTGCATGTCGCTTTGACCAAGGGTAAGCTTGAGCGTCATATCGGCAAATACGAAGGGCGACCATCCTTTGCCACTGAAGACTTTGACGATAGCCAGAGCCATGTCCTGATGCGCACCAACTATCAGCCGCAGTTCGAACTTCGTGATAAAGACGCGCGTTTCGAACGCCGGCAGGCGAGGGCAGAGGCGCGCTTTGATTTGAAGATGCGTTACCAGCGTTATCGTGAGGATTTCAAACGACCTGAACTGAACGTCCAGTCCAGGCAGCGTGAAATCGCTGATCACTTCCAGGCGATGAAGGCCACTGTGCGTGACAAGCATCGCGACCCTACCATGCGCAAATTGATGTACCGCGTGGCCGAATTCGAGCGGATGAAGGCGATGGCGGAGCTGCGTATTCAGCTGCGGCATGAACGTCAGGATCTGGCTGATAAAGGGTTGGGTCGACCCATGGCGTACAGGGCTTGGGTTGAGCAGGAAGCACTGGCAGGTGATGTGGCCGCGGTCAGTCAATTGCGTGGCATGGCTTATCGCGAGAAGCGGCAGGCCAAGCGCAATGAGCTCGATGTTGATCGAGTGATCTTGTGTGGGGTGGCTGATGATTCGCCCGTGCACGATTGGAAAACCCACGCAACCCAGGTGCGCCGTGACGGTGTTGTTGAATACGTGCGCGATGGGGTTGTGGGTGTAAGGGACGAGGGCGATCTGGTTCACATCAACCCTGCCTACTACGGAGATGAGGATCGTTCTAACTTCGCGCTGGCCATGGCTATCACCAGCCATAAAAGCGGCGATAGGGTTGCCTTCCAAGGTGAGGTACCGTTCATGCAGGATGCACTGCGATCCTTGCAGGACTTCAACCGTGAGTATGCGCTGAGTCGCTTTGAGCCCACACGCGAAGATCAGCAACGCTACCTGGATTACCTGGAAGAGGTCGACCGATCACAGCCTCAAGTCGATCGCCATGCTGCTACTGCTCAGGTACCGCCTGACCCTGCTCCAATTCAATATCCTAGACCATAGGCGAGAGTTGTCCGCTGGCTTTCACTACACACTGGATGGTTTCCCTCAGCAGAAGCTGGGTTTCCGGCAGTTAAAGCTCGAAATCGCAGGCTGCGGTCGGTGTCCGCTGGGTATGGGGGAGTACTGAATAAAGCAGGGTGCTAGGTCGGCGTCGTTAGTCGCGATCCATCAAGGTGATCAGTAGATATTTCACATTCATTTGAGCATCGTACTGTACATCTAGAAACGAGCTTGGGTGCAGATGTTCAGGTAACTGGTATGTATCCCATCCAAACAAATCGCTATCAAGCAAATCCAAATCGCTTGCGCTATGTATAGGTTGTCCCAAACTGCTGATTACGTCTGATTTTGACTTTAAAAGCGATAGCGGGCTTGGTAGGTTTGCTTGATAGTTGAATCGACCACTGCTCTTCAAATCCAGCACAATGTATATAACTTCGAACCGCATTCTTTCTGAAAATACTAATTCAAATCCTTGCTCTAGTTCCACCTCTAATGTGTCGCTGTCACCATAAAGTTTCGATAGCTGGCAATCAGGAATTATTTGATTTTGCAAAAGTGATTCGTGTGTGTACCCAAGGTTTCTTATTATCTTATTTAAGGTGTTCTGGTCCATTTAGGCTTCACTTAATAAGTTTGACAGGCAAACACAGTTTCTTTCGGCTTGCCACAGAAATTCCGTAAGTGCGTTGATGGCTATTTTCTATTGCTTATAGCAAAGTCCAGGATCTTTCGAATTTCATCGGTGTCGTCCATTGAAAAGATCATATCGATCAGTTGCGTCCTTAGGTCTATCAACTCTTGCCTTTGTAAATCTGCCGATCCGGGTAGAAATTCACCTGGGGTGATCTTGAACAGAGCGGCCAGTTGGACGAGCTGAGCGCCGTCTGGAGCGTTCACCCCGCGTTCATAGCGACTAAGCGTAGCATTGTCACAATTTATTGCCTCGGCAACCTCTTCTTGGGACAAACCGCTGCGCTTTCGCAGAATCCGAATGCGGGCCCCGATTACCTTGCGAATGGACGAGGACATGGTAGCACCCAAAAACCTACCATTTTCAGGGGTTTAGTCAGTAAATACAGGGAATAAATGCAGGATTCTCAAAAACCAATGACAACATTGTTGTGATCGTATAGTATTGCGTAGTGGCTATGTGCGATTGCAATCCTCATAGCTGGATGTATAATCAGTGGTTCGTGGGGGGATCCTCCACAAAATCGTTTCCTATTAGGATGAATTTTTGCAGGTTCATTGCGGAGCCGTGTGCGATGGAAAGTGAACACAAGCCAGGATGGTATCTGATCACCATCAATTACCAATCGCACCAGAAGGTCAGTGACGGTATGCACCTACTGAGCGCGGAGACCTTCTCACCGCTGCTGGAGTCTGTAACAAAACACAGCGCTACAGGTATACGACGCTCCAGCAGGGTGCAGTTGTTCCCTGGCTACATGTTCGTCAGAGTCAACCCTGAAGTCATACATCCATCAGTCATTGCAACGATGTCTGGGGTGAAAGAGTTTGTAAAGTTTGGTGGTGAGATATGCGTTATATCGGATCGGACAATTGATGCTCTAAAAGCTTCTATGGTTGTCCGGCCAAATCGTAATGTGACTAGAATAGAGTTGTCTGGTCTTTCTCCGTCAATCGTAGACTCGATAAACAATATACTCTGTCTCAAAGACAAACTATCCCGCCAAGTCGCCTTGATGGAACTGATTCAGAAGGACACAGCTATTCAAAAAGCAACTACCAACAGACATACGGTTTTGGCTACCGTATTAGAACATCCCTCTATCAACGACAAGATAAACTGATATCTCGTCTGTTTGCACCATCCTAAACTTTATCCGCTTCGGGAGGCTTTATGCATGCAAAACCCCATCCGGTTGGAAATCGAGGTAAAACTCGAGTTATTCACATCGGGCAAGAACGATTTGAAACTCTGTCTGACCTGGCTATAAATATCAGCTACGAAGGGAAAAGACAGATAACAGCATCTCAATTGGCTCAATATGTGCTCGATAACTTTCTTGAACAAGCTCGCCTCAAGCTTCTTTCAGAAATTCCACAGCTAAGCTAAAAATGATCACCACCAGCGCCTTCTTGGTACTGGCTCTGCAATGCCCTCCCTCGACACTCCCCGCTCCGCTCGACTCGATCGTCCCCAACCGAATTATCCTCAAAGCACCATGCCATTGGCGTGATCGGCAAAGCTTTGCCTCGGCAAATGCAAAACCGGCACGAGTCAACCAGGGCGGTTTAAGAAGCCGGTGAAGGAAGGTGCCAATTCTGACGGGCGAGGTCTGGGTCAGAGTCATCATTGTCGAGTTCTGGCCCCTAAAAGGCCAGATTTTCGCTTGATCGACTTCGTTTGAAGTTGATCAAGGAAGTTCCGAACACTTACCTCCCGCCTATGAATGCTCATACCGGCGCCGATGAGAGGCACCTCATGCGAAACCCTTTGCTAGTCGCGGCAGCCGTTGCGATCGTTTCAGGCTGTCAAACTGCTCCCCCTACTGACCAGGTGCCTGCTGCGCAGATGGTCGATGATCAAATTGCCGTCAGTGCATCCACAATCAGCCAGGCTCAGATGCGCTTGCACCGGACAGCTGCGCCGGTCACAACAACGGCCGCTGCCTACAAGCCTGCTGGAGTACAGGCAGCTGCTGCAGTACCAACGGTGGTGCTGCCAGCTCCAGTGCGGCCACCTACCATCGTTCAGGTAGTGCAGCCTGCATCAACCCCCAGCCCTGCTGCGCAGGTGGTGGCCGATGCCCTGAAGCCGTCTTCTTCGGCAAAGACTCAGGCATCTCCGGCTACAGCACCGCAGAAGGTCATCACTGCCGCTCCAGTTCCGGCAGTGGTATTTGCCAAGGTCGCCTCAGCTCCTAAGCCTGCTCTTGAAAAGTGGACGCTCAACACCTCAGACGTGACGTTGCGCCGCGCACTGAGTAAGTGGGCTGCAAAGGCCGGCTGGCAGCTGGTGTGGGACGCTTCGGTCGATGTACCGATCAACGTGACAGCAACGTTTGAAGGCGACTTCCGTTCTGCCGTGAAGCGCCTGTTTCAGTCCCTGTCTGCTGCCGATGTCAACCTGACCGGCATGCTGTATGCGGGCAACCGCGTTCTTCGCGTCACCGAGTCCGGTCGCCGCGCTCAATAATCCCCCCCTGGAGTAACCCTATGACTTCGTACTTGAAACGAAGCCTTGCCGTGGCCGTTGCATTGGCCTTGTCCGGGTGCGGCGCGCTTAATGAACGTGACGATATCCGCAGCGCTTCTGTGGAAGGCAACCAGAAGGTGCAAGACAGCTTGGCTCAGCTGCGCCAGGAAGATCTGCTGCGCAGCGCTGCAGTGCGTGAATTCGACGGTGTATGGCTGGGTGGCAAGACGGTCAAGGTGTCACGCGACGCCGAACTGCCTGCCGTGTTCAGCCAGCCGATCCGCTTCTCGTTTCCTGACAAGCCTGCGCTGAATGTATTTGCCGATCGAATCAGCAAGATCACCAATCTGTCTGTTCGAGTCAGCCCTGATGCCCTGGTACCGATCCAGGTGTTCACTGCTCAACGCATGGGCTCAGCTGGGGGAGGTGCTGCGCTGCAGGCCCCATCACCGGTGACCATGAGTGTTCCTATGAGTGGGACACTTGGACAGTCAGTCCCCAGTTTGGCTTCCATGTCCGGCATGGGCAGTGGTGGCTATACCGCTGTGCCGCAAGGCGAAGCTGTTGGGCGGTCTTTTTTCATCGATCAGGCCAGCCCGGCCGGTGCCACTTTAAGCGAGCTGCTGGATCAGAGAACCGCTGAGTATGGGGTTGGCTGGGATTTTAAGGACGGCATCATCCAGATTTCGCGCCTTGTGACCCGCACGTACCAGATCGCGACGATCACGGACATCAACGATGTCAGCAGCACGATTGCCAAGACCTCAACCACTGGCGGCAACGACAGCGGTGGGGATTCGGTTGCGAAGGAGGCCGGCAAGGTTTCGTCCAACTCGGATGTTTCGGCCAAGATGACCGCTGGCGTCGACGTGGTTAAAAACCTCAAGATCGCGATCCAGGGCACGCTGACACCTAACAACATCGGCAAATTCTCTGTTTCTGATTCCGGTGTCGTCACGGTCACAGACACCCGCGAGGTGCAGGAGCAGGTCGAGGAGCTGATCAACGCGGAAAACCGCTCGGTCAGTCGCCAGGTGCGCATGCGCATGCAGATCGTCGACCTGACAGCCACGACCAACAATGACATGGGTGTGAACTGGGCCTGGCTGATCAACAACGCCGCGTCCAAGTGGAACGTCAATCTGTTCTCGCCGGCAGGCCTTCCTGGTGCATCTACCGGCTTTGGGCAGATTGGGGTCATCCGCAACGGTGACAACTCGACGACTTCAGCGTTTCTGCAGGCGCTGGCCACCGTTGGCAAGGTGAACGTCCGCAAGGATGAAACCTATCCAATGATGAACAACCGGCCACTGTCGATCGCCAATACGGAAAACTTCATTTATCCGGCCCGTTCCAGCTCGGCGTCTTCCAACAACACAGGCAACAACAACACCACAGTGGTGCCAGGTGTTGAACCAGGCCAGCTGACCACGGGCACGTTCCTGAACATGCGCTCCTCGATCCAGCCCAACGGCTCGGTGATCGTGCAGTTCTCGATGGATGCCTCGATGCGCGGCGCAACCAACACCTTCGTCAACAACGGTGTGACGCTGCAGTACCCGCAATCTACTGCCAACCAGTACCAGATCTACACCACCATCGTGAAAGGCGAAACGGCGGTGCTTGCCGGGGTGCAGAACATCCAGCAACAGGGCAGCGACAGGTCGTTCGACGGCCAGCTGACCCCACTGCTGGGCGGCGGGGTGGCCAGCTCGTCTACGCAGCGCGCCGTGCTGATTCTGCTGACACCACAGGTTGTGGAAGGGGTGAACTGATGCTGACCCAATTGCAGGTTCCGGACTTCGGTACCGCGCTGATGGGGCTGGACTGGTTGACGCTGCCAGGCATTGAAAGCACACGCGACGAAATCAGGCAGTTGGGCCGACCCGTTGATGCCGCATGGCAGTTCGTCTGGCAGGGTAAAGGGCAAACCGAAAGCTGTGTGGCTCTGGTATCACGCGCCATGAGTCGCAAGCGACCAGTTGCAGCGGCTGCATTGGTCCGTGCAGCCATCACCGAAGATCAGTTTCTGACACTGATTGATATCGGCGAGGACCGGCTCTGGCTGTTTGGCGTGCAGAACGGCGTGCCAATGACCCGCACTGATCGGGTAGGGCCAGCAGTTGAGGTCATGGCGCAGGTCAGGGACGTGATCAACCAGTTTTCCAATCCTTCGGAGCTGCCGATCTACACCGATCAGCAGGCGCTGCTGGAAGCATTGCCCCACTCATTGGATCTGCGGCACTTCTCGCTGCAGATCCTTAGCCATTCGTTGCACAAGCGCGATTTTGCCAAGGCGGCTTTCAGCCGACATACCTCGGTGCCGGTGATCCCCCTCGTGCTCCTGTTGGTGCTTATGACAGGCACGACGGCGTACTACTTCTACCAGGTGGCCGCTATCGAAGCACAACGCCGCGATGCTGCTTTGATCCGTGAACAGGCTATCGCACAACGCAAGCTGGAGCTGGCCAATGCAGTAAATGCCGCGATCAATGTCTCTGTGCCGGCACGACTGTCCGTGCCGGTTTACCTGGACGCCACGCGCGATCTGAAACGCTTGCTGGCAGGCTGGAGACTGACCGGCGTTGAATGCGCTGCGGCCACTTGCACGTTGACCTATCAAGCCCAGGCGTTTGCTACCTGGGCCGGTTACTTGGCGGCAAAACCGCCGGAGTGGCCGGCTCCGATGTTTGATAGCGACACACAGAAGGTCACTCAGCCACTTCCTGTATCGCTGCCCACAGGCACGCCTCGCACGGTCGAGGCATTGCCCACGCGCGATGCAGCCAATCAGAAGCTGGGCAACCTGGCCCAAGTCTCGAAGATGCTCGGCGTGACGCTGACGTTGCCCTCGGCTTGGGCGCGGGTAGCGGGTAATGCCGCCGTCGCCGTACCCGAAGAGAGCTGGATACCCATGGTCGGTGCTTATAGCGCAACGGGATCAGCGGTACTGCTGGAAGATCTGGCCGCGCGATTACCCATGACCAGCGGCGTATCCAGCGTGACGTTCAAGCTTGATGACCCACTCACGTTCACCCTGGAGGGGACCGTATATGCCAACCCATAAATTTGCCTGGTGTTTGCTACTGCTGCCCGTGATAGCCATGGCGGAAGACACCTCCTCGCTCGACGGTGGCACCGATACATTCGGCAGGCTGTTGAGCAAACAGGCTCAGCTGCTCAATTCGGAAATGGATCTGCGCATTCGTCAGAACCAGAACAGCGGTACCGCTGCCGCTTCGGTGCTGGCCAACCCGCTGCCGGGCTCCAAACAGGAGGTCAAGGAGGGGGAACCGACGGTTGAAGCCATCTGGGGCCTGGCGGGCAAGGAGGTGGCTGAAATCAGCTACAAGGGCCGACGTGTACCGGTTTCGATGCAGGAGCCCTACATCTCCAAAGTCGATGGCTGGAAGCTGGACAGCATTCAGCAGTACCAGATCCAGCTCGTGCGCACGGACGGGCGCAAGGTCGTACAGCGCAAGACCATCATGCTGGACTGGATGGGTGGGCAGGGTGGCCAGCCGATGATGTCGGCTGCCGATCCCATAGCAGCTCCTGGTGCGCCCATCGTTCCGATCACCCCAGCCATCACCGCGCCGCTTAGTCGCTAAGCCTGGAGTTTCCATGTCATCGAAAGATACGAAAGAATCCGGCGGCCTCAGTTTTTTAAGGAGCCGTCGCGATAAAACGTCGTCTGTTGGTCTGGAGGATGCAGCGCAGCTGCAGGCCCGCCTGATCGCCGCCATTCGCAAGAGTCCTCGTCTTCGTCAGCGTACCGAACTGCCGACGCATCGCTCTACGATCACCCAAACCCATGCGGTAACGGGCAATGACCTTTCCCTGGTTGCGGTGCTTGATCTGGGCAACCGCGAAGCCCTTGTGCTGGTATCTGAACAGGCACTGGGTCAGCGTCTACACCTGGATCTGCGCAGCCGGCTGCTTGCGGCCAATTACGCTGTGGCTCAGGAGCGTCTGGCCGATGTGTCGCTGATTGCTGAGGTCAACAAGGCCATCAACAGTGCAGCGGCGGACATCAATGCCAGCGATGCCCGCTCGATCGTGGAGGAGCTGATCAAAGCCGCCATCGAGGACCAGGCCACGGATATCCATCTGTGCTGCCGGGACAAGACAGGCAAGGCGCTGTTTCGCGTTCACAGCCGCCTGTTTGCGTACCAGCAGTACAGCGCGGAAACCTGCAGCCAAATGGCAGGTTATCTGTATACCCAGATGTCCGACCCCAAGACGCGCAGTGACAACACCTTCGCCATGGAGAAGAAGTCGCTGAGCTGCATGGTGACCACCAAGGTCAAGGGCACGCTGTACAAGCTGCGTTACAAGTACATCCGCATGGTGGATGGCTGGGACGTGATCATCCGCCTTCTACCGGTGGAGACGCACAACCAGGTCAGCAAGACCTTTGCCGAACTGGGCTACGAGGTGTCCCAGGTCAAGCTGCTGACCAAGTGCGTTTCACGCACCATCGGCCTGATTGGTTTTCTCGGTCCTACTGGCTCAGGCAAGTCCACGGCGCTGAAGGTCAGCATGGAGGCTGATCCCAACCGCATGGAGCGCAAGCGCTACTCGGTGGAGGACCCGGTTGAATACAAGATCTTCGGCGTGTCGCAGATTTCCGTGCAGCGCGATGACCATGAAGAAGCGGTCGACAGCATCCAGGCCCTCAACGGCACCTTGCGCGACATCCTGCGCGGTGACCCGGACGAGGTGATGGTAGGTGAGACGCGCGATGCCTCCACGGCGTCGATCGTGGCCGACTTTGTGATGACCGGGCACAAGCTCTACACCACGTTGCACACCTCGTCCGGCTTTGGCGCGATCCTGCGTCTGCACCGTCTGGGCCTGGACCGACATGTGCTGGCCGATCGGCAATTTTTGTCGGCATTGGCGTTTCAGCGTCTGCTGCCGGTGCTGTGTGAGCATTGCAAGGTGCCTGCAGCGGACGTGCTGCCTGCTGGCAAGCTGCAGCTGCTGCAGGAGAAGTTTCGCCTGGACCCGGCGTCCGTGCGGTGTTCTGTTCAGGGTGACTGCCCGCACTGCAAGGGCCGTGGCATTGCCGGCTCGACCGTAGTCGCCGAAATCATTGCCCCTGATAAGGTCATCCGGCAGTTGATCGCCGAAGGCAAGGACGATCAGGCCGAAACCTACTGGCGGCAAAGTCGTGGCGAAACGCCTTTCGATGATCCGGACATGACGGGCAAGACGGCGTATGAGCATGCGCTGTACAAGGTTTCGCAGGGCTGGATCGATCCTCGTGACCTGGAGCGCGAATTCGAGCCGCTGGAAAGCTACGAGCTGGCTGGGGTGGCGACATGAGCCTGGCGTTCAAGTGGTCGCGCTGGCTGTTCAACTTTTCAGGTGACTCACGACGTGAATTTTACGAGGACTATGCCTCGGCGCTGCGTGACAGGATGGGCGGCCCCGAGCGGCTGATCAAGATGGCTGCACGAGCGCGTAAGCGTGGTACCGGCTGGGCGCCCTTGTACGAGCACTGGTTGCGCAAGATGAAACGGCTGTCGTTTGCGCATGCCTTGCAGCACACCGTGCCGGACTATGAAGTCATGGTGCTGACAGCTGCCGAGGAAGATGGGCGCCTGGAAGAAGCCATGGATTACCTGGCGAAATCCCTGCGCTTGTCGGCCAAGATATCCAGCGCTTATTTCACCTCGTTGGTGTCGCCCGTTGCAGCTGTGGTGACGTTGCTGGGCTTTTTCCTGGCGTATGCACTGGTCATTGCCCCTCAGAACCTTGAGGTACTGCCGCTGGATAAATGGCCCGCATTGAGCCGGTTGCTTTATAGCGTCTCTCAAGGACTAGTGGACGGCGGCTTGTTGCTCTGTGTCGCAGTGATTGTCGTAGGCTGGTTGATTGCCTGGAGCCGCAGTCACTGGCGCGGGAGGTTGCGGCGTGTCATCGATCGGGTGCCTTTGTTGCCCTGGCGCAGCTACCGCGAACGTCAGGCCAACAATCTGCTGGTTTCGCTGGCCATCCTGCTGCAGTCGAACAACCACGGTCCTAAGGAAGCATTGGAGCGTATGCGGCATTTTGCAGGACCATGGCTGAATGAGCATCTGCGAGACATGCTGGCCCGTCTTGAAAAAGCTCCAGACGAGCCAGCTCGAGCGCTGACAGGTACCGGACTCTTTCCGCTGCAGATGATGGACCGTATCGAGGACTATGCCGAACGTCGTGACTTCACCAAAGCATTGCTGATCCTGGCATTTGATCACGGTGACAAGCAGGTGCAGACCGCTGAGCGCAAGGCTGTACTCAGCGGTCTGCTGGCTATGCTGCTGGTCGGCGGCGTGATCGGCTTCATCGTGTTGGCCAACTTCGAGTTCAACCAGGCCGTGCAGGCCTACGTTCAGTCCTTCCGTTAAGCGTCACCTCGCAACCCTTCGCAACCCTTCGCAACACCACACCGGCCCCGGCCGGATCTTCGTCGTACCCCAAGGAAACTAAAATGCAAAACACTCAAGTGAATACTGTGAGCGGTTCGTCCCTGTTCGCTCGTGCAATGGGTCGCAAGCGGCCTGGTCACAAGCAACGTGGCTACTCGCTGACAGAGTTGTCGATCGTGATCCTGGTCATCGCGTTGCTGGCCGCGCTGGTTGCCCTGATCCTGCCCGGCGTGCTTGCCAGCGTGCGAGCCAACAAGATCAACGATGCCTTCAACAGTGCTATTCCGGCGATCCAGACGGCGTATCAGAACCGCACTTCCTACACCGGTCTGACCACCGCCCAGGTGGCCCAGAACCGCTGGATGGGTTCGAGCATCACCGAGGTCACCAACGGTGTACCTACCGGCAACCTGGTGACTCAGTGGGGTCAATTGACGTTCGCACCGGCCTCCGGCGGCACTCAAGCGCAAGGGACGCTAACGGCAATCCCTAGTCTTGAATGCATCAAGATCATCAACGCCATGAGCGGCGACCAGTACCAGAACGTCAGCGTGGGTGGCACTGCAGTGAAAACGGCGACCACCCCGCTCGATCTGACTGCAGCCGGTACCGGGTGCAACGCCAGTAACTCCAATACCATCGTCTTCACCTTCGGTCGCGCCTGATGTCAGCTGATCCAGCGGCCATGCCTCTGATCACTGACGTGCACCTTTCTACCGATGGGCAAGGCATTGCGATCGTCTTCCCGGGTCAACAGCCTGCGCAGGCCGAACACCAGGTGATGGTCCAGCAGCTGATCGAGGGCATCGAGCAGAACCCGGAGCGCAAAAAGATTCTGATGCCGGATGACAGCCGGTGGCGTGTTCAACAAATGCGCGCAGGGCGCTTTGCGCTGCGCCGCTTGCGTGATCGTTGTCCCGATCTGGACCTGCTAGGACTGCCCCAGTGGGTCAAGGCATTGCTGCTGGGCTCCAAGATGCGCGACACCGGCGGTCTGGTGGTGATCTTCGGGCTCACCGGTGCCGGCAAGACGGTCACCTTCAGTGCCACGATCGCGGCACGGCTGCGTTTGTTGGGCGGTTATGCGTTGACCCTGGAGGATCCGCCTGAAGATCTACTGGAGGGATCCCATGGCAAGGGGTACTGCGAGCAGATCGATGTAGCCGAGATGGGCGGCTATGAGAGCGGTATCCATGCCGCGCTGCGCTGCTTTCCGGCCAAGGACGCCTCGATGCTGGGCTTTGGCGAAGTGCTCAACAGCCAGACGGCTGCACAGCTATTTCGCCTGGCCGGTGACGGTCACCTGGTGTTTGCTACTGTGCATGCCAAATCCATCCCCGCCGGGCTTGAACGCCTGGCAGCGATGGCCAGGGCTGCAGGGGAAGCCAATGCCAATGAGCTGTTGTCTTCCAGCCTGCAACTGGCCATCCACCAACGCTTCGATGACAGCGGCAAGCTCTGTGTGCAGGCCCTGCCACGTGAGCATAAGGTCACTGCACACATTTCCCGTGGCGAATACGCATCGCTAGGCCCCGAGGTCGAGCGCGTGCGTCTCATGCACTTACAGGATCAATAACCATGAAGCGGTCACCTACTGCGCGCTTTCCACCCAAGCCGCTGCAGCGCGGCTTTCTGTTGCCGCAACTTGCACTTGGAGTCGGGGTGTTGACCCTGATCGCAGGCTATGTCGGCAACCAGTATGTCCAGGCAAATATTGACCGGACACGCGACGACAAGGCCAAGCTGATTGGCGAGCGCATGGCGAATATCAGCGATGCAACCAAGACCTATGCCACTACGTTCTTCACGCAGATCCAGCGTGGCGAAAGCGTTACCCGCAACGGTTACACCGTGGCCGCTCAGCGGCTGCTGGCTCCAACGCTGGTCGACCTCAGCGGCCTGGGCTTTTTGCCGGCCACGGCAATAAACCCGGTGGTTTACAACGGCCAGTCCATCGGTCTGGGTGTGGCCATGAGGATCAACACCCAGAGCGGCTGCACGATCCCAACCTGCAGCCTACTGTTCCAAGTGACGACCTCGGCGCCGTTGCTGATCCCCAATGCCAACACCGTCGACATCCGCCGGGCCACCATCGCGGCCACAGCGGCGAGTCCTGGTAATGCCGGCGTCTCGATGCCCAGCTCGATGGGCGGCGATCCCAGCGTGTTCGTCGGCAGCGGTGGGACGGTGACCGGGACCAATAGTGGCGGCGTTGCGGGCCTGGTCTCGCTGAGCAATGGCTACGACAGCCAGGGCTTTTTCGAATTTCTAAGGCGCGATGGCACCCTGCCCATGACCGGCTCACTGAACATGCAGGACACGGCCGGTACCAAGCACGACATCACCAATGCCAACGACATCGATGCGGTCGACATTACCGCTTCTGGGGCCATTGCGGGTAACACGGTGTCGTCTACCGGGCGGTTGAAAACGGGCGAATACCTGCAGATCGATGGTCGCGCTGTAGAAGGTCAACGATGCGCAGCCAACACGGTGGGCCTCACAACTACAGGTGTGATGCTGACCTGCCAGCCCGGCCCTTTTAACCAGCTCACTTGGGGGCAGCTCAAGACTTACAACTTCGTCCGAACCACGATAGCGGCGGTGAACAAAGGTTGTACTAACGGAGATTCAAGTAACCCGCCGTACTACGACACACTTGCCTATCAGATGACCTGCGGTAAGCGATTTTGTGAAGACACGTATGGATATCGGTTTGGCATCTTGAACGAGTACAGCGCTGGCTATAACCGAGATAGGCCTTTTTACTCCGATCCCAACACAATCGTTGATGTTGCCTGCTCCCGCTGACTGCTACGTCCTTTCGCCTCCCCTTCGTACCACCTATACCGCCGAGGTTTTCATGTACCGAGAGCTACTCTCCAAGCTTCCGGCTGCCGTGCTGTTCGTGCAGGCCGACCAGGAAAACATCACGTACGCGAACATCGCGGCAATGGACCTGTTTTCTCCTACCCCTTTGGCTAACAGCAAGCTGCGCGATCTGCTGCGTGACGACGAGCAGCGTAGCCGGTTCGATGCCTTCAACGCGTCCACTACGGCCCAGGATGAAGTGGCCGAATTCATCTTTGCAGGCAGTGCCGCTGATGTCGGCTCCCTGACTGCACAGGTGCGCCGATCGGCCATCACCGATGGCATTGCCTATCTGATCCGTGCATCCAGCGAGCTGTTCGACGCCGTGCCCAGTCCCTGGCAAGTGGCCTTGTTCGATCCGCTCACAGAACTGCCCAATCGCGAGCTGCTGCGCGATCGCCTGCATCAGGCCATCCATGCGGTGAACCGTCTGGAAAACGCCTATCTGGGCGTGTTGTTCATCGATCTGGACCGCTTTAAGAAAATCAACGACACCTTTGGCCATGCGGCCGGGGACGCGGTTCTGGTCGAGGTGGCCAAGCGGTTGCGCAACTGCGTTCGCGAAAGCGACACGGTGGCCCGGCTGGGCGGTGACGAATTCGTGGTTCTGATCTGCAACCTGCGTGACCAGCAGGAAACCGTGATTGTGGCTGAGCGGATCCTTGATGCCTGCCAGCGTCCGATCATGATCGGCGAGAACGTGTTTCAGATCAGTGCGAGCCTCGGGGTGGCTACCTGGCCCACGGATGGCAATACACCCGATGACCTCATTCACAACGCTGACGTGGCCATGTACAGCAGCAAAGGAGCAGGTCGAAATATGCTGCGTTTCTTTGATCCCCAGATGAATGCCAAGGCCGAGGCCCGTGCCCGAACCGAGGCAGAGCTCAAGGTCGCGCTGAGCGATGGCGAATTTGTGCTGCACTATCAGCCGCAGTTCTGCTCACGTACCAAACGCATCGTCGCCGTTGAGGCCCTGATTCGTTGGCGGCACCCCACGCGCGGCCTGGTACCGCCCAACTTGTTCATCCCTGTGGCCGAGGAAACCAATCTCATTACCCCGATCGGGGACTGGGTGTTGCGCGAAGCCGTTGCCCAGGGCCGCCGCTGGCAGGACATGGGGCTGGATCTGCGGGTGGCGGTCAATTTGTCGGGCCGTCAGTTCGTGAATACGCTGCCAACCCGCGTGCAAGAGGTGCTGATCGAGTTCGACTTTCCAGCCTCGCGCCTGGAACTGGAGCTGACTGAGAGCTTCCTGGTATCGGACACCGACAAGGCGGCGCGCATCCTTCACGCCTTGCGCGACCTGGGCGTACGCGTAGCCCTGGACGACTTCGGTACCGGCTGGTCATCGCTGCACTACCTGAAGAACTTCCCGGTGGACACGCTCAAGATCGATCGCTCGTTCATCGGGGCCACGGCCAGCGAATTTGATGGACGCATTGTGCGCGCCATCCTGAGCATTGCCCGCGAATTCAACCTGAGTACGCTGGCTGAAGGCGTGGAAACGCATGAGCAGATGAACAGCCTGCACGAATTGGGCTGTGACGCGTGGCAAGGTTACTTGCTCTCCAAGGCGATATCGGCGGAGGAACTGACCGACTTCTGCAAGCTGACAGACATGGCCAACGACCGCTTTCTGGTTGTGCCGGACGCACAGTAATGGACCTGCTCACGCTGGTCCTGGTGTGTGCACCCTTTGTCTCCAGCAACACGATGATGGCCGTCATGCAGCACGAGTCGGGCGGCAATGCCTGGGCGATCGGCGTGAATGGCAAGCATCGGTTCAAGAAGGCTGATAGTTACCAAGCAGCGGTCAGTGAGGCCCGCCGCCTGATCGCGGCCGGGGCAAGCATCGACATGGGATTGATGCAGATCAACTCCAAAACGATGGTGGGCCTGGGGCTCACGGTCGAACAGACGTTCGATCCCTGCACCAATGTCTATGCCGGCGGCGTTGTGCTGACCCGCAATTACGTCAGGGCATCCGGACAGTTCAGCGACCCGCAAAGCGCACTGCTGGCTGCATTGTCGGCTTACAACACGGGCAATTTTCGTTCGGGCTTCAAGAACGGCTATGTGGGCTTTGTGCTGAATCAAGCGCAGCGCTTGCCGGCCAACCTGCAAGGAGGCGCCAGATGAGACGATTGTGGCTCTGCCTGCTGCTGGCCCTGCCCGTTCAGGGTTTTGCTTACTGCTTCCAAGCCGCCGGGCAGCGCCAAGCGGTTGACCCTTTGCTGCTGGAGGCGATCGCCATTCAGGAAAGCGGCCTTAGGCAGAACGCTATAAACCGCAACTACGATGACAGCGGCAAGCTGCGCAGCACCGATTACGGTGTCATGCAGATCAACACCGCCAATGCCAACAAGCTGGTCCAGATGGGGCTGATTCGGCAACCGGACGATCTGCTCAAGGATGCCTGTTTCAACGTTCAGGCCGGTGCCTGGGTATTAGCCCGTCACCTACGCGTTTGCGGCAATACCTGGCGATGCCTCGGCTCCTACAACGCAGGGTTTCATCCCTCGGCCAGGCAGGAAGCAAGGAGGCTGCTGTACGCCCAATTGGTTCGAAACATCTACGACCGCCTCAAGGCGCGTCGCGCACCGCCTGCTCACCTCGCCATTCGTTAACGACTGCATCCCGCGCAGGGGTGTAGGGAGACTTTCCATGAAGCATCTTCTATTCACTGCTCCTGCGGTGGCCTTGCTGCTGGCTGGCTGTCAGGCGTTTCAGCAAAAGCCCGCGGTAACTGCCGCACCTGATCCCGCTCTTGTGCGCCTGGTTGCCCAGCAACAGGTGCTGTGGCAGGAAGGTGCGCTCAACACCGTATCGCCGCTGCCGGCCGATGCCATCCTGGCCAACACCGACGTGGTGTCAGTCAACTGGTCCGGTGACGCCGTGGAGCTGCTGTCGCACGTTGCCAGGCAACGCGGGGCACGGTTCAACTGGACCGGTGTGCGCCTGCCGCTGCCGGTCAATATTCATGTTCAAGGCGTGACCTATCAGAACCTGCTGCACATGATCCAGATGCAGACCGCCTGGCGGGCCACGCTGCATCAGCTGCCCAGTCAGCTGACCTTGGCGTTCATGCAAGCGCAGCCCCCGGAGCAAACCCGAGGTCGGCCATGAAAAGAACTCTGCTGGCCCTTATCTGTGTGCAGGGCCTGGCAGGGTGTGCGCAAACCCAGACGGCAAGCCCGTCTGATGCGCCGCCTGCCATGGACCGCTACCTCAATGCGACCAAGCCTGATGCTTCACAGGTTTCCGATACACGTCGCCAGTTACTCGAAGAAGCGGGCCGTACCATCGGCTTTCGAGGTGGCAAGGCCCAGCGCTCGTGGGAGATTCGTCAGGTCTTGGACGTGCGCTTTGGCCGACTGGAAGTCATCTACGACTTCAAGACACTGATCAGCAAGCAGGGCTGGTTGCCGCCGGTGATCGATGAGGCGTTGGACGTGGCCCACATCACCCCCGGCCAGATCCGTACGTCCAACCATGTCTACGAAATCATCGCGCCGGAGCGGTTTGTCAGCAATCCGCCGTCCTGGCGGACCTGGTTGCTGGCAGGCCTTTCGTCTGCAGCAACTGATGGACCTGAATCAGCAGTCATGCCGGAAAACAGCGTGCAGAAGGCGCTGTGGCAGACCGCGATCAAAAAAGGCTGGGAGGAAGGGCGCATCAGCGCGGATCACACCTTGGAAGCCAACTTCAACCGATTGACCCGCGATTACCGAGGCATGTTGCTGTACTCCCAGCTGCTGCGTCAGGGCTTCATCACCCGGCCTGTGGTGACCGACCAGCAACAGACGGTCACAGGCGATCGGCAGAAGCTGATGACGGGCGATCGGGTACGGACGATCAAGGAAAACGCAGGCTTTGTGCCTGATAAGACTCAATGGCAGCCGGTAATCCGGAAGGAAAAGCCATGATCGATGCAATCCAATTCAGCCCCTTCGACTTCAGCCACGGCGTGAACGATCTGTCGATGCGAGAGTTCTTCGTGTGGTGTGCACGGCAAAACGTCAGCGACATCCACATCCAGGGCGGCAACAACCTGGTGGTTGATCAGCATGGCCGTAAACGTCGGGCCAGCGCCTTCGTCCTGGCGGACGACACCCTGGGCAAGGTGATCGATGACATCTTCAGTCCTGAGGTCCGGTCAATGGTCAAGGGTGGCCGTCCAGTAGACAGGGCCTTGCAGCTGGACGGGGACATGCACAACCGGTACGGCCTGGAGCGAGGTGAGCGTTTGCGCTTTCGCTGCAACTTCGTGCAGGCCACGGCAGGCCGTCTGGACACCACCATCGCCGTAACCATGCGGATCATTCCTACGGATATCCCTGATATCACGAAAATGGGGATCGAGGCCGATCTGTTCGAAGCGCTCTTACCTCCCAATGGCTTGGGCATCCTGGGCGGCATCACGGGATCGGGGAAAAGTACCCTGGCTGCAGCGGCCTATCGGTACTGTCAAACCACGGACCCAATCGAGTTTGTGCTGGGTCGTTCCGAGGACATCCTGCAGCCCACGCAACTGCAAATCAGGCGCGATGTTGAAACGTATGCAGAGGCCATTCGCGCTGACCTTCGACGCGCACCATCGATCATCGGCATCGGTGAGATGCGCGACCTGGAAACCTTTCAAGCGGGTGTTTTGGCGGGCCAGCTGGGTCACTTCAACCTGACCACGATGCACATCCACTCACCCGGTGAGGCCATACCGCGTTGCCTGACCATGGTGCCGGCAGAAATGCGCGAGGCCACGGCTCGCGACCTGCTGGGGGTGCTGCAGTACATCGTGGTGCAGAAGCTGCTGCGTACCACCGATGGCAAGCGCACGGCGGTGCGCGAATACATCGTCTTCGATGACCCGTTGCGCGCCAAGCTGGCAGAGCTGACTTACACCCAGTGGGGCCAGCACATCGATAGCGTTATTCGCCTGGAGCAGCGGCGTATTGCCGACCAGGCCTGGCGGCTGTACCAGCAGGACATCATCGAGCAGGCAGAGCTGCGCATGGCCATGACCGCTCATCAACAACGTGCTTTTGAACAAGGACAAGCGGCATGAAACGAATCATTGGGCGGTTTCACATTTCAGCCACATTTGCCGTGATATCCCTGATAACAGGCGCCGTTCAGGCTGCGCAGGTTGAGGTAGGTTTCTCCCCGGAAGGCAGCGCAGAGACGCTGGTGGTCGACGTGATCCAGAAGGCGGAACACCAGATCCTGCTGATGGGTTACAGCTTCACCTCACCAAGCGTGGTGAAGGCACTGGTTGCGGCCAAGCGGCGTGGAGTGGACGTACAGGTCGTGCTCGATGCGCGTGGCAACGAGGGCAACAGCAGCAAGGCGGCGATGAACCTGATTGCCAATGCTGGCATCGCGTTGCGCACGAATGCGGCCTACAAGATCCAGCATGACAAGGTGATCATTACCGATGGCCGCAACGTTGAAACCGGGTCATTCAACTACTCATCAGCTGCTGCGCATTCGAACAGCGAGAACGCCCTGGTGCTGTGGGATGTTCCAGATGTGGCCAAGGTGTACACCCAGCACTGGCAGTCACGATGGGACAAGGGGCAGGCCTACCAAGCGGGCTACTAGCCCAAGCCTGGAGCTGGCTAGCTTCTACACAGCGCTTCACGGAGGAAAGTCTATGTGTGACAAGTATAGAGATCAGCCTGCAGAAGACCGAAAGGCCTTCCAGGACATCGTTGAGTTGATCACCACCATCACAATGGAAGAAGTCTTGGCGCTGTATCACTGTGCCTCCGGCCTGGTTCGTTGCGAGATCGAAAATGCTGTCCGGCAACTGATCCAGCAAGGCAATCACACGCTATCGGCACAATTCCCGGAATGGGCGTCATAGCCTCGGCGTAGCGGCATACCTTCCCCACCTTCAGCACCTGCATATTCAACTTCAGATCAACGGACTCATCGGCTGCGGTATGTGCTGAGAAGGCCCTGGTCTGCGTTGCTATGGGAGCAACAAATGACTGTTGAAAAGTCGGATCGACCCTCGGGTTTCTGGCGCAATGCTTCGCGCCTGCTCAACCTGTACGGCATCCCTGCACCATTGTTTCTGCTGTACCTGGCCTGGTTTCGCTTTCCATCTTGGACGACGATTTATGTGGTGAGCGGCCTCATCGCAGGGTTTCGCCTGCTCTCGCATTTTGGCTGGACGTACAAGGTGCTGATAGCGCGACTGGTGTACCTGGTGCGTGGCAACAAGCTATCTGGACGGCCCTGGTGGTACCGACGTTTCACCGAGGGAGGCTAGAAAATGGCACTATCCATTGAACAGGCTAAAGCACTCGTAATCGAGTTTTGCGCTACATACCCGGTCGCCGCCAAAATCGGCTTTAAAATCAGAGAGACGCAGGAGGAATTATATGGACCACAAGCCACCCGAGAAGCCGCAGGAACCATCCTCGGTTCATTTCATCCAGGACGACAACGAGCCCTTTTCGCCACTTCCGGATTTCGCGACGAGGCACACTTTAGACGAGTTGTTAGGCACGAAATACTTGGCCACTTTGGAATTAATACGTTCCATCCAGAAGAAAAACGAGCGCTCCTAGAAGCGATCGTTGAGGCCCGCGATCAACCGGGCCTGCGAGACACATGGGCCATTGTAGATCGTGTCTATCCAGGTATCAGCGAGCTGCGCAAAGCCGAGGAGGTTTACGCCTTCTCCTGCGAAGACATCGAGCCCCACGTTCGCACCCTTGCATCACCTGGCGCTCAAGCGCTGCAGCAAGCCTGCATTGATCGCCGGCGGCCTTTGACCTTCGAAGATCTGATCAACCTCACCACCATGGTGGCCGAGGGGCTGCACGACCGTACCCGATCGCAGCAAATCTTTCCCGAATCCGATTCTGCCCAGTTCAAGCAGGAATCCCCCATGAAAACCTCCGAATACCCGGTGTGGCTCGCCGTGCAGCCTGACGATCGCGAAAAAATGCGCGCTGCAGCCGGACAACTGAGCAATGGTCGGTCGGCTGTTGGCTGGGACAAAGAAGAAAAGCTTTGGTACGCCCGGCCTGGCTGTGACCTTAATCGCATCCAGGAATGGTTGCCCGATCGCAGCATGCGGGCAGGAGGCGGTGATCCTGAAGCTCAATTCCTGGACGCGTTGACTCAGGCAGGGCTGGTCATCAAAGGAATGCCCGTGATGAATGGTGTTCGTCAGCGGGTGCCCACCATTGACGACAAGGGCAGCAAGACCAGCGGTGTTTACTGTGGCTATCTGGATCGCAAGCCAGCAGGTTGGTTTATCAATTACCACCAGGCTCAGTCTTCGAAGGACGTGTCCAACTGGGTAGCGACAGGAGGCGAAGCCGACCCGGTAGCCCGCTTGCACATCCGGGCTGCGGCCAAGCAATCCCGCGAAGATGTCCTTCGAGAACGCGCAGCGTTGCATGCAGAAAAGACGCTGGAAGCGAAAACGCTTTACGACCAACTACCCGCTGCCGACCCCTCGCACCCTTACCTGGTGCGAAAGGGGATTCCCCCGACGCCCGAAATTCGTCAAACACGAAACGGCGCCCTGGTGGTGCCGTTTTTTTCTGCCCAAGGAACCTTCAAGACCCTGCAATACATCCCGGAAACGGGGGACAAGCTGTTGTTCAAGGATGCGCCGAAGCAGGGGAATTACCTGGTAGTCGGCGGGCCGTTGGAGCCTGGCCAGCCGATCCTCTACGCCGAAGGCTATGCCACGGCGCGCAGCTTGAATCTGGCCACTGACCGTCCGGTGGTCATGACTATCGACGCCGGCAACATGGTGGTAGTCGCCCAGATCCTTCACCAGCAGTTCCCTGAAAGTCCTCATCTGTTTCTGGCCGATTTCGACCATGCAAAGCTAGAGAACAAGGGCCTGCTCATGGCCACAGAGGCGGCAGAGCTGGTCGGTGGCAGGGTGATTTACCCCGCCTTCAACGAAAGCGAAATCGCCCAAGGCTTCACCGACTTCAACGACCTTCACCAATCACGTGGCCTGGATGCTGTGCGCGACCAGACCGCTCCACTATTCATGCACCCCGCCGAGGTGACCGCTGTGCAAGAACAACCCGACCTTGACCTCCAAGCCAATCCAGATGACATGCCATCGGTGGACCTGCAAAGCGAAGCGGCACAGATAGCAGCCTACGACCTGCAGCAGGCAGAACTGGAACGCCGAGGCTACTTGAGCAATGAGCAAAAACAGGCTGAAGATCTGGCCGCTAATGACCCTGCGAAACTGGCAGATCTGCGCATCCAGCATGATGCGCAAGTCGTTGAATGGAGCAACGCTCGGGCCGAAGCCATGGCCAATCCACTGCCGGAGCCTGTTGTTCCAGCGGCAGAGCAGCCAGTGACTGAGCCTGCCCCCCTGGATCCTCGAAACGATGCGGGCCCAGCTGATGCCGCCAACCTGCACGCTGACTCCGATCGCCGGGGCTACCTGAGCAATGAGCAAAAGCAGGCCGAGGATCTGGCCGTTGACGATCCTGCGAAGCTGGCAGATCTGCGGACCAAGCACGACGCTGAAGTCATCGAGTGGAGCGAGGCTCGTGGCGAAGCCATGGGCAACCAGCGAAAGCGAAAGCCATATGCCGATTTGCCCGATCCGCCTGAGTTCGTGGTAAAGGGTGTCACCTCTTTTCCAGTGGATCGCGAGCCTGAAACTCCGATGGAAAGTACGCTGAACCAGCACGACGAACCGATTGAGGCGTCTCCACTGGCACCGTCTGATAAAGCCGGCGACCCCGCTGCTGCCGAACCTGAGGCTCCTAAGGCAGTAGCTGAGGATTTGGTTGCTCTCATGCCGCGCCGGCCTGCAACCAATGAGGCACCTACTGCAGAGACCGTGGTGGACTACATCGATGTTGGTCCACGGATCGGCAAGGACGAACCGCCGCTGCAACCCAGCCAAATCGACAAGGACAGCTTGCTGACCCGTATCACGACCGAAGCGCAAAACGACAACTCAGTCATGTACAAGCTGGATAACGAACCGGCGTTTGTTGATCGAGGTTCGCGTCTGGAGATGGTCCCCGGCGCCGGGCAGAGTGACGAAAAGATCGTGGCAGCGTTGCTGACAGCGGCGCGATTCTACCGGGGCCAGATTGAACTGACCGGCAGTGATGCCTTCAAGGCCAAAGCGATCGAGCTGATTGCCCAGAACCAGGTCAATGTCTCGATGAAGAATCCGGCCCAGCAGCTGATGCTCGACCAGGCTCGGAAGGCTTTGAACCTACCCGTGGTCAAGGCCGATGCCATCCACGGTGATACACCGGCCCCATTTGATCCTGCTCCACCTGCTCCACCTGCAGCGCCTGTAATGAATGTTGCGGCAACAGGGGCTACAGCCCCGCTGAACCCGAGCGCACCAGAGCAACAGGCGACACCGCAGCCTGTCAGTACGGCCTACGCTGCGTTGGATGCTCATGTCCCCGTTCAGCCTGCGCCAATACCGGCGCAGTCCGGACCGATGGATGACGCACCGCTGTTGGGTGCCGAACAGCCATTGAAAGAGCCTAAATCTGTTGTCCAGGAGCATCAGCGCACCGCTAGCACCGGGATTGATCCAGCCATCCACCAGCTCTCTGCGTCTGCAGCCGAAGGTGTTACTGGCAAAGTCCTCAGCTGCGGCAACGCACCGTTTCGCTTCGATCCGAACAATAGCGAAAGCGTGCACGTCAAGCTGCGGACCAAAACGGGCATACAGACGTTCTGGGGCATGGAGTTGGCTGGATTGCTGCGTGAGACGCGCATCGAGCCAGGTCGCATGGCGACCCTGCAGTATCTGGGCGAAATGCCTGTCACAGTGAGGGCCCCGGTCAAGGAAAATGGCGTGGTGGTGCGCTTCGAAGAACGCAAGACTCACCGCAATCAGTGGTCAATGACACTGCTCAATGGTCCAACGGTGCGCACTGGCGATGATCAGGGCGTGAAGATGGTCGCTTATGACGCTGCCCGCTTTGCCATGATCCAGAACTCAATCGTCGCGCAGCTGAACGTGCCTATCGACGCACCGCCTCGGCCGGCAGAAGGTTTGTTCTGGATGACTCCCAATGGGCAAGGCAGTGCAAAAGCAGGTGACCCGTTATCGGCGCCGCGTCCTCCGGTAGACAGCGAGAACGTGGGGAAACCGTTGATGAGCAGCTGGTCGCCCAACGGCCAGCTGGACATGGCGCTGTTTCGTGGCGATGGGCCGTACCTGCAGGGCGTGGTGCGACAAGGTGATAAGTACCAGCATGTGCTGGTGAGCCTGCCCGGTCATCCCGAAGCCCCGCCGATGGTCATCAACCAGATCACTGACCAGGGCCTGGTGCCGATCGGTGTCGGTAACGGCATCAACCGTTCCGGTGGCGAGCCGGTAGCGCGTGAGCATATCGCCTTCAAGCTTGAAGGCGATCCGGCGGTGCGTGTGGGCAAGCTGGATTTTCCGGCCGAGGTACCGCCGGCATTACATGATCGATTGGGCTTCGATCAGCGCTGGAAGGACACCAACACCCTCCCAAAGTCGTCACCGGCAGCGGCACCGGCGGCTCAGCCCAACGCGCTGCGCCCGTCTTGAATCGTTAATCACAAGAGAAAAACCATGATCAAGAAAAGCATGTGCTCGGCACTGCTGATGGTCTTGTGCTGCCTGCCGGTTATCAGTGACGCCGCCGTGTGTCGCTCGGGCGAAGCTGCCCAGGCAGGCAGCAAGGCGGGGTATGACCAGGCCCGCCAGGCCGACGAAGCTTGGGCCGAGCGCGAACGCATCATCTCCGAGCGGCTGCAAAGCTGCCTGTCACGCATCCGAAAAACCCGCGTCATGCTGCCGTCATTTCCCAGCCTGCAGGACGTTCTAGATCAGGTGGCGGAGGAGATCTGCAAGGTGGTAGTGAAAGAAATCAACGATCAGCTGCCGACGAGTATCGATCCTTGGAAGAAACTATGAGGGCACGATGATGCAGACAACCAATGACACCATAGTGGTGCCAGAGCAAAGCGCGCTACAGGCGACTACGGCTCATGAGCAGGCGTTCGTGCATGCCCAAAATGCCCAGCGGCAACGCGAGCTGGGGGTAGCGTTTGCGCATCGCTGCCTGACCGCGCTGATCTGGGTGGGCAGCGCACTGGTTCTGGCGATCGTCGTGATCGGCATGCTGGCCTGGCAAGTGGCTCATCCGCCGGTGAAGTACTTCACCACGGAAAACGGCCGCGTAGTGCCGATCAAGCCAAAAAACGAGCCAGCGTTCAGCGACAGTGACGTATCAGCTTTCGGCGCTGACACGATCCGTCGAAGCTTCACGCTGGACTTCATTCACTACCAGGACCAGATCAACAACGTCAAAGACGATTACGACGACGTGGGTTACTCGGGTTACTTCACTGCGCTGAACAGCTCCAACATCCTGGCTTCGGTCAAGGGTCAGCGGATGAACCTATCCGTGGACGTGGGTCCGGGTCGCATCCGGGCCAAGGGGCAGCAGGGTGATGTCTACGCCTGGGAATACCAGTACCCGGTGACGTTGAAGCTCGATGGCCAGGTAACCGGCAGTCCTGCGCAGCGTTTCATCTTTACCCAGCGCATACAGCGCGCGGATGTCCAGGTGAAGAGCAAGGGCCTTGAGGTCGTACAGCTCATTACCAGCGGCGCTAATTAAGGAGTAGTGACCATGACCATGACCGTGGACGACGAAATCCGCACCGTGTTGGAGTGTCCGGCCAGCAGCTATTGGCTGCGCGATGCCTTGAGGGCAGCGCTGAACCGCGACAGTGTGGACGCTGCCAACGACGCCGAGAAATTGCATGACCTGTTGTCGCGTCGCTGCGACTGGATATGGCGATCCTTGCCGGTGGCCATCGAAAGTGACGCTCATGAACCCGGCCTTTGAAGAGGCTCTGCTGGCCCGCTTGTTGTGGATGCAGGTGCGCAGCTGTGGCTCTCTAGGTCTTCACCACCTGGCGGGCCTGGCTGCGCATGAGGCGTATTGGCGGGTTGAGCGACTGGCTGTGAAGCAGGCGCATGGTGACCTCCCGTACGGAGCCAAATGTCCGCCATTGCTGATCGATGTGCCACGACTGGCGACGCTTTATGAACAGGCCTATCACGATGAAGCGCTGGTAGTGGAGGAGGAGCGGAAGGAGGCAGCCCAGCGGCAAAGACAACGTGACAAAGAGCGGCATGCGAAGGCCTGTATCGAGCGCAACGACTGGGAAGCACTGGATCTACCGACGCCTGAACATCTGTCGGCCGAGCTGTACGCAGGTAAAGGGGAGCGTATTGATGGGCACTTCCTGCACTACGACTCCGACGATGGCATTGTCTGGATGGACAATCCCTACGGCGTTGAAGGGTGTCTGGGTGAAGAACCCACCGTTGCGTTGTGTCGTCGGTTTCTTAGCCGGATTGCCAAAGGCGGCATGTACGGACCTGAACCGTAGCCGCTTGCCTCAGGCCTCTATCCGCTTTGCAGTCACTTCAATGAAATGCCAAGCCGCGCAGGGTTGATTACTGCGTCGGCTCATCTTGCAAGGAAAACCTCTATGAAAATCTCAATGGCACTGGCCGTCTGGCTCGTGACGGGCAGCTATGCTTGGGCGGCAGAGCCGGATACAGCCCAAACCCCCGCCAGTGCGCCTTCCAACGAATGGCAATCCACTGCGGCCAAGGGCAAAGCACCATCTGGTAATGATCCGCTGCCACCGCCGCAATCGGCACTGTACAACCGGGCGGTGGAAAGCGAAACGCCGCTTTCTCCCGGTGAGGTTCGGCAGTTGCTGGATAGAAAGAACGAGGTGGAGCAAGCGATCAGCGCGCCGCAGATGGCCGTGGTGCCCAAGATCAGCGCGCTGACGGTCGACCTGGCACCAGGTGCGAGCCTGCCGCTGATCCGCACCGCTGTGAACTACCCCAGCTCAATCTCATTCATCGACAGCACAGGCGCGCCCTGGAAACTGGGCGCACCGCCCATCACCGGCAACCCCAACGGCTTCACCTCCTACTGGTTGCCCAACAGTCCAGTGCTAGTGGTGTATGCCAACAAGCCGTACCAGAGCGGCAACGTGACCGTGTACCTGGAAGGACTGGCCGTGCCGATCATTCTCACGGTCAGCAGTGGCGAATCCGATACGCCGGCCAAGACCTGGGCAGTGGATAGCCGTCTGGATCTGCGCATTCCCCGTCGCGGGCCTAACGCTGTGGCAAATGCGGCACCTGAAAGCCGTATCGGGCTGCACGACAGCACGCTGCAGGCGTTTCTCGACGGCATACCGCCAAAGGAAGCGCGTCGGTTGAAAACCAGCGGTGATGTGCCCGACACCACGGTCTGGCAAATGGGCGATGACCTCTACATCCGCTCGCGCGCGGACATTCGCGACGAGTTCGAGGCCACGCTTTCATCGGCCGATGGCACGCACCTGTGGAAGCTGCCGGTGACGCCCTATGTGTCGTTTTCTGTGCTCGGACGCACCTCGGCCCTCAACGTGGCACTGGAGTAGACATGGCAAGTGAACAGGATGCAGGACGGGTTCAAAAGGTAACTTGGGCGTCCATTTTGTTAGTGATAGGAGGCATCCTTGCAGCAGGCTATGCCTTGATATCTTGGCTGAATAAGCCGCCTGAGCAAGTCTCCCAGGTCAACTTGGATCGGGTTAGCGGTGCCGTTCCAGGCAAGATCAGTGAAACCGCCGCCTATCGCGAGCAGCTGGATGAGTCGAACCGAAAAGGCGCAATGCAGGCCCAGGCGGAAAACAAGACTTACATTGCAAGCCTCCAGCTTGAGCAGCAGCCCATCGTGCCGGCGGCCACAAAAAAACCGCCGGACAACCCCAATGCCAGCAATGAGTCGCGGCAAGGTGAGCAGTCTGGCAACGCCGGCGGCAATGGCAACGACAACAACCAGAACGATCGCCGGAATCAGGCGCTGGACAAGTTCCTGGCACGGCTCAACCCTCAAGTGATAGAGCCGCGCATCACCGGCCTGCAAACGGCACGGGTGTTGGGCAGTGAAGATTCAGGATCTGGTCAGGGCGGCGCAGGTGCGGCTGACGGCAGCTATCAGTTGTGGAGCCAGAGTCTGGGCGGCGGCGTGCGCACTGTGTCCACCAGTGGCGGCACGACTGGCTCAAGGTCAGGCTCGGCGCCGGTGGTGCCGATCGAGGTCATCCCGCCGTACTGGCGAGGGCCTGGCTACATCGACATCGGCGTGGACTCGGACAACAGCACGACGCCGGTGCTTGGCAAGATCGCCACGGGCACCTATGCGGGGGCCGTACTCAAGGCCTCTGACGGCGCCAAGCTGACCGGCGAAGGCGTGGTAATTCACTTCACTGAAATGGCCTACAAGGGCATCAACTACAACGTCGATGCCTACGCCCTGCAGGAAGACAGCCTGCTGGCCAACGTTGCCACCGATGTGAACCATCGCTACATGTCGCGCATCGTGCTGCCGGCCCTGCTGGGCGGTATCGGTGGCATTGGTGAGATGTACTCGCAAGCCAACACGCAGTTGGTCAGCAATGGTTTCAACAGTCAGGTGGTGCGTCCCGGCCTGCCAGACGGTGCAGCCGTGATAGGCGCGATGGCCGGAGGTGCAGCAGGCCAGGCTGCGAAGGTACTGACTGAAGACGCCCAGCGCGTGCCGGCAACTCAAGTCACCGTTACCAAGGGCCAAGTCGTCGCGATCCAGTTCATGCGTGGTGTGTACTCAGGTGATGCCATCGCACCTGGTCAAGGTGGTAACACGGTGAAAGCCGCTGTGCCGGTACGTTCGGCCAGCCAATCCGTTCAGCAACCCCGAACCGATGATCAATGGAACGCGGCTGCACGTCAGCAAATTCAGGCCCAACAACAGCGACAGGAGCTCAATTGATGAGTGAATTCTCTCCCCAGGCGGCTCCCATACCGCCACCGGCGTACACACCGCCTGTCAACAGCGATCAGCATTGGCTCAAGCGGCCGATCGTAGCGGGTCAGTCCATTCCGTGGCTGGCATTGTATGCCGTGGTGTTCATGGTTGCCGGCTGGTACTTCTTTGCGCCTGAATCTCAGTCGAGTCCCAACCAGTTGGCCTTCGGCAACCAGCAGCTGCAGTCAACTGCAGAGCCCAGCTCGATGAGCTTTGATAGCCCGACGCAATCCAGCGCGCCGTTGCCAGCGTTTCAAGGTGCTGATCTTTCACAGATGCAGGATCAGGTCGCCGCCATGGTTGCAGGTGTGCGCACCTACAGCGAGGGCAACCGCGAGGCTATCACCAAGCTGACCGCTTCGTTGAAAACAGTCATCGAGAATCAAAACGTGCTGCAGCAGCAGATCCAGGAGCTGCAAGCCAAGCTTGCGCTGTCATCTGCTCCGGCCGCAGCGACGCAAGCAAGGCCTGTGGTTAGGGCTGTGGCTAGACAACCTGCCCGCACTACAACAGCCCCTGGACCGCTTGCGAGCATGCACTTGAGCGCAGTGCAGACCGGAATGGCCTGGGTGCTCTGGCAGGACAAGACCTGGGCGGTTCAGGTCGGGGATACCTTGGGGCCGGTCACGGTGACCGGCATTGACGCGCCGTCGCGTCAGGTGCACACCAGTGCCGGCACCTTGCAGTGAGGTAGGTCATGTCTGGCTCCAAAGACGCTATTCAGATCCTGGTCAGCTTTGCCAATGGGCTGCTGGGTGCATTCGTCAACCTGATGTTCACCCTTGGCGCTTTGTTCGCGGTGGTCGGTGCGGCTACTTACCTGGCTCACCAGGCCAACATGCGCAAGGCGCCAGGGCAAAACCAGAGCATGGGCAAAACCATCGCCATGCTGCTGATTTGTGGTGGTCTGGCTGGACTGGATCAGGTCATCGGCGCAGGCGCTCGGCAGCTTGGCTGGCAGGGAGCTTCGTTCGACGCCATCAGCTATGTGGACGTGGGTACCTTCGGCGTGGCAGCCAATGCGGCTAACGCGGTGTTGACCCTGGTACGCATGCTGGGGGTGATGTTTGCCCTGCAGGGCGTCATGAGCTGGAAACGATCCCTCAAGGACGGCCATACCGGACTTTCTGCCGGGGAGGATGTATCCAAAGGCACACTCAAGTTCATCATCGGCGTGCTGTGTGTCTGTAACCCCTATTTGCTTGATGCAGCGCAGAAGTCTCTAGGCCTGCTCTGATCAGGCTGCACCCTTTGCGCTGACGCGCTCCTCTGCTGTACCGCTTTTGCTCCACCCGCTTCATTCGCTCCATCTATCGCTACTCAATCACTCAATCGAAACAAGGAACTGAACATGTCCCGTCACATGCTGCTGTCTGTCTGCGTGCGCGCAACCCTGCTCAAAGACAAGCTGACCCAACACTTCGCCAAGGGCCTGGTCACCGTCGCTGCTGCTTCCCCCGTGTTTTCTTACGCCGATGGCAGCGATCTTGCCGGCATGGTGACCAGCACCGCCACGGGCGGTATGACCATCACCAAAGGCGCTCTGAGCTTGGCCCAGATGGTCGGGGTGATCTTCGTCATCGGCGCCCTGATTGCTGCAAAGAACAAAAACGACAACCCACAAATCAAGGTCTCGCACATTGCCGGCGCCCTGATCTTCGGCGTCTGCCTCATCGCGGTACCAGAAATCATCAAGCGCTCGCAAAGCCAGGTTGGCTTGACTCCCATCAACGTGGGCTGACCAAAAGCAGCCGTGCGGTGGCTCTGCCACCGTTCGGCCCTTGGGGGTATGGATATGCAAAGTGATGCCATCGTCATGCACGACGAAGTAGACATTGATCTGCTAACCGAATTGTCATCGTTGACGCCTCTTGAACTAGATATCAGCGGCAATACTGATCCGCCGGTACCGATCGCTGCATCAGGCGATCACTGTGATTGCTGTGCACTGACCACAACCAAACTGTGGCAGGGGGCCAGGGCGGGCCTGGAAGATTCTCACGCTGTTTGCACCCTGTGTTATCTGACCGGCCACTTGGACAGTCCGACCGCGGCTCATGGTCGCCTGGCCTATCTGCCGGGTCTGGACACCACAGATGCCCTGCACCTGCAGCGCCGTGCCCTACTGGCCATCCTGGGCGGCGATGAAGCTCAGCAAGCTCATGGACAGAGGGTATGGACGTGGATGGACAACCATTCGCGCGAGGTCGAGGCCGCCTGGGGCACCGCGCGGGCTGGTGAGTTTGCTCAGGCCATGAAGCGCCTTCCGCCCTACAAGCGCAGCCAGCTACAAGCCCGACTCTCAGGCTGCGTACTTATGCTGCCCGCTGACATGTTCGATGACCTGAACCTATTGCTGCCCTCGGGCAATACCGTGCAAGCGGCTTTGTCTTCACAGCATTGGGACGCCTATATCCGGAGTGATCTGTATGTCTAAAGTGGTTCGCTGGGTGGAAAGCCTGATCACCACCGTTTCACGCTTTGCCATCTCTCGGGATTTGCCCGATTACTGCGATCTGGAAACAGTGATCCGTCTGACCGATGACGATCGCGTACGCCATCCGCAGCTCAAGGCCCCATATATCGCGGTCACCGATGCCGGCGACTACTGCACGGTGTACGCCGTGGCCGGCAGTTTCTGCGATACCGACGAAAGCGCTGCAATAGAAGCACCTTATTCATGGGCAGGGCGTCTGTCGCGCATGACCCAGAACCTGACGGCCTCCTACCGTCGTCATGGGCACAAGATCAGCCTGGTGTTTGATTCAGAACCCGAAGGCGGGGGAGCCGAGGTGGCCGCGCGTCTGGCCCCGCAATACCGCTCGATCGCCCGTACCAAGATAGACATGGCGCAGATCCTGGACGAAACGCAGGAAAAGCTTGCCCCGTGGGTTTCGCGCGAGCGCTGCTACCTGGTGTGTTACACCGGTCGCCAGTCGCTGTCCTCGCACGAGCTGGTTGATGAGAACAAGCGCCTGAGTGCGCTGATCGAGCAGAGCCCGCAAGCGCGCTTCGGACAAAACCCGGTGCTGGCCGAGCTGACCGGCCTCAAGATCCGGCACGACAGCTTTCTGGACGTGGTGGAACGCGCCATGGGTGATAACGGCCAGGGCGTGATGCTTGAGCGCATGGACATTCATGCGGCGGGCCGCGCACTGCGTGAGCAGGTCGACCGACTGGGCACATCGCCGCTGTGGCAGCCGCTGCTGCCCGACGATCCAATCACCCCGCATGGCATCCGCAATGAAGAGGACCACACGCCGTTTCTGGCCCCGTGGCTCAAGTTTCAGCTGATGAACCAGGACATCGAAACCCGAGGCAACAAGATCTGCGTCAATGGGTTGTGGCACGGCTCCTTGTCGGTCGAGCTGGCCCCGCAGTCCCCGGAAAGCTTTGCCAAGCTCAAGGCCCTGGTGCCGCGAGAAGTGCCATGGCGGGTGCGCATGGATCTGATGCCCGGCGGCATGGCAGCGCTGAGAACCAAGAAAGGTCTGCTCGATGTCATGGCATTTGTGCCGGCGCTTAAACCCATCTGGGCCTCGATCGAAACCCTGAGCTACATCGAGCAAGAAGAGCCGGTGTGCGTCATGACCATCATGGCGTCGACGTGGGGCCGCAGTCCGGAGGCAGTCACCCGCAACCTGACCCTACTCAAGCAGGCGTTCGAGGCGTGGGGCATCTGTGGGGTAACGCTGACCTTCGGTGACCCGGTACGGGCCTGGGCAGCGACTCTACTGGCTTCCAGCAAAGGCAGTGGCGTGCATCCGCTGTATCCGCCGCTTTCAGAGGCTTTGCACCTGCTGCCGCTAACCCGACCGGCTTCGGCTTGGGAGGAAGACGGCAATGCGTTGTTTCCGACCCTGGACGGCAAGCTCTACCCGGTAGGCCTGGCAACCAGCAAGCAGAACAAACTGACCAATGTCATCTGCGGCTCACCAGGTCTGGGCAAATCGGTACTGCTCAACCGGCTGGGCAACACGCAGATCACCAGTGCCCAGCAGAATTTGCCGTTTTTCGCAGGTGTCGACAAAGGCTTCTCGATGCAGGGGCAGATC
>Ga0308167_1000588_pt1 | contig 59864 bp, 52 predicted proteins | sample PhyCR1_2_FD_202138 | JGI IMG/M metagenome (GOLD analysis project Ga0308167, IMG submission 202138) | Phyllosphere microbial communities from UC Gill Tract Community Farm, Albany, California, United States - DLSLRC.R1 | ecosystem: Host-associated > Plants > Phyllosphere > Unclassified | place... | reverse complement strand
GTCCAGGGTGGTCCGCTCCATTGCGTCTCCTCATCGTTACGGGGCCGTGACCCGACCCCTTGACCGCCTTAGTTTACGCGTGTAACAATCACGCTCACAACGTGGACCTGCGACGACGCAGACCGAGAGGACAACGATGTTCAACCCCACCCGTTCACGGCTCGCCCTCGGCGGAGCCGTTCTCCTCGCAGCCGGCCTCGCGCTGAGCGGCTGCAGCTCCAGCGGTTCCGCCAGCACCGGGGACGCAGCCTCCACCCTCATCGCCTACACGGGCCAGTCGGGGGACTACCAGATCAACTACAACCCGTGGTCGCCGTCGAACATCGGTGGCGTCGGCACCATCTACGAGTCGCTCTTCTTCATCACGAACGTCAACACGAACGACCCGAAGCCGCTGCTCGGCAAGTCGTCCGAGTGGAACGACGACGGCACGCAGCTCACGATCACGCTGCGCGACGGCGTGACGTGGAGCGACGGGAAGCCGTTCACCGCGAAGGACGTCGTGTTCACGCTCGACATGCTCAAGCAGTACAAGGCGCTCAACTCCATCGGCTACGACGGCACCGCGAAGGCGGAGGGCGACGACACCGTCGTCGTCACGTTCGACAAGCCGTCCTTCGTGCTCGGCCCGAACCTGCTCGGCAAGACCTGGATCGTGCCCGAGCACCTGTGGAAGGACATCGATCCCACCACCGACCCGGTGCGTGAGCCCGTCGGCACCGGCCCGTACACGCTCGGCACCTTCAAGGCGCAGGCGTTCACCCTCGAGGCGAACAAGGACTACTGGGACGGCGCCCCGGCCGTGAAGACCGTCCGCTACCTGTCGTTGTCGGGCAACACCGCGGGCGCCGACGCGCTGTCGCAGGGCTCGATCGACTGGCAGACCGGCCCGGTCCCGAACATGGACGACATCTCGGGCACCTACCCCGGCTACGACGGCATCACCATCGGACAGAACCAGATGGCGCTGCTCACCTGCTCGTCGACCGAACTCGGGTGCGAGGGGCCGCAGACCGACCCCGCCGTCCGTCACGCCATCGCCGACGCGCTCAACCGCAAGCAGCTCAACGCGCTCGCGTTCTCGAACACCGCCAGCGAGATCTCGCCGACGTTCGCGCTCACCACCACACAGAAGGACACCATCTCGAAGGACGTCTCGCCGACCGTCATGCCCGACGGCGCCGACGTCGACGCGGCCGCCTCCACGCTCGAGGCAGCGGGCTGGGCGAAGGGCTCCGACGGGATCTACGCCAAGGACGGCCAGAAGCTGTCGCTCACGGTCGAGGTCGTCACGGGGTGGACCGACTACATCACCGCGATCGACACCATGACGCAGCAGCTCAAGGCCGCCGGCATCGAGCTCAAGGCACAGCAGTCGTCGTGGAACGAGTGGACCGACAAGAAGACCAAGGGCAACTACGAGCTCGCGATCGACTCGCTCGGACAGGGCCCGACCGCGAACCCGTACTACCTGTACAGCAACTACTACTCGACGGCGAACACCGCGAAGGTCGGTGAGGCGGCGCCGATGAACATCGCCCGGTACAGCAACCCCGAGGTCGACGACGCGCTGACGAAGCTCGCCGAGATCAACCCCGACGACACCGCGGCGACGCAGCCCCTGCTCGACGTCATCCAGCAGCACGTCGTCGAGGACATGCCCTATATCCCGGTCATGACCGGTGGCACGACGAGCGAGTTCCACGCGGACAAGTTCACCGGCTGGCCGACGAAGGACGACCTGTACGCCTTCCCGGCGGTCTGGGCCAGCCCCGACAACGCCGAGATCTTCAAGGCGCTCAAGCCGGCGAAGGGCTGACCCGATGGGATCGCGACCGAGGAGCACTCGACGATGACGTACTTCCTGCGCAAGATCGGCTTCTACGTCGTCGCCCTGTGGGCGGCGCTGACGCTGAACTTCATCATCCCCAGGCTCCTGCCCGGGAACCCGGTGGACATCCTGCTCGCCAAGCTCCAGCAGCGTGGCGGCCAGGTGACCCCGGCGACCCGGGAGGCCTACGAGCTGCTCCTCGGTGGCGATTCCTCGGAACCGCTCATCGTCCAGTACGGCCGCTACCTCGGCAACGTGTTCCGCGGTGACCTGGGCGTGTCCGTCAGCTACTTCCCGGCCCCCGTCACCGAGGTCATCGGGAGCTCCCTGCCGTGGACGATCGCCCTGGTGGGCATCGCCACGGTCCTGGCCGCGGTCATCGGCGTCGCGCTCGGCGCCTTCGTCGGCTGGCGGCCCGGCACCTGGCTCGACTCGTTCGTGCCCGCCACCACCCTGCTCGCCGCGGTGCCCTACTTCTGGCTGGCGCTCATCCTCGTCTACCTGTTCGCGACCGGGATGCACCTGTTCCCGGCGCAGGGCGGGTACGACGTCGTGCTCACCCCCGGTTTCAACGGGGAGTTCATCGGCTCGGCGATCGAGTACGGGATCCTGCCGGCCGCGACCATCGTGCTCGCCTCCCTCGGCGGCTGGCTCCTCGGCATGCGCAACATGATGGTGTCGACGCTGTCCGAGGACTACATCACCACCGCGCAGGCGAAGGGCCTGCCGAACGGCAAGATCCTGCGGAACTACGCCGCCCGGAACGCCGTGCTGCCGTCCGTCGCCGGGTTCGCGATCTCCCTCGGGTTCATCGTCTCCGGCTCCGTCGTCACCGAGCAGGTGTTCTCGTACCCCGGCATCGGCTCCAAGCTGCTGTCCGCGGTGACCAACAACGACTACGCGCTCATGCAGGGGATCTTCCTCTTCATCACGCTGGCGGTCCTCGGCGCGAACCTCGTCGTCGACCTGCTGTACGGACTGATCGACCCGCGGACGCGGGCGCGGAGCTAGGGAGGAGACGACGTGACCAACATCCAACAGGACACCGAACCCACGGTCGGTGCGCTCACCGGGGAAGCCGACTCCACCACGTCCATCGCGACCCGCCGGGCCGGCAAGGGCGGCGTCCGCCGCTTCCTGCCGACCCTGACGCCCTGGCTCGTCACGGGCATCGTGCTCGTCACCGGCGTCACCCTGTTCGGGCTGATCGGACCGCTGCTCGTCGGCGACCCGACCACCATCCGCGACGCCGGACTGCAGGCGCCGAACGGCGAGAACCTGCTCGGGACGACCCAGACCGGGCAGGACGTGCTCGCCCAGCTCGCCACCGCCACCCGCGGCAGCCTGCAGATCGGACTCATCGTCGGCGTCCTCGCCACCGTGCTGTCCGCCTTCTTCGGCATCCTCGGCGCGTACCTCGGCGGGATCATGGACGAGGCGTTCTCGCTCTTCTCGAACGTCTTCCTCGTCATCCCCGGCCTGCCGCTCGTCATCGTCATCTCGGGCCTGGTCCCGCGTGAGGCCCGCGGCCTCTGGACCATCGCCGTCGTCCTCGCGATCACGTCGTGGGCGGGCTCCGCCCGGGTGCTCCGTGCGCAGACGATGTCGATCCGGAACCGCGACTACGTGTCCGCCGCCCGCGTCGCCGGCGAGAAGCCCTGGCGGGTCATCGCCGTCGAGATCCTGCCGAACCTGCTGCCCGTCCTGGCGTCGCAGTTCGTCTTCGCGGTCATCGCGGCGATCCTCGGTGAGGCGGGACTGTCGTTCCTGGGGCTCGGGGCGTCGAACTCGTCCACCCTCGGCACCATGCTCTTCTACGCCCAGAACGGCTTCGCGCTGGCGCAGGGCGCCTGGTGGTGGTTCGTGCCGCCGGGCCTGCTCATCGCCCTGCTCGGCATGGGCCTGTCCCTGGTCAACTTCTCGATCGACGAGGTCATCAACCCCCGCCTGGCCAACGTCCGTGCACAGCGCCGCCGCGAACGTCGCCTCCGCCGCGCGGCACGTTCCACCCGGACGGGAGGCGCGGCCCGCGTCGCCACCGCCGGTCACGACACGAAGGGGGCTCGCCGATGAGCGCCACCGAGACCACGACCGCCCGGCCCGGCACCGCCGAGACCGGCGGCCGCCGCGACGCGGTTCTGACGATCGAGCACCTCGACGTCGTCTACGAGACCGAGCACCCCGTGCACGCCGTGAAGGACGTGTCGCTGACGCTCGCACCCGGCGAGATCCTCGGGCTCGCGGGGGAGTCCGGCTGCGGCAAGACGACCCTGGCCTACGCCATCACCCGGCTGCACAAGCCGCCGGCGAAGGTCGCGTCCGGCAGCATCACCTTCCACGACCGGGACGGCAGCGACGTCGACCTGCTCGGGCTCGGCGACGAGGAGCTCCGCGCCGTCCGGTGGTCCAAGCTGTCGATGGTGTTCCAGGGCGCGATGAACGCCCTCAACCCGGTCACCACCATCCGGGCGCAGCTCGACGACGCGCTCAAGGAACACCGGCGCGACCTGTCCCGGAAGGAACGACGGGCGATCGCCGAGGACGCCCTCAGCCGCGTCGGGGTCGACCCCGCCCGGATCACCGCCTACCCGCACGAGCTCTCCGGCGGCATGCGGCAGCGGGTCATGATCGCGATGGCGATGCTGCTCGAACCGCAGATCATGATCATGGACGAGCCGACCACGGCGCTCGACGTGGTCGTCCAGCGGGAGATCCTGCGCGAGATCGTCCGGCTCCGCGACGAACTCGGGTTCGCCGTCGTCTTCATCACGCACGACCTGCCGCTGCTGCTGGAGATCAGCGACCACATCGCGATCATGCTGCGCGGCGAGGTCGTCGAGTTCGACACCGCCTCGGTCATCCAGCACGAGCCGAAGCACCCCTACACGAAGCGGCTGCTGCAGTCGTTCCCGAGCCTGTCCGGCGAGCGTGGCGCGTTCATCCGCAGCGGTGTCGACGCCGGCACCGCGTTCGGCACCGACCAGGAGGTCGCGTCATGACCAGCGTCACCGTCAGCCACCTGAGCAAGGACTTCCACGTCCGCAAGGGCCTGCGCCGCAACACCATCCACGCCGTCGACGACGTGTCGTTCGAGCTGCTGCCCGGCCGCACCGTCGCCCTGGTCGGCGAGTCCGGCTCGGGCAAGTCCACGATCGCGCGCATGCTCGCGAAGCTCGAGACCACCACGCGCGGCTCGATCGACGTCCGGCTCGAGGACGGCACCCCCGTCGTCGGCAGCATGTACCGCCGGCACGTGCAGATGGTGTTCCAGGACCCGTTCGCCTCGCTCAACCCCTTCCACTCGATCGAGCACCACATCGCGCGTCCGCTGCAGCTGCACCACCGCACCCACGGCGCCGAGGAGACCCGCCAGCGCGTGCGCGAACTGCTCGCTCGGGTGAACCTCGACGAGGACTTCGCCGAACGACGCCCGCACGAGCTCTCCGGCGGCCAGCGGCAGCGCGTCGCGATCGCCCGTGCGCTCGCACCTGGCGCGCAGGTGCTCGTCGCCGACGAGCCCGTGTCGATGCTCGACGTGTCGATCCGGCTCAGCGTGCTCAACCTGCTCGGCCGACTGCAGCGCGAGGACCACCTGGCCGTCCTCTACATCACCCACGACCTGGCGACCGCCCGGCACTTCTCGGACGAGATCCTGGTGCTGTACCGGGGTCGGGTGGTCGAGCGCGGGCCGTCGGACGACGTCATCCTGAACCCGCAGCACGACTACACCCGGCTGCTCGCCGAGGCGGCACCGGACCCCGAGCGGGGCGAGCGTCGGGTGACGGCGGGGTCGGCCCTGGACCGGGCGTCGATCGACAACCGCACCTGCTACGACCACGGGCTCGGAGCGTGGGTCCCGAGCGAGCCCGCTCCTGCCAGCGCCGCCGCTCGGGTCGGCACTGCATGAGCGCGTTCGTCGACTGGGTCACGCCGGGGTTCGCCGTACGGTTCAGCGTCGCGGCGGACGGGCCGGTCGCGCTCGTGTCGTTCGTGCCGGGCGTCGGGGGTGCCTCGGGTGGGGCCGGGGCGCTCGCCGGGGGCGCGACCGCTGGGGCGGGGGCGCTCGCCGACGGACCGGTGGACCCGCAGCCGCTCGTCGAGCTGACGACCGTCGGGCACGGACGGTTCCCGGGCGGGTACCGACACGTGGACTCCACGATCGGTGCGCGCCTGCGGTACGTCTCCCACGAGGAGTCGTCCGACGGGACCGACCTGTGGTTCCGCATCGTGCAGGAGGACGCGGCCACGGGCCTCCAGACCGAGTCGGTGTTCCGGGCGCGAGCCGGCGTCGCGGCGTTCCGCACGTGGACCGAGGTGCGCGCGGAGCGCGGGGAGCACGTCGTGGACTTCGTGTCCTCGTTCGCGACCGGGGCGTTCCTGACGGACTCGGGCGCCACGGTCGACGAGCTCGCGCTCGCGCACGCCGACAACGACTGGGCGGCCGAGAGCCGCTGGCGCACCGACCCGCTGCGCGACATCGGTCTCGCGCGCATCGACCGCGAGGCGCAGCACCACCCGCCGCGCAGCCGCGCCGTGGTGCAGAACCGCGGGTCGTGGTCGACGGGTGAGGCGCTGCCGATCGGCGTGCTCCTGGCGCCCGCGTACGCGCTCGTCTGGGAGGTCGAGCACAACGGGCCGTGGCTGTACGAGCTGGGCGAGACCCGGCGGCACGCCTACGTGCTGTGCAGCGGGCCCACCGACCAGGAGCACCAGTGGACCACCGTCGTGGCTCCGGGCCGACCGTTCGTCTCCGTGCCCGTGTCCGTCGGTGTCGCCGACTCCGTCGACGGTGCGTTCGGTGTGCTCACCGCGCAGCGACGGGCGTCGAGGAAGCTCCGCGACGCCGACCTCGCCCTGCCGCTCGTGTTCAACGACTACATGAACACGCTCATGGGCGACCCGACGACCGAGAAGCTCCTGCCGCTCATCGACGCCGCCGCCGACGCCGGAGCAGACCTGTTCTGCATCGACGCCGGCTGGTACGCCGAGGGACACTGGTGGGACACGGTCGGTGCGTGGGAGGAAGCGGCCTCACGGTTCCCGGGCGGCCTCGCGCTCGTCGTGGAGCACATCCGGTCCCGAGGCATGCGGGCGGGGCTGTGGCTCGAGCCCGAGGTGATCGGCATCAACTCGCCGCTCGCGTCCTCGTTGCCGGCGTCCGCCTTCGTGCACCACCGGGGCGTGCGCGTCGCCGAGCACGGCCGACACGTGCTCGACCTGCGCTCACCCGACGCCCGGGCCCACCTGGACGCCGTCGTCGACCGACTCGTCGGGACCCTCGGCGTCACCTTCTTCAAGATGGACGACAACACCATGACCGGGCCGTGGTCCGGTTCCGTCGACGGTGGGCGAGCCCTGCTGGACTGGCTCGACGACGTCCAGGAGCGGTACCCCGAGTTGCTCATCGAGAACTGCGCCTCGGGAGCGATGCGCGCCGACCAGGCGATGCTCTCGCGGTTGCACATGCAGTCGACCTCGGACCAGCAGGACCCGGTGCTGTACGCCTCCATCGCCGCCGCAGCGCCCGCCGCGATGCTGCCGGAGCAGGCGGGCAACTGGGCCTACCCGGCACCGTCGATGTCCGACGACCTGTTCACGTTCTCGCTCGTCAACGGCGTGCTCGGGCGGATGTACCTGTCGGGGTACCTGGGGCGGATGTCACCCGCGCAGCGAGCGGTCGTGTCCGACGCCGTCACCGCCCACCGTGTCGTGCTCGCGGACGTCTCGACGGCGGTGCCCGTGTGGCCGCTCGGGCTGCCCGGGTGGGAGGACCCGTGGGTCGCGCTCGGCCTCGACGTGCCGGGCGGCGACCTGTACCTGTCGGTGTGGGCGTTGCCGGGGGCAGGGGCCTCGGTGTCGTTGCCGCTGCCGGGGCGGGCGGGGCTGTCGGTCACGGTCGAGCCGCTGTTCCCGACGGCGCTCGGGGCGTGGGACGTCACGTGGGACCGGGCGGCGGGGGTGCTCCACGTCGTGAACGCGGGGGCGACGCCGACCGCTCGGGTGCTCCGCGTCCGGTCGCAGGGGGCGGACGCGGGGGCCGCAGTCGGCGCGCGGCGGCTCGGGTCGCGGGGGCCGGGCCGCGGGGGCCGGGTCGTAGGGCCTGGCCGTGTGGCCGCCGGCCCGGGGCCGCGGGCGGCGGGAGGTGCGGTGCGGGCAGGTGCCGCGCCTCCCGGCTGGGCGTGGGGCGCGGGCCGGCGGAGTGGCCGGTGGCCGGCGGGGCGTTGCGACTCGGAACGACAGGTGCGTTGTCGTACGACAGCGGATCCGTCGCACGGGGTCGGCGCGGCCGTGCCCCCGGGTCTGCGGCGCCTGCGCTGGGGCGGGCGGTGTGGTCGTCGGACGGCGTGGGCGCGGGAAGATGGGGGCGTGGTGGGGACGATCGGGACGTTGTTCGAGCGCGAGCCGGCGAGCTGGGGGCTCCGCGGTGACCCGTGGTTGTGGCGGGCACTGCGGGAGCGGTTCGCAGGCTCCGCCGTGCCCGCAGACCGGGGAGCGCTCGAAGCGGTGCTCCGAACGGGCATCGCCGCCGAGCTCGGCGTACCGCTGACCTCCCCGCACGGCGCGTGGGTCAGTGTGGAGCGGTTCGCGCACGGTGGCATGTCCTCCGGGCTCGTGTCCCTGGAGTGGTGGCGCGAGCACGGGTTCCCGCTGATCGTCCGCCGTGCACGGGTGCCGGGAGCGCGGTTCTCGATCCGCGCGACGAGCGAGGAGGACTGGCCCGTGCTCCGAGCACTCCGCGTGCAGAACGCGACGGAGAACCCCGTGTCGTACGGCGCCACCCTCGACACGACGCTCGCGATGACCGAGGACGATTGGCGACTGCGGGCACGCAGGGGCACGGCCCAGGATGCGATGTCGGTCGTGGCGATCGCACCCGACGGGCGATGGCTCGGCGTGATGGGGGCCCAGGACCGGTCGGACGACGGCGACGGGGGACTGCTGACCGGTGTGTACGTGCTGCCGGAGGTCCGCGGGCGGCAGCACGGTGTGGCGGATGCGCTGATCGGTGAGGTGCTCGCGTGGGCCTCGGGGCGCGTGGACGAGCTGCGGTTGTGGGTGGACGGCGAGGCGGCGGGAGAGCCCGCACGGCGCTTCTACCGGCGGCACGGGTTCGAGGACACCGGACGACGGCGTGCGGTGGGGCTCGCGCCGGGAGACCTCGTGGAGATGCTCCGGGCGATGTGATGCCGGTCGCCGGCGAGGCGGCCCGGCCTGCTGCCGTCAGGCGGAGCCGCGGGTGCGCAGCGCTGCGAGCGCGGTGACGGCGCCGAGGACGCCTGCCGCCGTGACGGCGAACGGGAGCGCGATCACCGGCGCCTGGATGACATGGGCAACGGGGAAACCACCGAGGAATCCGACCAAGGCGCTCAGGCCTGCCGTGATGAGCACGGCGGCGACGGTGCCGAGGGTGTCGTCGACCAGGGAGCCGAGGGCGTGGAGACCCGCTGCCACCAGACAGCCGATCGCCATCGCCGCGGGGATCCCGACGAACGCGACCGCGCCCAGCAGGGCCGAATCCGGTGGCCACCAGTCGTGCTCGGTGACGATCGGCTGTGTGACGTCAGGGTCGCTGACCCAGGCGATGCCGACGATGCCGAAGACCTCGAGGCCGCCGAGGAGCGCACCGATCACGGCGACGATCCCGAGCGGCCAGCGGCGTGGTGGTGTGTCGAACTCGCGGTGCATGGTTCCCCCACGGGGAGCCTGGCGCATCAGTCTGGACATTGGCCCGGTCCCGTCAGGGGAGCAGGCCGAGCTCCATTGCGCGGGTCACGGCGCGGGTGCGGTCGTTCACGCCGAGCTTGTCGAACACGTGCCCGAGGTGCGTCTTCACCGTGGTCTCACTGAGGAACAGCGCGCGCCCGATCGCCGGGTTCGAGTTCCCCTGTGCGACCCGACGGAGGACGTCGAGCTCGCGCGGCGACAGCGACGGGACCGCTCGGTTGCCGCCCGTCGTCCGGCGGACCAGCGCCGCCGCGGCCGAAGGGGCGAGGGCCGTCTCACCGCGGGCGGTCGCTCGGACACCGGCGAGGATCTCGGACTCCGGAGCGGCCTTGAGGAGGTACCCGGTAGCGCCCGCCTCGATCGCGGCGAGGATCTGGTCGTCGGACTCGTAGGTGGTGAGGATGAGCACGCGCACGTCCGGCGCCGACCGGAGGATCTCCGCCGTCGCCCGGTCGCCGTCGAGCTGCGGCATGCGGAGGTCCATGAGCACGACGTCCGGACGCTCGCGCAGCACCGTGGTCACCGCGGACCGGCCGTCCGACGCCTGGCCGACCACCTCGACGTCGTCAGCGTCATGCAGCAGTGCGACGATCCCCGCGCGGACGATCGGGTGGTCGTCAGCGACGACGACGCGGATCACCGTGGGACTCCGGCGTCGGCGGACTGGGTGACCGGGATGCTCGTGGGCGCGGCGACGTCGGGACCCGTGGGCAGGCTGGCATCGACGACCGTGCCGTGGCCCGGGCTGCTGGTGATCGTGCAGGTCCCGCCCGAGAGGGCGAGCCGGTCGCGGAGACCGGGGAGCCCGTGCCCCGCGCTCGGCGCCGACGGATCGAAGCCGACCCCGTCGTCCGTGACGAGCACGCCGACCCGCTCCGGGGAGTGCCGGAGTGAGACGTGCACCGAGGCGGCGTCCGCGTGCGCGCGCACGTTGGCCAGGGCCTCCTGGACGACCCGGAGCAGCACCACCTGCGCATCCCGGTCCAACGGGAAGTCGGATGCGTCGACGGAGACCGGCGTGCCGGTCTCGCGTGTGTGCCGCTCGGCGAGGCGGTGCAGTGCGCCGCCGAGACTGTCGCGGCTCAGACCGACCGCGCCGGCGGCGATGAGGGCGCGGGAGTCCTCGAGGGCGGCGCGGGAGGACTCCTCGAGCAGGACGAGCCGTTCCTCGAGCGCGTCGACACGGTCGTTCGCCAGGTCGGTGCGGGCACGCTCGGTGAGCATCACGATGCCGGTGAGGTGCTGCGCGACCGTGTCGTGGATCTCACGGGCGAGGCGTTCGCGCTCGCTCGCGACGCCGGCACTGCGGTGCGCGTCCGCCAGGGACTGCTGGGCTTCGCGGAGTTCTTGCAGGAGCTGTCGGCGCTCTTCGGCCAGGTTCGCGACACGGGTCATCCAGATGCCCATGCCGCACGAGCCGATGACGCTCACCGTCTCGATGAGGAGCGTGCCGACGAGTGCGTCCGGGCCGCCCGAGAACTGCAGGCCGAGGCCGCTCAGCACGCCGACGACGACCGAGAGCAGGACTGCCAGGCGCACCTGCCGGACCTGGCACCACACCAGGGGGAACACGATGCACTGCACGAACGCGGCCGTCGGGGTGATCGCCGGCAGGACGAACGCGACCGCCAGAGCGATCGGCAGGAACGCTCGTGCTGCCCGAGGGTCCTCGTACCCGCGCCATCCGTAGGCGGCGTAGGCGACGACGAACACCACCAGGGCGACGAAGGCGGGCCAGCGGGTCGCCCACGGTGACCAGCCGAAGACGGTGACCGCGGTGACGAGGAGCACCGTGCCGGCGAAGAACACGTGCAGCCACGCGTTCGTCCGCAGGGTCGGTGTCTCGTCCGTCATGACCACAGCATCCCATCCGGCGACCGCGGTCATGCGGTTCTCCACAGGCCGGATCACGAGTCCCTGCGATTCCACCGGAACGTGACGAGGCACACGACCAGGCCGACGACCAGCCATGCTGCCAAGATGACCGCTCCCGTACCCAGGTGCCACGCGCCTCCCGGCTCCGCCTGCTCGAACTCCGACGGCAGGAAGACGGACCGCATGCCCGACGCCATCCACCGCAGGGGGAAGACGGAGGCGACGTCCTGCAGCCAGTCGGGGAGCTGCGTGAAGGGCAGGTACACGCCCGAGATGAACTGCAGGACGAGCACGACGGGGACGATGGTCGCCGTGGCGCGGCGACCCTCGCGGGGGAGCGCGGAGACGGCGATGCCGAGGACGCAGCACGTCGCGATGCCGAGGACGACCACCGAGCCGAAGGTCCACCAGCGCTCGGGTGTCGTCGGCAGGTCGACGTCGAACACGAAGTGGGCGACGCCGAGCAGGATCGCGGTCTGCAGGGCCGTCGTCACGAGGACCATGCCGATCTTGCCGACGAAGTACGACAGGACCGGCAGCGGCGTGCCGCCCAGCCGTTTGAGCGTGCCGTCGCTGCGCTCGGTCGCGATGTCGACGCCGAGCGACTGTGTACCGGAGAGGAGGATGCCGGTCGCGACCAGGCCGGGCAGGTAGTAGGTCGCGTAGTCGACGCTGACCGGGCCGGCCTGGATCGGGTCGGCGCTGCTGAACGCCACCGAGAACAGCGCCAGCATGACGATCGGGAACAGGAAGGTGAAGAAGACCGCGTCGGGCGCGCGGAAGTACGAGCGGATCTCGTAGGCGACGCGGGAAGCGCCGATGCTCGCCGTGCTCATGGTCACGCCACCATCCCGAGGTAGACGTCCTCGAGCGACGGACGGACGACCTCGAGGTCGTGGAGCGTCGCGTGCTCGCTGCGGGTGCGGATCAGGGTCACGGGGTCCTCCGTGCGGTGCTCGTGGGTGGTGCCGGTGTCGTCGCGCCAGCGGACGATCGGTGTGCGTGCCTCCGCGCCGCCGATCGCGTCGATCGGCGCGGTGTCGAGCAGGCGGCCGCCCGCGACGACGGCGGCGCGGTCGGCGAGGTGGGCGGCCTCGTCCAGGTAGTGCGTGGTGAGGAGGATCGTCGTGCCCTCGGCCTTGACCCGGCCGAGGAGTTCCCAGAACTGACGCCGGGCCTCCGGGTCGAAGCCGGTGGTGGGCTCGTCGAGGAACAGGACCTCGGGGCGACCGATGATGCCGAGCGCGACGTCGACGCGTCGACGCTGCCCGCCGGACAGCTTGGCGATGCGGGTGTTGCGCTGGTCGGTCAGGCCCGTGGCGGTGAGGAGCTCCTCGACGCTGCGGGAGCGGGGGTAGAGCGTCGCGAAGTGGCGGAGCTGTTCGGCGATGGTGACGTTGGGGGACTCGGCGCTCGTCTGGAGCACGATGCCGATGCGCTCGCGGTGAGTGCGCGGAGCGCGGGCGGGGTCGACGCCGAGGACACGGGCATCGCCGCCGGAGCGGGAGCGGAAGCCCTCGAGGATCTCGACCGTCGTGGACTTGCCGGCGCCGTTGGGACCGAGGAGAGCGAAGGTCTCGCCGGGGTGGATGGCGAACGAGACGTCGTCGACGGCGAGCTTGCCGGTGGGGTAGCGCTTGGTGAGGTGGCGGACCTCGATGGCTGGGGTGTCGGGCATGGGTCCAGCCTGGTCAGCACGACCGCCTGGCGGCTCGACCGGTCTGGTCGTCCTTGCATCCTCCGATCGGAGGATGCGGGCCCGATCGGCCCCCGCGCACGCATGGTCGACGCGTCGTGTCGGTTCCGGTTCTCGCCGCGTGCCGGCCTGGAGGCGCGGGTCGGCTCGTTCTTCCACAGGACGTTCAGAGTGTGGTTGCGCTGGTGCGTGATCCTGATATGTTGCCGGTCAGGTCGTCGCGGAGGGCGTGACGACGGAAGGGGGAACGGTGGCCGTACTCAAGGTCTCGTACCGCGCGCTCGACCAGGTCCACGACGCGCTCGACGCTGCGAAGTCGGACTTCTGCACGGATCCGGAGCTCGTCGACGGCGGAGCGTTCGGTGCGGAGGACGTCACACAGGCCTTCGCGACGTTCCGAACCGCGCAGCAGCGTTCGGCCGGGTGGCTCGCCGACACGAGTCGGACCCTGGCGCAGTACGCGCACGACACCCGGTCGCACGTCGCCGACGCGGACGACGACCTCGCGCGGAAGGCGGGGTAGGAGATGCGAGCCGACCCCCTCGCCGGTGATCCCGGAGCCGTCGGGAAACTCTCGGGCGCCCTCGCCGACCACCAGGACGACATCCGCCGCGGAGCCACGAAGGTCGCGCAGGCGGCCGACGACGCCGACGAGTGGCAGGGCGCGTCGAAGGACCGCTTCACGGCCACGGTCGGAACCATCCCGCCCGCGGCCCATCGGGTCATCGGCCGGATCGACGCGGCGATCGACGTGCTCGACACGTACGCCGACACGGTGCGGCGGATCCAGGACGACGCCGAGCGGGTCCGTGCGGCGCTGCTGACGAACGCGATGGAGTCGGCTGCCAACACCGTGGCGCTCTCCACGGCGAACACGGTCGCGTCGGCGGACGACGTCACCGAAGCCGAAGGCCGACGGGCGCGACGGCTGCAGTCCGACGCCGACGACCTCGCGGCCACCGCGACGCGGCTGCAGGCGGAGTGGGACGCGCTCGTCGAACGGCGGGCGGCGGCAGACCGGGCGGCGGCGTCCGGGCTGTCCGACGGCGACGTCCTCGGGGTGGCGCCCTCGTACACGGGCACGCTCGGATCGATGAGCGACGCCGCGTTCCTCACCGCGATCGCGGGCATGCCGCCCGAGGTCCTCGCGGCGCAGGACGAGTCGGTCGCGGAGCGCCTCGCCGGGATGCCGCCCGCGATCGTGCAGGCGTGGTGGGACGGGCTCGGCGGTCGGGGGAATGCGGGGGAGCACTCGGCGCCGCAGGACGCGTTGATCACGGCGTTGCCGGCGGTGGTCGGGAACCTCAACGGGGTGCCGTACTGGGCGCGGGACCAGGCGAACCGGTTGCATGCGCAGCGGGCGGAGGCCGCCGCCCTCAGGACGTTGGAGCAAGCCCGGCGGAACCGGGACCGGTCACTCGGCGGACCGCTCGGGCTGCAGATGCAGAAGGAACTGATCAGGGAGCAGGAGCGCTACGACGCCCTTCGCAACTTCAACGCTGGCGCGCGGACCGATCTCAACCTGGCGCCCTCGCTCCCGAGGCAGATGGTGAGCTTCCATCCAGAGGAGCCGCCGCTGGGCGCGTTCGCGGTGGGGGACCTCGACACCGCCCGAGGTGTGTCGTACCTCGTACCCGGGATGGGCAGTTCGTTGGCCGACACGACGCAGTACATGCGCACGGCGTCGGAGGTCCAGCGATTGCAGCTGCGAACGTCCGGTGAAGCAAGCGCGTACGTGACGTGGTTGGGCTACGAAGCGCCCCCGGACTGGCTGGCGACTGGGGACCCAGCGGTGTTCCGCGAGGATGCTGCACGTGCAGGCGCGCCGGCGCTCGCCGCCGACCTCGCCGCCCTGCGCACCACACGTCCGGACGTACAGCTCGACGTCGTTGCGCACTCCTACGGCTCCACCACAGCTGCTCTCGCGCTGGCGAGCCAGCCTGGTCTCGGCGTCCACTCGTTCGTCACACTCGGTTCCGCCGGCATTCCGACCGACGTGCCGAACGCTGCGGCCACGCACGCCGAGCACATGTACGCTGCGCAAGCCGATGAGCGCTGGAACGTCGCTGAATTCGGGCGCTTCTGGAGCCGTCCGCGTCGAGCCGACCCCGCGGCCGGGTTCGGTGCCGAGGTGCTGGAGACTGATGGGTCGTCGACGGTGAACGTCCACGGCCTCTCGGCGGATCCGAAGTCGGGAGACATCGGGTACCTCGATGCCGGCACGAAATCGCTCCTCGGAACAGTGAAAGCGACGCTCCCATGACACCGACCGTCACCAAGACAACGACCGTCATCACAGTGCTGGGTGTGCTTTCGACGCTCACCGGATGCGCTCTCATCGGAGGAACACGGATGCAGCCAGAAGAAGCCAAGCAGGAGGCCGTCGCATTCCTGCGCGAGAGCATGCAGCACGAGAAGCTCGACTGGCCCGCGGTGCCGGAGCCTGTCGCAACGGAATGCGCCGGCGGCGCCAACGGGGTCCGCTTCGAGTACATGGTCACGGTGGACTCGAAGATCGATCCTGAGCGGCTCGCTCGATCGTACGAGGCGTTCTGGCGATCGAGGGGCCTGAACGTCCGGCCTGCCGAGGAAGACTTCGGCAAGTACGGCATCGTCTACGGAGCAACCGCACGGGCTGATGGCAAGCCCTGGGGCGCTTTCGAGTTCAGCCAGCGTGGGGTGAACCTCTACGCCTATTCGCAGTGCGTGAATGGATCGCCGAATGACTACGAGGGGTAATCCGGGGGTCTTGCTCGCTTGGGACGGGGCGGTGTGTCGACGCGCGGTGTGCCGAGGGGTGCTTGATGGCTCTGCGTGAAGTCGGGTCACGGTGGTGATGCGGTCAGGACCCTTGGGCAGCGGTGATGAACGGTCGGCCCACGCCGCCGAATTGCACTTCGACGACGCGCGCCTACGGAAGAACCTCCTCGTGCTCGGAATCGTGGCCTCGCCGGTCGGCGTCCTGATCGCGCTGTTCCTCGAGTTCATGGTGCAGATCAACTACGTCTGGGGCGGGATCAACCACGGCGGAGGAGCCGCAGGGCCGCAGATCGTCGCGATCGTGCTCGGGCTGGCCGCGACGATCCCGGCCCTCATCGCCGGCATCCGGGCACTCAAGGATCGAGCTTCCGTCGGCATGGCATGGGCCGCCACAGTAGTGAGTTCGATCGGACTGCTCGCCGTCGTGCTTCTCATCGTCGTTCCGGCGTTCGACGTGTTGCCACGCGCGGCTCGGGACGAGCGCGCTTACCGGGAGCAGCAGCGGCAGGAGGAGCTCGACGACTTGGAATCCGGGTACGGGCCCGGGTCGGCTGAGCGCGCAGGGGAGCGGATGCAGCAGTACGTAGCGGACGCGCTCGAGACCCTCGGGACATCACCGGCTGAGGTCGAGAAACGAACCTGGTTCAGCACGGGGACCACCGGAGCCGGAAATCGGTGCCGCGAGTACCACGAGCGGATCGACCTGCCCGCGAATGTGGATTCTGCGGAAGCGCAAGAGACGTTACGGGAGTCGTGGGGTTCGGAGGGAAGCGGCAGGAGTTTCTTCGAGCGTCAGGGAGCCTTGGAACTGAATGTGTTCTCCGCCGATTCAACGATCACCTACGTCAGCGGCGAGAACCAGCTCCTGGTAGCGAGCGATTGCATCGCCGTCGCGACGTCACGATGAGCCCCTTCGTGCCGATCTGACCGACCACGCTGGTTCAGTGCGGCTAAAGCCCTTCGATGGGGTGGTTCGCCAACGCCCGCCGTACAGTGCAACCCTGGCACCGCCCGTCCTGCCGTTCGACCCCGCAAACCTGTCCATCCGGCAGTGGCTCGCCGGATCGGTGGCGGTGATTGACAAGCTGCTCCGACGCGGACTCGTCCGAACACGCAACGCACCGCTCGGCGACCTCGCGGAGTCGATCGCACTTCGGGCATACGGTGGGGAACTCGCGCCCAACTCCGAAAAGAGCTACGACCTGCTCATCAAGGACGGCACCCGGATTCAGGTCAAGGCTCGGCTCGTCGACCCCGCTGACCGTCGATCACAACAGTCCTCCGTGTTCCGGTCGTGGAACTTCGATCTCGCTGTGATCGTCCTCCTTGACGCGCGAACCTACGACATCATTTGGGCGCGGGAGCTAACGAGCGTCGAGACGCAGGAGCTCGAGCGGCGCGCCGAGCACACCAACTCCTCCGCCGTGCTCGTGCGCCAAGTCGCGACTACCGGCCGAGGCGTGTCGCAGTCCTTCATCGCGGCGTTTGACAGCCTAGATGGCTTCGACTGAGAAGGCGGTGTGCTCAGCGACTGTGGCTGACGCGCTCCTCGGTCAGGCTGAGGAGGAGCGCCTGCGCCTGTTCCTTGTCGAGCTCCAAACCGTGGATGTCAGCGATCGCGAGACCGAACACCGCGGTGATCTCGAACTGCAACTGCTGGTCTCCGGCAGCTACAAGTCAGTGCCCCGGGCAGCGTTGGTCGGTGAGCGAGGGAACCGATTGGAATTTGTCGAGCGACCCAAGGGCCCAACTGGCAGCAGGCCCGCGAGTCGCACGTCATGAGCAATCGTCAGGCCCTATGATCGTCAGGAACTAGCCCCGCGAAGAGAAGCCAACGTGCATAGCCCGATTTCCTCCCCAAGTCTCGTCGAGGCGACCCGGACCACGCCGGCCGAACGACAGAACAGCCAGCGAAGCCGCAGTGGACTTTATCCGGCTAGCGAATCGGGTGTGGTGCGTCCAATCGTTCGATGGGCTGGCGGTAAGCGTTGGCTTCTTCCAACTCTGAGAGATCTGGTCGCAAAAACGACTGCGCACAACCTTATTGAACCGTTCCTAGGGGGCGCAGCGTCGGCCCTGGGTCTTGGCAGTTTCCAACGCATGGAATTAGCCGACCTCAACGGTGAACTTGTGGCCATGTACAAGGCGGTAAGGGATCAACCCGACCAAGTCTTCGCCACGTATAGCGCCTGGCAAAATACGAGCGATCAGTACTACTCCTTGCGTGAGGAGAGTAGTAAGGAGCCAGTCCGAGCGGCCGCCCGATTTCTGTATTTGAACCATACATCCTTCAATGGGATCTATAGAGTTAATCGGCAAGGCAAGTACAACGTTCCCTATGGACGGCGCCCGAACCTCACCTTACCAACGCACGATCATCTCAAAGCTGCGTCGCAGAGGCTGAAGTGCGCAGCACTTGAAGTCGGAGACTTCGAGATCGCTATCAATAAAGCGATGGCGGGAGATTTTCTCTTCATCGATCCGCCGTACACCGTTGCGCATAACAACAACGGCTTCATCAAGTACAATCAGCATCTGTTTTCATTCGATGATCAGATACGACTTGCGAAATCAATCGCCAGAGCTATCGACCGGGGTGCGTATTTTGCGCTCACGAATGCTGCACATTCGTCGATCCGGGAAACTTTCGGTCACTTGGGGCGAATTGTCGAACTAGATCGCAAGAACACCGTAGGCGGGGTTGCGGCCGAACGTGGGCGCACGAGTGAGCTACTTTTCACAAATATAGCATAGGGGTTGAAATGCTTGACCAATTGATTAGTGACGCAAGCGCTCTCCGAATGGCAAATAAACGGTTGAAGTACGACGAGCTAAAGAGTGTCGCTCCTTCTGAACGCGCGGAGTATGAAGCAAGTGGCTGGGTACTCGATCGACAGCTCAAGCGCTCGAGCCGAATGCGCCGCCCAAAATCACACGACATCCGCTTTGAAGATCGAGTGTGGGCAATGCTAGCGAAAGTTGGATTCACCTCTCTAAATAGGAAAAGATCGTTCACGATCAACTACGGCGGCGCTGCAAATCAAAAAAAGCAGATCGACATTTTTGCCACCGACGGCGACGTCGCGCTTGTAGTTGAATGTAAGTCATCAGGTGCCGAGCGCCCACCTTCGAGCGCGTTCAAGTCCGACGTTGAGGCCATTCAAGGATACCGAGAAGGCGTGATTCGTGCAATTCGAGAGGAATTGCCGGACGTTAAAGTTAAATTCGTACTTGCTACAAACAACTTCCGGGTTTCGGACGACACTAAGTCTCGGATCGACGGTGCGGGAGTGTTTCACTTGGATGACGAAGCCGTCGAGTATTATCTCGAACTCGCGGCACATCTCGGCTCAGCGGCAAAATTTCAACTCTTGGGTAACGTATTCCAGGGCACCAAGATACAGCAGATTGCGTCGACAGTTCCGGCGATTCGGGGGCGGATGGGTGGCACCGAGTACTTTACCTTCATGATCGAGCCGCACCGTCTGTTGAAGCTGGCTTATGTCCTTCATCGCTCGAAGGCGAACGATCAATGGATGCCTACTTATCAAAGGATCATCAAGAAGGGACGATTGAAGAAGGTTCGGGAGTTTGTCGATGGTGGGGGATTCTTCCCAAATTCGCTCGTATTGAGCATAGATGCCGACGGACGCCGATTGCGCTTTGATAAGGCTGGTGGCGGGGACCTGTCGTCAGTCGGGATTCTTCATTTGCCTCAGAATTATCATTCGATTTACGTGATCGATGGTCAGCACAGGTTGTATGGGTACACGGAGTCAGCCAGAGGGAATTCGGAACTAGTACCCGTGGTCGCGTTTGTGAATCTTGAGCGCAAAAAGCAGGTCGAACTATTCATGCAGATCAATGAGAATCAGCAGGCGGTCCCGGCTAACCTCCGAAGTACGCTGAACTCGGACCTGCTGTGGGAGTCGGAGAACCCAAAACTTCGAGCACGAGCACTGAGGCTGCGTGTGGCTCAACACCTCGGAGAGCATCGGAACTCGCCCCTTCGTGGGAGGGTGATTATCGGCGAGGACAAACAGAACCATTATCGCTGCATTTCGCTTGACGCTATCGGTCGCGGCCTGGATAAGAGCGGTCTCGTGGGATCCTTCAGTTCTTCGGCAATGGTCGACCCCGGCGTTTTTTACCGCGGTGAGAATGATGCCACCTTCCGGGCTATCGTCCCGATTCTCGAGCGGGCTTTCGAGCTCTTCATCCGGGAGCTGCCGGGACAATGGAACATTGGCAAGGGTGAAGGCGGGTTTGTCTTCATCAATCCGAGTGTTGAAGCGCTGATTCGGGTGACCGGAGATATTGGCGTGCATCTTGCGAAGAACGACGCAATTGACGGCCGTAATGACGGTGCTGACGAACTATTTGCTAAAATCGAGCCGTATCTGCTAGCGGTGACAAATTATATCGCCTCGTTGACTTTTGAAGAGGGCGTCGCTTTCAAGAAGTCCTACGGCAGTGCTGCTGTTATAAAGTATTGGCGCCGTTATCAAGAAGCAGTCGCGAAGGAGTTCGAAGGGTTCAATCCTCCTGGGCTGCAGGACTTTCTCGATGGCGAGGTTCGGCAGTTCAATACCGATACTTTCGTGCTCATCGGTGAAGTGGAAAGTTATTTGAAGCGCGAGGTTCGGCGACGTCTGCAGGATAAATTTGGCGCAAGCTGGTATCGGGTAGGTGTTCCACAGAAGGTTTATCAGGGGGCTAAGACTCTCGCTGCTGAGAAAGAGTGGGCGAAGCCTGAAGGGGCAACCGAAGTAGATTGGTGGGATTGCCTTCATCTGAGCGACTATCACCAGATCTTGTCGTATAAGCAGGAGATTTGGGCGGAGGTATTCGGTGATGACTTCACATCACCGGCTGATCGGAACCCACGGACAAGTTGGAAGACGAAGTCAAGCTGGATGAACGAGCTCATTCGTATCCGGAATCAGAATGCGCACGAGTATTCTGTTACTGAGAAGGAATTCGAGGCAATATCGTCGCTCCATTCTTGGTTGGGAGTCTCTGGGACGGGAGAATAGCTAACTCGGCTGGTTGAGCACACCTGTTAGTCGGTCACGAGAAGCGGTTTGGCGGTCGCCCCGACTGGTTGTGCTCCGTTCGAACTTGCCGGGGGAGAGTGAAGCTCTGCATTTTGTTTGCAAACATCCTCTGCTCGTCGGAAATGAGCGGCAGTCACGTGCTCGGGGCTGGTTCTTGGCGCTCCCGAATTCGGTTCGTCTGCGTCCACAATTCTGGGCGCTCCCAAATGACGGCCGGTTCCGCGTGGACGCCCGGCGGGGGACCGGGTGCGGGTGCTGTCGAGCGGGAGCGCCCCGGGGACGAAGGTCAACCCGATGGCGGGTGCCGCGACGGCCGAGGAGGAAATCGATACCTCTGGGGCGGTCCCGCAGTTGCTGCCTGTGTACGATGTCCGCGCTCCGGACCCCGTCATCACGATGGAGTGCGTGAATGCTTGCTTGGTGCTGTCGGCTAAGCGGTAGGAGGACTGGGAGCTGACGGATTCTGCGGGCAGGCGAATCGGCATGCGAGCTATCGGGACTACATCGAGCAGCGGGTGTCGAAGCTGTTCGATTCGCGCCCACCGGCTGCTGTGGAGCGTGGCCGCGACCGGCGCTCCAAGGACGAGGACTACGGCGTCGTGCTTGTGGAGAGAGGCTTCGAAACCGAGTGGCCGGTGGCCGTGTATCAGGCGCGGTACGGGGAGCACGGGCACTGGGTGGACTCACTCGTGCAATTCACCGCGCGGAGCTCGGGGGATGGGAACTAGGGGCCGCGGTTCGTGCGGTCGATCGGACGAGGGCACGTCAGTGCGCTTGGCAACGGTCTTCCAGTGAATAGGATGAGTCGGTGTTCTTCATCAACCCCTTCAGGCCGGGCAAGCGTCTGACCTCCCCCGAGCTTTTCGCCGGACGACAACGAGAGTTGCATGATGCAACCCAGCGAGTCATCCAAGCTGCGTCCGACAATGCTATGCATACCCTTGTGACTGGTGAACGAGGCATTGGCAAGAGCTCATTCTCGTCGCAACTGCAAGGCATTCTGTTGGGCGACGAGACTTTCTTGAATCTGATCGGCGCTAACAAAGCGGATCAACCGTTCAAGTTCTTGGTGGCCGAACATGTCGCTCAGAAAGGGCAAGGAGCGGCTGAGCTTGCGATTGGTCTCCTGGCGGGACTTGAAGGCGAGAGTAAGCTCAAGCGATACTTTAACTACTCTCTCGATTTCCAGATCGATCTAGGTCCGCTGAAGACAACCGCTAAGCAGAAGACGTCGGACACTTCCGATGTTATCACCGAGTTCATTGCTCAGATGGCAAAAGTGATCGCCGGATCCGGCGGGGCCGACGGCGTTATTCTCGTCGTAGACGAGGTCGACCGAGTCGCTGGAAAAGCTGGTGTGTCAACCTTCTTCAAGGTTACAACGGAGCGACTCTCCGCTGCCGGCATGAATAATGTTGCGTTCGTGTTGATCGGAATGATCGGTACTCTCGACGACTTGAAGCGCGAACATGCATCCGTTGGCAGAGTCTTCCTGCCTCAACCACTTCCGCTACTCACGAAGCCCGAAACGGTAGGACTGTTAACCAAGGCGCTCCTCGGGACGAAGGTCACTATTGACGCAGATGCGGCAAGTACTGTTTTCGACTTCTCCGGCGGTTACCCGAATGCGGTGCACCTCATCGGAGAGTCCGCTTTCACCCTCGCAATGGGGAGCGAGCGTGTGATCACTAAACAGCTCGTTCGAGAAGCGGTTGACAAGGTCATAGCGCAATCTGCACCCGAGGACTTCGATCCACTATATCTTCGATTCAAGGGTCGTTCCCGGCAGCTCATTCGACTCATGGCATCCTACGACGAACCGGACGTGCCGTCGAAGTATCTTCTCAAGAAGCTCAACGTAAAGGCGACCGACATCTCTAACAACTTCGACACGATGCTCAATGGGGACGTTATTGTTCGTCCCCAAGATGGATACTACCGTCTGCGGGACCCGCTCTTTCGAGAGTATGTGCGCGACCTCGTAGTCCGTGACACAGAACCGGTGCAAAGACGACCGCAGAAGCGTGAGGCGGAATAGTTCCGAGCGTCAGCTTTGTTTTTACCAGTCTGCATGTCAGCGGCCGCCCGTATGCTCGCAGGGCACCGAAGAGACCGGGGATACGCATGCAGATCGTCACTGCGGGCAGCGTCCTGCTCAGCCCGAGCGACCTCGGCACGTGGGCGTCCTGCGAGTGGGCGTTCCTGCGCCGCCTCGACGCCAAGCTCGGCCGCGGCGAGGCCCTGCCGGACGAGCACGACGACATGCTCGAGCGCACCGCCCGCCTGGGGGACCAGCACGAACTGGACTACCTCGCGATCCTCAAGCAGACCCGCGACGTCGTCGAGTTCGAGCGACCCGCCGCGCCGGAGTACGCAACCGCCGCCGCCGAAGCGAGACGTGCCTTCGCCAACGGTGCCGACGTCCTCTACCAGCCGACCTTCCACGAGCCGCCGACTCCGGAGCGCCCCGGCTTCATCGGTTTCGCGGATTTCATCGTCCGGAACGCCCGCGGCGAGTACGAGGTCTACGACACCAAGCTCGCCCGCCACGCCAAGATCAGCGCCCTGCTGCAGCTCGCCGCCTACGCCGAGCAGATGCAGGCGTACGACATCCCCACCGGCGAGCAGGTCCACCTCGTCCTCGGCGACCGCACGACCACCACGCACGACCTCGCCGACATCGCCCCGGTGTACCGCACGCAGCGCGCCGAACTCGAACGGGTCATCGGCGAGCGGATGCAGGAGGACGAGGAGCTCCGTTGGGGCGACCCCCGCTACTCCAGCTGCGGCCGCTGCACCATCTGCCAGACCCAGGTGCAGCAGCACCGCGACCTGGTCCTCGTCGCCGGCATGCGCCTCGACCAGCGCACGAAGCTGATCCGGCAGGGGGTGCGGACGATCGACGACCTGGCGGACCGCACCGCGTCCGTCCCAGGCATGTCGAGGAGCACGCAAGAGAGGCTGGTTCGTCAGGCGCGCCTCCAGACCGAGACCGAAGCCGAGCAGCAAGCGGGCCACACCAACGAGACCAAGCCCCGCTTCGAACTCCACGACCCCCGCGCCCTCGACGCAATTCCGGCGCCCGACCCGGGCGACGTCTTCTTCGACTTCGAGGGCGACCCCCTGCACACCGAGGACGGCGTGCACTGGGGCCTCGACTACCTCTTCGGCCTGGTCGACTCGGATGCGCGTTTCACGGCGTTCTGGGCGCACACCATCCGCGACGAGCGACAGGCGCTGATCGACTTCCTCGCGTTCATCCAGGAGCGCCGTGAGCAGCACCCGGGCATGCACGTGTACCACTACGCGGCGTACGAGCGGACGCACCTGCTGTCCCTCGCGGCCCGGCACGGCGTGGGGGAGGAAGCCGTGGACGACCTGCTCCGCGCCGGCGTACTCGTCGACCTGTACCCCATCGTGCGCAAGGCGCTGGTCGTCGGCAGCCACAGCTACTCGATCAAGAAGCTCGAGCCGCTCTACATGGGCGAGGACCTGCGCCTCAGCGACGTCACCAACGCGGCCGACAGCATCACCGCGTACGTCGAGGCCATCGAGGAGCTCCGCACCGGCGACGCCGCGACCGGCCACCGGATGCTCGACCAGGTCGCGGACTACAACGCCTACGACTGCCGCTCCACCCTGCGGCTCCGCGATTGGCTGTTGTCGCTCCGCCCTGCGCAGGCCGAGCAGCCGACCGAGGAGACGCTCCTCCCACCGATCCCCGTCGAGCGCGAACCGAACCCGGTGTTCGTCGCCCTCGCGGCGCAGACCGCGGACGTCGACCCGCTCGACCGCGACCCCGACCAGACCGCGTTGGCCCTCGCCGCCGCCGCGATCGACTACCACCGCCGCGAGGCCAAGACCTTCTGGCAGGACCACTTCGACCGCCTCCGCAACCCCGTCGACGACTGGGCGGACACCCGTGACGTCCTGGTGGTCGAGCGCGCCTCGGTCGAGCGCGACTGGGACACGCTGCCGCGTGGCCGCTCGCAGTCGCGTGAGTTGCGGCTGTCGGGGACGCTCGCGCCCGGCTCGCGGCTCCGGCCTGGAGGCACGCCCCACCTCGTCTACGACGACCCGCTCCCGCCGTCGGTCACCTCGCCCGGTCCCGGGTCGAAGGGTGCATCGGCCCGCGCGGTGGTCCTCGACGCCTTCGACAACGGCGACGCGTACGAGGTCCTGCTCAAGGAGAACCTGCCGGTCGGCGCCGAACCGCACCACGACCTCCCGGTTGCCCTCGCGCCGGCGGCGCCACCGCGAGCGAAGCCGCAGCCCGAGGCGATCGCCGAGTGGGGGCAGAGGGTGCTCGACGCGCTGCCGTCGATGCTCCCCGACCCGGCCCTCGACCTGTTGCGCCGTGTGCCGCCGCGGGGCGACCTCGCTCCGATAGTCGGGGACGACACCGTGTCCGCGGTGGTGACGACGCTGCTTGGGCTCGACCGCTCGTACCTGGCGATCCAGGGGCCTCCCGGCACGGGCAAGACCTACGTCGGGTCGAACGTCGTCGCGCGGCTCGTCCGCGAGCACGGCTGGCGGGTCGGCGTGGTCGGCCAGTCGCACGCGACGAGCGAGAACTTCCTCGACGCCGTCGTCGCGGCGGGTGTTCCCGCGGACCGCGTCGTCAAGGTGCCGAAGTCCGGCGCGACTGAGGACGACCTCGAGTCCGCGGGGTGGACCCCCGTGAAGAACAACGCCGCCGTGGCCGCATTCCTGTCGTCGTGCGCGGAGACCGGGACCGGGGGAGTCGTCGGCGGCACGGCCTGGACCCTCGCGAACGAGAGCGCCATCGAGCGGCGGTCGCTCGACCTGCTCGTGGTCGACGAAGCCGGACAGTTCTCCCTGGCCCCGACCATCGCGTCGTCGGTGGCGGCCCAGCGGCTGCTGCTCCTCGGCGACCCGCAGCAGCTGCCGCAGGTGTCGCAGGGTTCCCACCCGGAGCCCGTCGACGAGTCGGCGCTCGGGTGGCTGGCCGACGGGGAACACGTGCTGCCCGCCGAGTTCGGGTACTTCCTCGCCCGCACCCGTCGGATGGAGCCGGCGCTCACGGCCTCGGTCTCGGCGCTGTCCTACGACGGGCAGCTCGCGTCGATGGCGTCCGGACGGCACCTCGACGGCATCGAGCCCGGCGTGCACCCGGAGCCCGTGGTCCACGCGGGCAACACGACGTCGTCGGAGGACGAGGCCGCCCGGGTGGTCGCCCTGGTCCAGGACGTCGTCGGGCGGCGGTGGGTGGACGGCGACACCGAGCGGGTCCTGACGGACGAGGACGTGATCGTCGTCGCGCCGTACAACGCCCAGGGTGCGATCGTCCGCGAGGCCCTCGACCGTGCGGGGTTCCGCGGGACGCAGGTCGGGACGGTGGACCTGTTCCAGGGGCGCGAGGCCGTCGTGTCCATCGTGTCCCTCGCGGCGTCGAGCGCTGCCGACATCCCGCGGGGGCTCGACTTCCTGCTCATGCCGAACCGGCTCAACGTCGCGCTCTCACGGGCGAAGTGGGCGGCCTTCCTCGTGTACTCACCGGCGCTCACCACGGGGCTGCCGCCGTCCATCGCCGGCCTGTCGCTGCTGTCCCGCTTCATCGAGCTCGTCGATCCGCGGTCGAGGCCGTGACAGGATCGAAACCGCTGGATCAGCAGGGGGAGCCGATGCCTGACGACGAACACGTGCCCGAAATGCAGGACCCGCCGAGCACGACGCCGTACCGCATCGACATGGCCGTGACCGTGCTGCTGTTCGTGGTCGCGGGGCTGGCGGTGCCGATCGCACTGGTCGGGACGTACCTGCTCGCGGCGCTGTCGAACTACGGCTGCGGTGCACCGTCGAGCACCGCGAACTGTTCGACGGCCAGACCCCTCGTCGTCCTCGTGATCGAGTTCGTGCTGCTCGTCGCCTTCTTCGTGTTCTGCGCGATCGCAGCAGCACGGGTCCGGAGCCGCCAGCCGCGCGGGTGGCTGGTCGGGCTCGGCGCGGTGGTCGGCGTCGGTGCGATCGGCGTCGTCGCGGCCACGCTCGCCAGCGCGCACTGATCCCGGCGTCCGGAGGCATCGGCGAGGTCTTTCCCGGTCAGCCGGCCTGGACGATCCCCACGGCCGAACTGTAGGTCGCGACCGTCCCGTGGGCAGGGCCGATCAACGTCACCGACCACGAGCTGCCGTCCGTCGCGACGGAGTAGAGCACCCGTGTGCCGGCGGGCACGCTCGCGGCAGCGAACCCGTCGGAGGTCCGGACGACGGTCGGAACGGCCGGGTCGATCGTCATCTCGGCTGGGTAGGCGCCCTGCGGGTACCGCTGCCCGACTGCGTACGCCATGGAGCCCGCGCTCTGCATGAGCGCGGTCCGCTCCGCGGTAGTCGCGGCCGCGCCGTTCGTGGTGTCCGTGGTGGCGGCTTCGTCGCTGCCCTGCGGCACTGCGGGGACTGCCGCGGATGATGGGAGCGCCTCTGCGACGCCGATCGAGGTCGGCGCGTCCGTGGCAGGCGCCACGAGCGGCGACAGTGACAACGGCGGGAGAACCACTCCAGCGGTGCCGAGGCCGAAGGCGAGCAGCGCGTAGAGCATCAGCGCCGACCCGACGGCACCGAGGATGGCGCCGCCGCGTCCGAACGCCCGCGCGGTCGCCGAACCCCATCGTGCTCGGCGGACAGCGTGGACCCCGGAGACGATGGCCGTCACGCCGATCGTCGACACGAGGAAGCCCGACTGGACGCCACCGTGCTGCGGCTCGAAGAGCGCGATCGCGACACTCACCGCGCCGAGCAGCATCGCGAGGGTGGCGTACGCCCACGGGCGCGTCCGTCGTCGAGGCGCCGGCGCGAGGAACGTCGTGGGGTCGAAGAGTGCCGGCCCCGCCCGTCTGGTTGTTGGAGCGCTGGGCCGGTCCGGCTCGGACGGCGCCCAATCACGTGGTCCTGGTCCGCCCAGCGGCATGGTGGTTCCCCGATCCCTCGAATCCGTCCTCCCACAGTGGTCGGTGCAGGTGCCGTGAGGAATCCCCAGTACTGGTGCCGCGGGCTCGTCAGCTCGACGAGACCGTCGCCGACGTCGCCGCGGTCGACGCCACCACCCCCGCCATGACCGCCGCCATCTGGATGTCGCTGAGCACCGCCCGCACCGCCGGCGACGCCCACTCGCCCTCCACGATCCCGCGGACCACGACCTTGTCGACCGGCCCGAACTGGTTCCGCAGCGCCCCGGTGGCGTCGAGCAACCCGATCAACGACGCCAGGTACGGCGACGGCTGTGACCGCCCAGCCAGCACGTCCGCGACCGCGGCACGCACGAGCGCCTCGGGCCCGCCGTCACGTTCCGGGTGCCGGGTGCTCGTGAAGATGCCGAGGGTCCGGCGCTGTTCCTCGTCGACGAGACCTCGGGCGACGAGGCCGCTGAGCACGGCGTCACGCAGCGGTCGCTTCCCGATGCGCTGCACCCACCACTTCGCCTTCTTCGGGCTGTCGGTCGCGGCGATCGAGCCGAGGACACCGTCGAGTACCTCGTCGCCCGTCAGTCCGCCGTCGAGGACGGTGACGCGGTCGCCGCGCAGGGAGATGCTGCCGCGCAGGGCGAGGTCGGCGAGGACTGCCCCGCCGAGCCCGAGGTCGAACCGCTGCGCGTCCATCGACCGGCGGCCGTCGGGCGCGGTGTTGATCAGTGCGAAGGACTGGGGAACGGTGAGCAACTCAGCCATGTCGGCATGGTGCCACGCCCTGCTGAGCAGGACGTGCCTCCAGGCCGACAGCCCCGACGCGACCCGCTCAGCAGGAGGCGAGCACGCGCAGGACCGCCTCCCGCTCCGCGGGGACGACCCAGAGCCCGTACTCCGCCTTCACACTGACCTGGTGCTCGACGTAGGTGCACCGGAACGCCCGGTTCGCGGGCAGCCAGGTGGCGGCGTCCCCCGACCGCTTCTGCGAGTTCGACCGCCCGTCGACCGCGAACAGGTTGTCCGGGTCGTTCGCCAAGGCCACCCGCTGCGCCTGGGTGAGCTGCTGCGCCCCGGTCCGCCACGCGTTCTCGAGCGCGACCACGTGGTCGATCTGGACGAGCGTCGACGTGTCCTGCCCACGGACGAAGTCCACCGTGGCACCGGTGTAGGGCGACACGAGGGTGCCGCTCGTCACGGTGCACGGCCCCCTGCGGACCACGTCGCCGAGGTCGCGCGCCAGGATGTCGTTCCGCGTGTCGCAGCCGTTGTGGTCGACGTCGAGCCAGGCGCTCCCGAACTGCTCGACCCGGTCGTACCCGGTCGCCGGCGCCTTCCCCTTCACGGGGAGCGTGTCCAGGAGCCGCTTGGCCTCGGCGACGGCGTCCGGACTGGAGGCACCACCCGCGTCCGTCCCGTCACCCACGCCCGTCGTGGGTCCGGTCGAGATGGTCGGCTCGGCAGAAGCCGTCGCGGTGGCCGCCGGAGCGGCGTCGGCGTCCGGCCCGGGCAGGAGCACGCCCGTGCTGTGCAGGGCGTAGCCGCCGACGGCGAGGGCGAGGAGGACGATCACGGACGTGAGGCTCGTGCGGGTTCGGCGTCGGCGGGACGTCATGCGGGGTGGAGCTCCTGGTGGTGCGGTGGTGCGGGCCCGGGTGGACCACGTTCGATCATCCCGTGAAGCACCGACAGCCAACGGCGTAGACACGGATCATGACCGATTACGCAGAACCGTCCGTGTCCGTGACCGGTGGGGCGATGCCGCTCCTCGGCTTCGGCACCTGGCAGATCCCCGATGCCGACGCCCCCGCCGCGGTGGGCGCTGCGCTCGAGGCGGGGTACCGTCACATCGACACCGCGACCGGCTACTCGAACCAGCGCGGGGTGGGGAAGGCGATCGCGTCCTCCGGCCTCGCCCGCGACGACGTGTTCGTCACGACGAAGCTGCCGCCGGACAACGCCGATCGGGTGCGGGAGACGATCGAGGAGAGCCTGGAGCAGCTCGGCCTGGACCACCTCGACCTGTGGCTCGTGCACTGGCCGCCGAACGGTGCGGCCCGTCCGGACGTCTGGGAGCAGGTCGTGCAGGCGCAGGCCGACGGGCTCACCCGGGCGGTGGGCGTGAGCAACTACTCGCTCGCGCAGATCGACGAGCTCATCGACGCGACGGGCACGACGCCCGCCGTGAACCAGGTGAAGTGGAGCCCGGCGGAGTACGACCGCGCGTTCGCGGACGGGTTGCGGGACCGCGGGGTCGTCCTCGAGGGCTACAGCCCGTTCAAGGCGAGCAACCTGCAGGACCCGACGCTGGTGGAGATCGCCGAGGCGCACGACGCCGACAGCGCCCAGGTCATCGTGGCGTGGCACGTGGCGCACGGCTTCGTGGTGATCCCGAAGTCGTCGAACCCGGAGCGCATCCGGTCGAACGCCGCGGGTTCCCGCATCGAGTTGAGCGCTGACGAGGTGTCGCGGATCGACGGCCTCGGCCGCTGAGCAGCCCCGAACCCGGCGCCGTCCCCAACCCGACGCCGCCGTGTCCCTGACCCGACGCCGCCGAGCGCCCGCCCCGGGCGCCGGCGGCGTCGCTCTGCCGCCGGCCGCCAACGGCCCGGGATCCGTCAGGCCAGCGTCCGGGAACCGTCAGGCCAGCAGCGACCGGATGTCGTCGGCGGTCAGGTCGTCGGCGAACAGCGCGTCGTCGTCGATCATGGTCGCGAACAGCTCGGCCTTCTTCGCCGCGAGCGCGAGGACCTTCTCCTCGATCGTGTCCTCGGCGATGAGCCGGTGCACGTTCACCGACCGCGTCTGCCCGATGCGGTGGGTGCGGTCGACGGCCTGGGCCTCGGCGGCGGGGTTCCACCACGGGTCGAGCACGAACACGGTGTCCGCCTCGGTCAGGGTCAGCCCGAACCCGCCGGCCTTGAGCGAGATGAGGAACGCCGGTGCCGTGCCGCTCCGGAAGCGTTCGATGACCTCGGGGCGGCGCCGCGTGGAGCCGTCGAGGTACTCGTACCCGATCCCGCGTTCGTCGAGCGCGTCGGACACCATGCGCAGGAACGACGTGAACTGACTGAACACGAGTGCGCGGCGTCCCTCGGCGGCGAGCTGCTCGAGTTCGTCGAGCAGCAGGTCGAGCTTGGCCGAGGACACGTCGTCACGGGATCCGTCGACGAGCGCGGGGGAGAGCGCGAGCATCCGCAGCAGGGTCAGCGACCGGAACACGATCATCCGGTTGCGGGGCAGGTCGTCGATGAGGTCGAGGACCTTGAGCCGCTCCCGGTTGAGCGTCGTCTCGTACAGTGCCCGGTGCGCCGGCTCGAGCGTCACCCGGACGACCTGCTCCTGCTTCGGTGGCAGGTCGGCGGCGACGCTCTCCTTGGTCCGCCGCAGCATGAGCGGGCGGATGCGCCGCCGGAGCCGCTCGGTCAGCTCACGACGTGCCGCGCCGCGCAGGTCGGGAGAGCCGAGCGGCTTGACGTAGTCGTCGCCGAACCGCGACCACGACGACAGCAGCCCCGGGGCGACGATGTGGAACAGCGCCCACAGGTCGGTGAGGCCGTTCTCGAGCGGGGTGCCGGTGATCGCGAACTTCACCGGTGCACGCAGGTCGGCGGCGACCCGGTGGGTCTGCGACTGCGGGTTCTTGACGAACTGCGCCTCGTCCAGGAGGAGCGCCGACCAGGACAGCTCGGTGTACGCGGCGGCGTCCAGGCGGAGGAGCGCGTACGACGTGACGACGACGTCCGACGACGCGGCCGCCCGTGCCACGAGTGCCGGGTCCTTGAGACTCGTCGCGGTGATGGTCGTCACCCGGAGCGACGGCGTGAACCGGGCTGCCTCCGTCGCCCAGTTGCCGACGACCGAGGTCGGCGCGACGACGAGGAAGGGCGGCGCGTCCGTTCCCGCAGGGCGCGCGGCCGCGATGGTCGCCAGGACCTGCAGGGTCTTGCCGAGGCCCATGTCGTCGGCCAGGACACCTCCGATGCCGTGCGTCAGCAGGAACGAGAGCCAGGCGTACCCGGCGTGCTGGTACGGCCGGAGCTCGGCGTGCACCGTCTCCGGTACCGGGGTCTGCCCGGGCGGCGTCGCGCCGAGGAGCCCGGCCGCCATGGCCCGCCACCGCTCGTCGTGCTCGGTCTCGTCGGCGAGCTGGTCGAACTCGGACCACAGGCCCGCCTGCAGCGGCGTCACCGTGATCGGCTGGTCGGGCTCCCACTCGTCCAGGTCGCGGGCCTCGGCGATGAGGTCCTTGAGCCGGTCGAACGCCCGGTCGGCGAGCGACAGGTACGAGTTGTCGATGAGCTTGAGTCGTCGCTGCCCGGAGGCGAGCGCCCGCAGGAGCGGCGTGAACGGGATCTCGCGACCGTTGACGCTCACGATGATGCCGAGGTCGAACCAGTCGTGCCGCTCCGACGGCATCGTCGTCACGCGGATGTGCGGCCGACCGCTCAGTCGTTCGTAGTCGACGTGCTCACCCTGCACGACGGTGCGCACGCCGAGCGCGGGCAGCTCCGGCAGCAGTTCGTTCGCGAAGACCGCGACGTCGGCGCCGTCGACGACGCCGTCCTCGTACCAGGCGAGTCCGCCACCCGGCCCGCCGCCCCGGCCTGGAGGCGCGGGTCGCCCGGACCCGTCGGCCTGCGCGATCGGGGCGCTCGCCGGATCGTCCGTACCGGCACCGTCCGTGGGCTGGTCGTCGGCGGCGCGCAGCGACGAGAGGTCGGGCAGCGGACCGTGCAGCGCGACGGGGTCCTTGCGTCCGTCGACGTGCCACCGCCACTGCAGGTGCACGCGGTCGTCCGTCCGCGGTGCCCGGGCGGGCTCGAACGTCGCCGTGAGCACGAGTTCGGGCGGGTTCCGCTCGGGCAGCTCCACCGAGCCGTCCGAACTGACGAGTCCGCGGGCGCCGCGCAGTCGTGGGGACCACTCGGCCAGGAACTCGTCGACCTCGGTCCGCGGCACGCGGATCACGGTGCCGTCGACGAGCATGCGCCGCTGGTCCGCGGGCACCGGCTCCGGGGTCGGCGCGAGTTCGACCCGGAAGTCGGGGGACTCGCGGAAGGCGTAGACGCCGTGGTCACCGATCGTCCGCGCGGCGCCGGGCGCGACCGGACGCCCGTCGAGCACCGCGCTCGCGCCGATCACGAGCTCGTCGTCGTGCCGCGCGACGTCGAGGAGCACGCGGGCATCGGCGCCGAGCACCGCACCGCCCTCGCGCTTGCCAGTGACGAAGGCGATGCCGAGCGCTCCGGCCTGACCGAGCAGCGGCCAGAGCAGGGGGCTGGCGAAGTCGTCCAGGTGCAGCCAGTCGCTCTCGCCCGGCAGCCCGGCGAGCTGCCCGGCCCGGTGGAGTGCCGCGAGCTGCAGGAACCACGCGTGCTGCTCCGGTCGGAGTCCGAGTCGGTTCACGGAGTACGGCAGCGTGCCCCAGGTGAGCTGCCCGCGCACCCAGTTGCCGGCGTCGCTCCTGGTCACCGGACGGACGCCGAGCCGGACGTTCCGCGACGGTGCCGGCAACGACCTGCCCGTCGCCCGCGCCCGGGAAGCGAGGCGTGCCGACACCGCGTCCCGCAGCTCGAACTGCAGCCCCATCGCGGTGCCCTGCGGAGCCGGGGACCGCGCGTCGTCACCGGTGAGGCGGGCGACCTCGAGCCTCCAGTCCGGGGCCGGCGGAGCCGGGGCGTCCGAGCGCGGGCCGGCGGCCGCTGCGAGCGAGCGGGCGTTGACGGTGAGGAGCGCGGCGGCGACGTGCTTGCACTCGCCGCCGAGTGGGCAGGTGCACGAGCTGCGGACCGGGCGGACGAACTCGCCGCGCGCCGGGGTGGTGTCGACGGTGACGTCGTACGGGTCGTCGGCGGTGCCGCTGACCCGAGCGGTGACCGTGCCGGCGTCGTCGTGCCAGACGGCGTCGTCGACCAGTCCGGCGCGGACGACGTCGCGGGCGCGGCCGAAGGTCTGCGGCCCGACGAACCGGATGACGTCGACGGCATCGATCATCGGGGCGGCTGGCACCCGTCAATCGTGCCAGCACCCACCGACGTCCCGTTCTGGGGGCGTCGGACCGGTCCCCGGCCGGGCAGGATCGAGGGCATGCTGCAGTCCCTCGTCTACATGAGCTCCGCATCCCGGCCGTTCGACGACGCGGAGCTCGACCGGGTGCTCGAGCACGCGCGCGAGCGGAACACGGCGGACGGGTTGACCGGGCTGCTCGTCGCGCGGGGCGGGCGGTTCATGCAGCTGCTGGAGGGGCCGTACGACGCGGTGCTCGCGACCTACCAGCGCATCCTGGAGGACGACCGGCACGACGGCGTCGTGCTGCTCGTCGAGGAGTCGATCCACACCCGGCGGTTCCCGGAGTGGTCGATGGCCTACGACCGTGACGACGACGCTGCTGCTCCGCCGGAGGGGTTCAGCGACTTCCTGCCCTCCGGGGACCGGAGCGCGGACCAGAGCCGGGCGCGAGAGCTGCTGCGCTGGTTCCGGAGTCACCCGCTGGCCGACCCGGACGCGGCGCGGGGGAAGCACCGCCGCGTCGCCTGAGGCGCAGTGCGGGGGAGCACCGCCGCCTCACCCGAGGTGTTGCGGGGCGCGCCCCGAACGAGGGGTACAGCTGACGCACAGCCGACCGATAGCGTTCCCGGGTGGGGAACATGAGCACCAGTCGTGTCATTGTCGTGTTCGCGTTGGTCGTCGCCAGCGCGGCCGGGATCAGCGGCTGTGCGGCCGGGACGACCCAGACGACCTCGTCGTCGACGCGGAGCACTGAGCCCGCGACCCCGACCCGGACCGCGGCGCCCGTCGAAGCGCTGGACCCCCTCGACGGGGTCGAGGCCGGACTCCCCGAGGGCTGGCAGCGCGTCGAGTCACCGGACGGCGGGCTGACCCTCGGCGTCCCTGCCGGCTGGCACGTCGGGTACGAGACGGCCGCGGGCGTCGGGACGCAGAGCAGCCGGGGATGGGTGCCGCCGGAGAGCACCGAGTTCGCGTGGAAGGGCACCGTCGGGGACACCGGTTCGCCCGGCGTCAGCACGACCATCAGCATCACGAGCGACCCCGCGGGGACCTGGGACGGGTCCTGGGAGGGCACCGCCGAGCGGTCCTACCGCTCCGAGGTCCCGGGTGCGCAGTTCGTCGGCATCGCGGTGAACACCAACGACGGCAGCGAGATGCAGAGCGGTCCCTACCAGGAGGCGACCATCAGCATCCTCGCCGACACCGGCACCCAGTACACCCTGACCGTCCTCCCGCCCCAGGGCGACGACGGCACCCGGATCCGGCAGGTCGTCGGGTCGCTCGAGATCCACTGAGGGGACGCTCCTTGCGCACTGCACGCACCATCGTCGGCATCGCCGTCGCCGCCACCCTCGTGACGGCGCTCGCCGGCTGCACGGTCGGGCAGGCCGACCCACGACCGTCCGCGGATCCTGCTTCGGCGTTCTCGCAGTCGCACACGGTCTCGGCGGCGTGGTCGACGGACGTCACGCCGATCGCCGACCCGTCCTTCGCCGACGACACCGTGCTCGCCTACGACGGCACCGACGACGTCCACCTCGTGGCGCTCGACGCCGCCACCGGCGAGCAGCGGTGGTCGGCCCCCTCGAGCACCGGGGCCGTGGTGCCGACGTGGACGGCCTTCTCCGTGGTGACGACCGAGACGGCAGACGGCGGCGCCCTCGTCGCCTACCTCACCCCTCCCGTGCTCGACCAGGGCATCGACTACTACCAGCACACCCTGGTGCTCGCGGACGTCCGGACGGGCAAGGTGGTCCACGAGTCCCCGAGGGACTGGGTCGCGGGCGTGTGGTCCTGTGGCCTCGACCGGAACGTCTGCTACTCGACGTGGGACGTCGCGGCCGAGACGTGGGTGTCGAAGGAGATGGACGTCGACACCGGCGAGGTCGGCCCCCTCACGACCCAGGTCGACGGGCGGCACACGGACGTGCTCGAGGAAGGCGTCTACAGCTACACCGACTCGGCGGGCACTGCCTGGTTCGGGCGGCGGACGGACGGCGAGGACCGTTGGAAGGTCCGGGCAGCGTCACTGCTCGGCCAGGACGTCGACACCGTCGGTCGACTCCGTGCGGTCACGGTCGCGCCGGGCACCGGCGACCTCCTGCTCAACATGAGCACGGCGAAGACCGCGGACGTGAAGAGCCTGCCGGTGGGCGACCTCGTCCTGGTCGCCCTCGACCCGGACACCGGGAAGCGGAAGTGGTCGACGACGGGCACCCTGTGCACCGGACTCGACCTCATGGTGTGCCGCGGTGACGTCGCGTACACGGCGGCGGGGGAGAACGCCGGGTTCGACATCGGCCGTGGCGACGTCGAGATCGCCGGTCTCGACGCCGAGACGGGCGACGACCGCTGGGAGACCACGGCCAGTGGCGTCGAGTCCCTGGGCAACTCCCGCGCCCAGGGCGGTCTCGGGAGCCTCGAGGACGCCTGGGTCTACCGCGACGCGCAGGGCGTGCGGTTGCTCACCGACGACGGCCGGAAGGCCCGGCTCCCGGAGGACGCATCCACTGCGTGCAAGTCGTCGCTCCGCTGGAACGGCCACGAGTCGTCGAACCCGGAGAACGCGCTGACGGAGTTCCACCTCGGGTCCTCGTGGGCACTCTGCGACGCGACCGGCAAGGCGGTCACCGGCGAGTGGACCGAGGGGAGCGTGCTCGCCGCCTCGGACATGCCCGACGGGTGGCGGTCCGGGCAGCGGGTCGTCCAGACGAAGGACGCGCTGCTCGGCTTCGACCTGGGCGAGTGACCGCCCGTCGGCGCGTCAGCGCTCGGCGAGCTTGCTGTGGCGACGTGAGTAGCCGAGGTACACGCCCAGGCCGATCGCGAACCAGACGCCGAACCGCGCCCACGTCTCCCACTGCAGGAACGACACGAGCCACAGCGACGCCAGGACCCCGATCGCCGGCACGACCGGCATGAACGGCAGCCGGAAGGACCGGGGCAGGTCGGGCTGCCGGTACCGGAGCACGATGACGGCCGTGCACACCACGACGAACGCGAGCAGGATGCCGATGTTCGTCAGCTCGGCGACGACGTTGATCGGCAGCAGGCCCGCCAGCACCGCAGAGGCGATCCCGATGATCCACGTGACCCGCGTGGGGACGTGTCGCTTCGGGTCGGTCTTCGCGAACCACTTCGGCATGAGGCCGTCGCGGCTCATCGAGAACCAGACGCGGCTCGCTCCGAGCATGAACGTGACCAGGACGGTGACGATGCCGACGATCGCGCCGATCGCGATGACGTTCGCGACGCCCCCGAGCCCGACGGACGCGAAGGCCGACGAGAAGCCCGACGCCGGGTCGATGTCGGTGTACTGCTGCATGCCGGTCAGGACGAGGGTGGCGAGCACGTAGAGGACCATCGAGATGCCGAGCGACAGCAGGATGGCCTTCGGCATGTGCTTGCGGGCGTCCTTCGACTCCTCGGCGGCGGTGGACATGGCGTCGTAGCCGAACACGGCGAAGAACACCGTCGCCGCACCGGTCATCACCCCGCTGAACCCGAACGGGAAGTACGGCGAGTAGTTCGCGCTGTCGATGTGGAACACGCCGAGCACGACGATGAGGACGACCAGGCCGACCTTGATCCCGACGGCGACGAACTCGAACCGGGCGGCGCTCCGGATCCCACGGGTGAGCACGAACGCCGTGAGCAGGCAGAGCACGATCGCGAAGACGTCGACGACGTGGCCGTCGCCCGTCCCGGGTGCGCCGAGCATCCAGGCGGGCAGGTCGACGCCGAACTGGCCGACGAGGAACCCGACGTAACCGGAGATGCCGATGGCGACCACGGCCACGATCGCCGTGTACTCGAGCAGCAGGTCCCAGCCGATGAACCAGCCGACGATCTCGCCGAGCACCGCGTAGCCGTACGTGTAGGCGCTGCCGGCCTTCGGGATCATGCCGGCGAACTCGGCGTAGGACAGCGCTGCCGCGGCACTGGCGACGCCCGCGACGAGGAACGAGATGAGGACGGCGGGCCCGGCGACGCCGTGGGCGACGGCCCCGGCGAGGGTGAAGATCCCGGCGCCGATGATGCCGCCGACCCCGATCGCGGTGAGCTGCCAGAGGCCGAGGTGCCGTTTCAGGCCGCCCTCGCCCCCGGTCTCGTCGTCGATCGCGTCGATCGGCTTGCGTCGGAAGAGCGTGTGCGTCGTCGTCACGCGCCCACTCTGCACCCTGGGAGACCCCTGTGTCACCAGGTCCTCCGTGTCGGAGCGGCGGAGCAGGATGGGCGGCATGCGCCACCCCGATCGGATCGAGCCCGGACCCGGACAGGAGTCCGTGTGGGACTACCCGAGACCGCCGGCGGTGGAGCCGGTCACCGCCCGGGTGGTCGTGCGACTCGGCGGGCAGGTCGTCGCGGACACGACCGACGCGGTCCGGGTGCTCGAGACCTCGCACCCGCCGGTGTACTACCTGCCGGTGCGGGACTTCGTGGACGGTGCCCTGTCCTCGGCGCCGGGTTCGAGCATGTGCGAGTTCAAGGGGCGCGCGCGGTACCACGACGTGCACGGCGGGGGAGCGGTCGCCGAACGGGCGGCCTGGGACTACCCGACGCCGGAGCCCGGGTACGAGGCCCTGCTCGGCCGTGTGGCGGTGTACCCGTCGGCGATGGACTCGTGCGAGGTCGGGGGCGAACGGGTCCGTGCGCAGGAGGGCGACTTCTACGGCGGGTGGATCACGTCGGACGTGGTCGGACCGTTCAAGGGTGGCCCCGGCACCTTCGGCTGGTGACGGACCGTTCCGCTCGGCAGGCCGGTCCTTCCGCGACTGGGCTCGGACCGACGGTCCCGACGGGGACGTGACCGGCGGGACGGACCCGCACCGCGCCTCCCGGACGCCAGAGCGCCAGCCCGACCGTCAGCGGTGCGCGTACGGCGACCAGAACGGTGGCGGGAACGCGCCGCCCGTCGCCGCGACGAGCACCTGCCAGAGCAGCATGACGAGGCCGGCGGCACCGAGCACGATGCCCACCCACGCCCACACGCGGACGGCTCGCCGGCGGCCCGCGATCGCGATCGCGCGCCACCCGGCGAGCACGCACGCGATCCCGAAACCGAGCCCGAGCAGCACGTGCCTCGCCATCCCCGCGGCCGGGACGATGATCCCGAGCCAGATCGACATCGGTGCGAGCAGGACCGCGAGCGTCGCGGGTGCGGCCGGCGGCTCGTGGTCCCGCGCGGCTGCTCCCATGCTGACGAATCTACTGAGCCGGACGGCGACGTGTCCGAGACCCGCCCGGTGCGGACCGGACGGCGCGTCGGCGTGCACGATGGGCTCATGCGCACCTTCCTCCGGGTCCTGCTGGGCCTCGCCCTCGTCTTCGCCGGCACGAGCCACCTGACGTTCGCCCGCCGCGAGTTCCGCGCGCAGGTGCCCGACTTCGTCCCGCTGAGCGAGGACGCGACCGTGCTCGCGTCCGGCATCGCCGAGATCGGGCTCGGCTCGGCGCTCGTCGTGGCGCCGAGTCGGAGCCGGCGGGCGGTCGGGACGGTCGTCGCCCTGTTCTTCGTCGCGGTCTTCCCGGGCAACGTGTCGCAGTGGTTGAACCGCCGCGACGCCTTCGGGCTGGACTCCGACGAGAAGCGGATCGCCCGTCTGTTCGGGCAGCCGCTGCTCGTCGCCGCGGCGCTGTGGTCGACCCGGGAGCGGCGGTCCTGATGGACGCGCCCGCCGCCGCTCCGGGCCCACCGCGACCGTCCGCTGGTGCGGACGCTGCGTCGCGGCCCGCCGGTGCTGCTGCGGGCCCTCCGTCCGGGCCGGATCCGCTCGCGTCCGGCCCGGCGGCGTTCGGACGGGAGGCGCGGCACCCGCTGGCGGGCGGGCGTCGCGTCGCGGACCTGGTCGCCTCGGTCGTCCTGCTCGTGGTGCTGACCGCGGAGGCCGTCGTCGCCGGGTGGGCGATCGTGTTCCTGTCGCTCGCCTTCGCCTCCTGCGGTGCACCGGGCAACTCGTGCAACGAGGCGCTCGGCGGGGCGGTCGTGTACACGGCACCGGTCCTCGTCGCGCTCGTGCTCGTCGCGGCGCTCGTGACCTGTGTCCTCCGCCTGGTGCACCGGCGGCTGGCCTGGCCGTTCGCGGTGGTGGGGATGGCCGCGGTGGTCGCGGTGTTCTTCGGGGCGCTCCTACTCGTCGAGAGCGCGGTGTCGGTCGGGATCTGATGCGGTCCGCTCCTCCCCAGCGGACCACGTAGGTGTCGTCCTCCACAGGATGCCGACGGCGGCCGCCCGTGGGACGCGGCAGAGGCGACGCTGGGGCCATGACAGACACCACGCTCGACCGGATCGCCTCCGTCCCCGCCGCCCGTACCGACGACGACGTGCTCGACCTCGTCCGCGCCCTCGTCGGCGACCCGACCACCCGCCAGTGCTGGGTGGTCTTCCTCGACCGGAACGCCGCGCCGATCCCGCTGGTGATGCCCGTCGCGGACCTGCCGTACCAGCCCGACGAACACGTCGAGGACTTCGCGGCACTCGTCGCGGACATCGAACGCCAGGTCGGCGCGACCGACGTCGTGCTCGCGTGGGAGCGACCCGGTGCGCATCAGCTCCACCCGGTGGACTGGGAGTGGGTGGACGCGTGCGCCTGTGTGTTCGCGGAGCACCACGTCCGCCTGCGGGCGCAGGTCGTCGTGCACGCCGGGGGTGCTGCGCTGGTGGAGCTCGAGGACCACGAGCCGGCGGTGGCGTCGTGACCGGCGCGGGGCCGGTCAGCCCTGCGGTGCCGTGTCGGGTACGGTCTCGCCCGTCAGCCCCTCGACGACAGCCTTGGCCTCGGGCCAGAACTTCGCGTAGTGGTCGGGATCCGAGTTGATCTGCACAGCGTGCGCCATCTGCGTCGGGGTCAGTGTCTTCCACCCGGGGATCTTGACGAGCTTCGCGTAGAACATGGACGCCGCGGTGTACGGGGCCATCCGCTGTTCGTACGTGCCCCAGGCGCCGTTGTCGCGCTGCTGGAAGAGCCCACGGCTGTCGGGTCCGGCGGCGTCCCCGTGGTCCAGGTTCACCAGACTGGACTCACCGATCGCCGTCATGACCCCGACGGCCTGCGTGTGCGGTCCGATGCCCAGCGCCTGCGCGGCGGCGATCACCGCGGCGGCGTTCACCAGACGGTCCTGGCAGAAGCCGCCGACCGGCCCCGCCGGCACGACGATGCCGTGCACCGTGCGGGTGGCGACGTCCGGGCACGTGGGGGCGGTGTCCGCGACCGACGACCGTGCGGCGCCGGACAGCGAGTTCACCGCGATCACGATGAGCACCACGACGCCGATGACCACCGCGACCACGCCCGCACCGAACACCGATGCGATGGCGATGCCGGCGCGGCGCATGGCGGGTCCTTCCGGGCGGGGCGGGTCAAGCGGAGCACGACGAGCGTACGGGCACCGCCTGGGAACCTCGCCCCGCCCGGGAGCGGGACGCTGCCGGTCACACGTCCCGGTGGTCGTGCGCGTGCGGCGGGCGCTGGACCTTCGTCGGTTCGGTGACCAGGCCGGTCGGGGCCTTCTCCGCCTGCTTCCGCCCGTGCGTGAACCACGTCACGATCCAGAGCACGACGCCGAGCGCGAGCAGTGCCCCGGCGATCTGGTACTGCTGCGGGTCGCGACCGGACGAGAACGGCAGGACGAGCCACAGGCAGGTGACGACACCGATCACGGGGATGACCACGCCGGCACGGAAGTGCTTGTGCCCCACGTGGTCGCGGCGCAGCACGAGCACCGCGGCGTTCACGATCGCGAACACGGACAGCAGCAGGAGCGAGGTGGTGCCACCGAGGACCACGACGATGGGCGACTCCGGGTCGAGCGACACCCACCCGATCAGCAGGAGCGAGATGAGCGTGGTGAACACGATCGCGGTGGACGGGGTGCGGCGAGCGGGGGAGACCCGCGACAGGAACCCCGGCAGGACGCCCTGCTTGCTCATGCCGTAGAGCAGTCGCGACGCCATCATCATGTTGATGAGCGCGGTGTTGGCGACGGCGAACATCGAGATGAACGGCAGCAGGTCCGCGATGGGGAAGTCGGGAGCGGCGGTCTGCACAACGGTGACGAGCGGGGTCTCGTTGCCGGCGAGCTGTCCGATCGGGACCACGGCGACGGCGCAGACGGACACGAGCACGTAGATCACGGCCGTGATGCCGAGACCGGTGAGCATCACCTTCGGGAAGATGCGCGACGGGTCCTTGGTCTCCTCGGCCATGTTGACCGAGTCCTCGAACCCGACCATCGCGAAGAACGCCAGAGACGTCGCGGTCGACACCGACAGCAGGAGCGACTTGTCCTCGGGCGTCTCGAACAGCACGACGCGGGAGAAGTCCGCGTTGCCCCCGGCGATGGCCCAGAAGCCGATGAGGATCACCATGACGAGACCGGACAGCTCAACGAGCGTCAGGACGACGTTCGTCTTCACGCTCTCGCTGACGCCGCGGAAGTTCACGGCCATCACCGCGAGCATGAAGCCCATCGCGATGAGCATGACGACCGCGTTCGGCAGCTCGAGGCCGAAGCCGGCGCCGAGGTTCGCCGCGAACGCCCGGGACGCGGTCGACGCCGACGTGATCCCGGAGCACATCACGATGAAGGTGACGATGAACGTGAGGAAGTGGATGCCGAACGCCTTGTGCACGTAGAGCGCGGCGCCGGCGGTCTGCGGGTACTTGGTGACGAGCTCGAGGTACGAGAACGCGGTGAGGAGCGCGACGGCGAACGCGATGAGGAAGGGGAGCCACGCTGCTCCGCCGACCTCTGCCGCGACCTGACCGGTCAGCGCGTACACACCGGTGCCGAGGATGTCCCCGACGATGAACAGCAGCAGGAGCTTCGGTCCGATGACGCGGCGGAGCTCCGTCTGCTCCTGACCCGTCTGGTCCTTCGTGGTGGTGGCCATGCATCACCCTCTTCCGGGGGACAGTCCTCTGTCCGGTTTCACAGGATTCTCCCCGCTGATCGCAACATCTCCGTGTCCTGGCCGACATCAGCCGTACCCCGCTACGCTCCGAGCCATGTACGACGAGTCGAACACCACCGAGGAACCGATCGAGTTCGCCGACTTCAACGCGAAGCTGCTCGTGCTCGACGTGCTCTGCTACGACCTGGACGTCCTCGAGCCGTACGACGGCGATGCCGAGGAGGAGACCGACGAGGACCTGGACGTCGAGGGGCAGGACGATCGGGCCCGCGAGTACTACGACGACCTCGACCTGCTGCCCTCGCACCTGTCGCTCGTGACGGAGCTCACCGTGGACTCAGATCTCGAGGTACTGCAGGACGTGCACCCGGGATGGGACGGCTCGGACGACCGTTACGACCCGCAGAACTGGGACGACGTGCTCGACCTGCCGGCCCTGACCACCGTGTACGCCGCCGCTCCGCTGCCGTCGCACGTCGTCGAGCGTCTGACGGCCAAGGGCGTCGAGGTCCGCTCGGCCTGACGGCCGGCTCCGCGACGGAGGCTCGTCGGGAGAACGCGCTCGACGTGCCATCGATGCCGGCGACGCACGCCGTGCTCGCTGGCGCGCGGCTCGCTCCTGCTCGCCCACGCCGGCGGGGAGTGGCGACGACGAGCGCAGGAGCCGGGGGAGCGGTAGCCGCGCCTGCGTGGCGGTCGTCGTCGGGACCTCCTCGCGCGCTCAGCGTCGGCGAGCACGGCGGTGTCGTACCCATCCGACCGCCAGGACGGTGAGTGCCACGAGCAACAGCAACGCGGCCGCGATGGACAGGCCGCTCGTGGGCGGTTCGCCGCGACTGGTCCTGGCGATGAGGACGAGCACTTGACTGAGCGCCACGCAGACAGCGGTCACGATCTGCGACCGACGAGGCCGCGGTGTCGGTTCGGACTGATCGTCAGCGTCCATCGGCATGAGCTGAGCGTACGTGGCGGCCTCTGTTCCGGGTCGCTCGATCCCGGGTGCCATGTCTGCACACGCGGGGAGGCAGATGTGCGGCTGGACGGCGGGGTCAGCATGTGACGCGCTGGAAGGACGATGGAGCGGTGCTTCATTCCTCTTCGGGCTGTTCCGCTCGAAGAGCCCGGCGACCTGCGATCCGCTGAACGAGCTTCCGCAAGAAAACGAGCTCGACCGCCGCCATCACCGCCACGCCGAAGAGCGCGAAGGCCACACGTGCCGGGGTGAAGCCGCCACTGAGCGCCACCACGGGAAAGCCGACCAGCAGTGCAGCCCCCGCAGCGACGTTCCACCATGACTCGACCAGCCCAGCGGGAGGACGGTTCGTCAGCTCGGGACGGTCTGTCGGATCGGTGCGATCCCACCACGACGTCATGCAGGTCGCGCTACATCTGACCGTGAACCGCCAGACGTCCGTGGAGTCACACGAGATGGGGTCGACCCTCCTTGCCATCGCCGGTGGAGAGTGGCGACGACGAGTCCGGAGCCCCCAAGCCCAGGGGCATCAGTGTCCTTCAAGCGGACCCCTCGCGCCCGAGCGCGCGGACCTGTTCGGTGAAGAGTGCCGCGCCGCCCTGCGCCGGGTGCCGCACCGCGACCGCGTCGATACCAGCCAGCGCGAGCGCACCCTGCGCCTTCCGTCCGACGGCCACCACCCGCACGTCGCGCCCACCGTCGTCGGCAGTGCCGCGGACCGCACGCATCGCGTCGAGCAGCGCCAGGGCGACCGGAGCCCCCGCGCGCACCTCCGCCGGTCGCGGCGTCCGGTTCGTCAGCGGATCGCCGGCCACGAACGGGTGGTGCGGGAAGATCGCCCAGGTCACGGGCACCGGACCCGGCCACTCGGCGAGGGCGGCCTGGACCACGCGGGACGACGCCTCCCACGGCGCCGTCGGCTCCGGCGGCACGAGGTACTCGGGACCGAGCTCACGCATGCTGGTGAACGGGATGCCCGTGTTCGTCATGCCGCGCCACCCCGGTGCCTCGGCGACGAGCAGCGTGTCCGCCGCCGCGACGACCCGCGAGAAGTACCGGGACAGGTTCTCGCGTCGGAGCCGCCCCGTCGCGGTCGTCGGGTCGAACAGCGCTTCGGCGTCCGGCGCGGCGGGCACCGCGTCGAGCGCTTCCCAGAACGCCTCGAACACGTCGGTCAGCCGACCGTCCGGCCGAGCACCCGTCGGTACACCTGCTCGAGGCCCGCCGCCGACCGCTCCCAACTCAACCGCTCGGCGTGTTCGCGTCCCGCCGCTGCGAGCCCCGCCGCGTACGGCCCGTCCGTCAGGATCCGCTCGATCTCGCACGCCCAGACGGCCGGGTCCCGCGACTCGAGCACCACGCCCGTCTCACCGTCCACCACCGCTTCGCGCAGCCCGCCGGCGGCCGCGGCCACCACGGGCACCCCGGACGCCGAGCCCTCGAGTGCCACCAGGCCGTACGTCTCCGAGTGCGACGGGACGAGCACGGCGGCGGCGCCCCGGAACAGGAAAGCCAGGTCCGCGCGGGACTGCGGACCGATGAACGTCACACGGTCCCCGATGCCCCGCGCATCGGCGAGCCGTCGGAGCTCGTCCACGTAGTCGCCCGCCTCGCTCGAGGCGTCCCCCGCGATGACGAGGGTGGGGCGTGCCTCCGGACGGATGCCCGCGATCGCCTCGATCGCCAGGTCCAGCCCCTTCAGCGGCTGCACGCGCGCAGCGGCGACGACGTACGGGTCGCTCGCTCGACGCGAGCCCACCGCTGCCGGGCGGAACACGGAACCGTCGACGCCCGGCGGCACGATCCACACCCGTGCCGGATCGCCCCCGAGCCGGACACGGACGGTCTCGGCCTCGGCTTCGCTCACGACGACGACCGCGTCCGAGTCGCGTGCGAGCAGACGCTCACCGGCCATCCGGCCCGCCGACTCCGGCCGTTCCCCCTCGGACAGCGGGGTGTCCGCGTCGGCAGCGATCGAGTGGAACGACTGCACGTGCGGGATGCGCCGTCCGCGCGCGACCGGCAGTGCCGCGGCCCCGGAGAACCAGTGGTGCGAGTGCAGCACGTCGAACGGGCCGAGACCCGCGAGTTCGTCGCGGAACGGCGCGATGAACGCGTCGTGCTCGCCCTTCGGCACCTGCTCGGCCGGCCCCGCGGACACGAACCGCAGGCACACGCCCGGGACGAGCGATACCGAGTCCGGCTGGGTGGGGGAGGACCGCCGGGTGATGATGTCGACGTGGTGCCCTCGGTCCGCCAGGGCCTCGGCCTGGTGGCGGACCACGACGTTCATGCCGCCGACCTCGCCGGAGCCCGGCTCGTCGCCGGGCGAGGTGTGCAGCGAGACCAGCCCGATGCGCAGTGGTTCGGTGGTGGTGCTCACCCGTCCAGCCTAGCGACGGGCCGTCGCTGCTCCGGCCGAGCGGGACACACGATGACGGGACGACGGCCCGCCTGGTCCGGTGGTTCCGTGGGGTCGCACGGGAGGCCCGGATCGGGTCCCAGCACCTGCACGCGTCCGTCGCCGTGCCGTTCCCAGAACGCCGCGGTCCAGGCGCACAGGGCGCCGTCGAGCAGGTCCTCGCGGTGCTTGTGCGTCGGGCCGTGCAGGACGCTGGGCTCGGACAGTGCCGCGGTCAGTGGATGGGACCCGAGACGCAGTGGCGGGTCGAGCGGCGCGGTCCCCAGGCGACGGACGAGCTCGTCGAACGCCGCAGCGCGGCGGGCTCGGCCCACCGGCGCCGGCACCCGGGTGTCGAGCCGCTTGTACCGCGGTCGCTCGTCGTCGTAGCCGAGCTCCTCCACTCCGACGAGCGTCGTGTAGGGGTAGCACTCGAACGCAGCCGGACCGGGCCGTTCCCGCATCTCGGCCGTCGAGGACACGTACCCGACGCCCAGGTCCGTCAGCCGCTCGAGCAGACGCGCGCCGGCGCTCGCCGCGGTGCCGAGGTTGGTCGGGTTCGCGGCGACCCGCCACCGGCCGTAGCGCTGCCCGACCTGCCGTTCCGCCTCGCGGATGCCGGTCTGGTTCGTGACGACGAGCGAGGCATCGACACCGACGAGGGTGCGCTCGCCGACGTGGTCCGCGATCCACGCCACCACGGCGTCGACGCCGCGGGCCCAGCCGGCATCGGCGACCGTGCCGTCCGCGTCCATCACCACGAGCCCGGTCTCGTTCGCCGGCTTCCGGTCCGACCCGAGTCCCCACGCCAGGTCCACGCCGATGTACGCCGTCACCCGCCCATCCTGCACCGTGTAGGTTCCGCTGCATGGCGAGCGAGGCGACGACGCTGACGGTACCGGGGCCGCACGGCGACCGGGAGGTCCGCATCAGCAGCCCCTCGCGCGTGCTGTGGACCGAGGCCGGCATCACGAAGGGCGACCTGGCTGCGTACCTCGTCGCCGTCGGGGACGCCTTCGTCCGGGCCAACGGCGACCGACCGATCTCGTTGCAGCGGTTCCCGGGCGGGGTCGACGGAGAGCAGTTCTTCTCGAAGAACCCGCCGAAGGGTGCGCCCGACTACGTCCGCTCCGTCACGGTGACGTACCCGAGCGGCCGACGGCACCCCCAGCTCGTGGTCGACGAGCCGGCCGTCGCCGTGTGGGCGGCGCAGATGAACACCGTGGTCTTCCACCCGTGGGCGTCCCGCGCCGGGGACAGCGACCACCCGGACCAGCTCCGCATCGACCTCGACCCGCAGCCCGGCACGGACTTCTCGGACACGGTGCCGATCGCGAAGGAGCTGCGGACGGTGCTCGCCGAGGCGGGACTGACCGCGTGGATCAAGACCAGCGGCAACCGCGGGCTGCACGTCTTCGCGCCGATCCGTCCGGAGCACGAGTTCCTCGACGTCCGCCACGCCGTGATCGCCGCCGCTCGGGAACTCGAACGCCGGATGCCGGACCGTGTGACGACCGCGTGGTGGAAGGAAGAGCGCGGGCAGCGGGTCTTCGTCGACTTCAACCAGGCGAACCGGGACCGGACGATGGCGGGTGCCTACAGCCCTCGAGCCCTGCCGTGGGCCAGTGTCTCGACACCGGTCACCTGGGAGGAGCTCGACGACGTCGACCCCCGCGCGTTCACGGTACTGACGGTGCCGGAGCGCCTGTCGACGGTGGGGGACCCGTGGGAGACGATGCACGCGGAGCCGGGTGACATCGCGACGCTGCTGGAGTGGTGGCAGCGCGACCTGGACGCCGGCCTCGGCGAACTGCCGTTCCCACCGGACTTCCCGAAGATGCCGGGCGAACCGCCCCGCGTGCAGCCCTCCCGGGCCAAGAAGGGGTGAGCCGGAGAAGGGGTGACCGTCAGGCCGCTGCGGCGCGGTCGCCCCGACGGTCGGGGTCGTCGACCCGCGTCGTGTGCATGGGGAGCGTGACGCTCGCGGTGTGCAGGCGGGTCAGTCGTGACCACGTGCCGCGGTGCGTTTCGCTGATGCCGTCGATGACCATGTCGTCCTCCCGTGCTGCTCGGCCGGTCGTCCCCGCGACCGCTTGTGTGACGATGCTTCCACGAAGTCACTAGTTTGCCTAACTAGTCACACCCTACGAGCGGCAAACGGACAGTGCAAGGGTCAGCTGAGGACTTCTCGCAGGTCGTACGCGGTCGGGACCTCCAGCTGGTCGAACCGGCACGAGGTGGGCTCGCGGTCGGGGCGCCACCGCTCGAACTGCACCGTGTGGCGGAACCGGTCGCCCTCCATCTGGTCGTAGCGGACCTCGAGCACGCGCTCCGGCGCCAGCCGGACGAACGACGTGTCCCGGCCCGACGAGAACCGCGACCGTTCCCCGTCACCGGTGACGGGCCTCCCGTCCGCATCGCGGAGCACGACGGGATCGAGCTCCTCGACGAGTTCCCGGCGGCGCTTGTCGGAGAAGGCGGAGACCCCGCCGACCTGCCGGAGCGTGCCGTCGTCGCCGTACAGGCCGACGAGCAGTGACCCGACGCCCTGACCGCTCTTGTGCACCCGGTACCCGACGGCGACGACGTCCGCGGTCCGGTGGTGCTTGACCTTGAGCATCGCGCGCTTGCCGGGCTCGTACGCACGCGCCCGCGGCTTGGCCACGACGCCGTCCAGACCGGCGCCCTCGAAGGTGGTGAGCCAGGTCCGGGCGAGGTCGACGTCGAGCGTGGTCCTCGTCACGAAGAGCGGGTCGGTGAGCTCCGACGCCAGCGCCTCCAGCCGTTCGCGCCGCTCGTCGAACGGCAGACCGGTGAGGTCCTCGCCGCCCTCGGCGAGCAGGTCGAAGGCGACGAACTGCGCGGGGGTCTCGACGCTGAGCTTCGCGATGCGCGACGCCGCCGGGTGGATCCGCTGGGAGAGCGCCTCCCAGTCGAGCCGCTCGGCACCCGGCTCGCCGGAGCGCAGGACGACCTCGCCGTCGAGCACCACGGGGTGGTCCCGCCCGCCGAGCTGTGTGCGGAACGCGTCGACGAGTTCCGGGAAGTACCGGGTCAGCGGCTTCGCGCCGCGACTGCCGATCTCGACAACGTCCCCGTCGACGGTCACGATCCCGCGGAACCCGTCCCACTTCGGCTCGTAGCGCAGGCCGCCCCGGACGCTGTCCGGCTCCGGGACGGTGGCGACGGCCTTCGCGAGCATCGGTGCGGTGTCCATGTGGCCTGTCTATTCGGGCACGGCCTGGAGGCACGGTGACGGTCGGCGGTCCGGGGACCGTCGTTAGGGTGGTCGCGTGACGACCGTGCCCCCGCCGGCGGTGCCGGCTCCCGAACCGATCAGCTCCGTGCAGGCGGCCGCACTGCGGGACGGAGTGCTGCCGCCCGTCGAGCAGGTCCGTCCCGGTGTCTGGACCCTGGCCGTGCCGTTCCGCGGTGGCGTGCCGGACGCGACCCTCGTGTACGTGCTCGAGGGATCCGACGGCCGACTGACCGTCATCGATCCCGGCTGGTCGGACGACGGGTCGCTCGACGTGCTCCGGTCCGGCCTCGCCGCCTTCGGTCGATCGGTCGCGGACGTGTCGCTCGTCGTCGTCACCCACCTGCACGCCGACCACCTCGGCGCGGCGGCGGCACTGCGGCGGGTGTCGGGAGCGCGGATCGCGATGCACCGGCTCGAGGTCCGTGCGCTCGAGCACGAGCGCGCGGACGCGGTCGCGAACGAGGCGGACGTCGCGACCTGGGGTCTCCCGGCGTCGCTGCGTCCCGGTGTCGTCGAGGCCTGGGGGAGCGGACGGCGCATCGGCACCGTGCAGACGGCCGCACCGCACGCGGACCTGCTCCTGGAGGACGGGGACGTGCTGCCGATCGCCGGGCGCACGGTCCGCACCGTCTGGACACCGGGCCACACCACGGGGCACTGCACGTTCGTGGACGAGGGCGACGGGCTCCTGTTCACCGGGGACCACGTGCTGCCGCGCATCAACTCCGGCATCGGGCTCGGCGGCCGCACCGACACCAACCCGCTCGGCGACTACCTGGCCTCGCTCCGACGGTTGGACGGGTACGCCGACCTCGAGGTCTGCCCCGGACACGAGTACCGGTTCCGCGACGTCGCCAGGCGGGCCCGGGTCCTCGCCGCCCACCGGGAGGAACGGAGCCGGCACGTGGCCGCGGCCCTCGACGCCCTCGACCGCCCCACGCTGTACGAGGTCGCGTCGCGGGTGCCGTTCACCGGGGGCGTCGAGACGATGTCCGGGTTCCTGCTCGCGAGCGCCCTGTCGCAGACCGCGTTCCACGCCGACCTGATCGGCCGCGCGGGCGAGATCCGCCCGGCCTGAGCCGGACGGCGGATGGCCCCGCCCCGGTCACCGCGGAGCTCGTGGTCGTCCCCGACCGGGCCCCCGGGTTCGTCAGCCGAGCGTTGCAGCGAGCCGTTCGAGCGTCGTCCGTGCGTCGGCGAACTCGGCCGCGGCGTGCTCGGCGAGCGGGGCGAGCGCGGGCAGACGGTCGGCAAGGGTCGCGCTGACCGTGATCGGGTACACGCGCATGCCGAGCGCAGTGCCGAGGATGAGCTGCAGGACGGGGGAGCCGTGGTCCCAGCCCTCGGTCGGGGTGCCCGCGTCGTAGGTCGCGCCGCGGGACACGACGGTGACGACCGGGCGGCCGGCGAGGGGCTGCACGTCGCCGGGCTCGGCGGGTGCGAGCACACCCGGGACGTGGACACGGTCGATCCACGCCTTGAGCGTCGACGGCACCGTGTAGTTGTAGAGCGGCGCGCCGACCACGACGACGTCGGCGCCGAGCAGCTCGTCGATGACCTCCTGGCGCAGCTGGTCCGCCTGGGGGGCGACGACCTCGTCGTCCGTCCGGTCGGCGGCCTTCCAGTGCAGTGCCGACGTCTCGAGGTGCGGCAGCGGGTCGGTGTGCAGGTCGCGGCGGACGACCGTGTACTCGGGACCACGAGCGCGCCAGGCGTCGGCGAAGGCCGCGGTGAGTGCGCGCGAGCGGGAGTGGGCGAGGTCCGCCGAGGAGTCGATGTGCAGGAGCGTGGGCATGCCCCCACGCTACTGATCCGCCCGTGGGGATGACGGCAACGGCCCCGCCGCGTCCGTGACGGACGTGGCGGGGCCGGGGAGTGCCTCCCGTCCGGCACGTGGCGCGGTGACGGACGGGAGGCGCGGTCAGCGCTGGGCGCGTCGGCGCAGCGTGCGCAGGCCGATCAGCAGGGCACCCGCAGCGAGTGCGCCGAGCGCCCACGGGAGGGCGTCGGTGCTGTCCGAGCCGGTGTACGCGAGTCGGCCGGAGGCGGTGTGCCGGACCGTGGTGGCGGTCGGCTCCACCGGTGCGGCGACGGGGCCGGCGGACGGGGTCGCGGCGGGCACCGCGGTCGGGACGACGTCGACGTCGAAGGCGGTCGCGAAGGTGTCGACGGCGACCGTCAGGCGGTGGATCGAGGCGTGCGGGAACGTGACGTTGACCAGGCCGAAGTCGCCGAACTCCTCGTCCGGGGCGATCACGTCGGAGGCGACCGAGGACGTGACCGTGGGCTGGGGGTCGTCACCGTCCTCGTCCCACACCGGGTTGCCGAAGCGGTCGACGAGCGTGCCGGAGACCATCAGCGTCCCGCCCTGGGCGATCGTCGGACGGCCGCCCGGCGTGGAGGAGCCGAGGTCGATGTACTCGCCGTCCGGGCCCTCGACGACGTCGGTGGTCTCGGTGGTGACCGTGCCGTCGGCCTCGATGATCCAGCCGGTGGCCCGGTCGGAGCCGAAGGTGGCGCGGTCGGTCGTCCACGCCAGCACGCCGGCAGGGGCCGCCGGGGCGATGGAGAGGTCGACGTCCTGCGTCACGCTGACGGCGCTCGCGCCCGATCCCACGGTGGCGGTGACCGCGAAGGTGAAGTCGCCGGCCTGCTCGGTCGAGCCGCTCAGGATGCCGCTCTTCGGATCGAAGTCGATGCCCTCGGGGAGCTGGTCCTCGGGGGTCCACTCCTCGCTGCCGTCGGACTGGAGGCCCGAGGAGAGCTTGCCCATCTCGTCGGAGTCCTCGTCGCCGGCGTTCGCCTCGCCGAACCAGGCCAGCGAGAGCTCGGGGTCGCCGGCTGCGCGGAAGGTGTAGCTGAAGGGCGTGACGACGTCGGTCTCGAGGTCGAGGACGGTCTCGGCGTCGGTGCCGTCCGCGATGACGTTGCCGTCGGCGTCGACGAAGACGGGGGCGATGACGCCCGTCGTGGCCTTCGCGGTCTCGTCCGGGGTCGCGCCCGTGACCGTCGCGGTGATGGTCTTGCCGACCTCGGCGGTGGTCACCGTGTAGGAGACGTCGTCCGAGAGGTGCTTGCCCGTGCTGTCGGTCCAGACGGTGGTCTTCGAGGCACCGAAGCCCGTGGTCGTCAGGGACAGCTGCTGCCCGACCGCGGCGGTGCCGGTGATGCGGACCGTCTGTTCGACGTCCGCGGCCTGGATGGAGGCGTCGGGCTCAGCGGCGCTCACGCCGGAGGTGTTCGCACCCTGCTGGCCCGCCTGCTGCCCCGTCCCGTCGGTGCCGGTGGCGTCGGTGCCGGTGCCGGTGCCTTGCTCGGCGTCGGTGCCCGCGCCCTGCTCGGTGTCGGTGTCGTCGGTCGGCGGGGTGGTGGCGGCGGGATCGCCGTCGGCCGGGCCGTCGCCGCCGGACGCAGGTGTCGTGCCCGGCGTCGAGTCGGTGTCCGCCGCGGGGGTCCGGCCCGCCGTGGAGCCGTCCTCCGACGGGGTTCCTGCGCCCGTGTCGGTCCCCGCGACGACGGCGCTCTCCGAGGTCGGCGGCAGGGTGTCGTCCGCGTACGCGGCGGTCGCGGTGACGAGTCCGAGCCCCGTCGTCAGGCCGATCAGGGCGGCGGTGGTGCCGACGGCGCAGACGCGTCGGACGGTGGAGGTGCTTCGGCGCACGTCTTCCCCCAGTGTTCGGGTCCGGTCGGGTCCGGATCACAAGAATCTGCCGAGAATCCTCGGCGTGCTCGGAGCGTACTGGTACGCGCGCGCGAGCAGCAGGTCGGTGGCCGAAATGTGACCAGAGTTGGGGGGCGACCCGCTCTCGTGGTCCAGCTGGACCGTCACGGTGCCCGGCGGGCAGACGGGAGGCGCGGTGCGAGCCCGCCCCGCGCCTCCCGTCTGTCGATGGGTCGCGATCAGGCGCGCCGGCGACGCAACCGGTGGACCAGCAGTCCTGCGCCCGCGGCCAGCAGGCCGACCGCCCAGGCGACCGGCGCCGACGTGTCCGCACCGGTGTACGCCAGCGACCCGTCGGCGGTCTCGGGGGTCACCGAGACGTCGAAGGTGCTCGTGGCCCCTGCGAGGGCAACGGTGATCGTGTGGACCGACGCGTGCGGGAACCGGATCTGCGTGGTCCAGACGGCGGGCAGGAAGGTGACCTCGTCCGAAGAGACGCTGCTCGTCACCTGCGGGCGTGGGTCGTCCGGTGCCGGTTCCGTCGGCGCGGTCGCGTTGCCCCACCGGTCCACCGGGGTGGTCTTGACGAAGAGCGACTCGCCCTGCCGCACGGGGACCGAGTCGACGTCCGTGTGGGTCGCCGCCTCGCCGGTGCCGTCGATGCGGATCAGCTGGCCGCCGGGACCGAAGCCCCACGTGGTGGATCCCACCAGCTGGTCGTCGCGACTGATGAAGGTCAGCAGCTGCGTCGTCGCTCCGGGGGCCACGACCAGGTGGACGGCGCGCCGTGCCACCTGCGTGCCGTCCGTCGCCACGACCTGGAACCGGTAGTCGCCCGCCACCGTCGGGGTGCCGCTGAGCACCCCGGACGCACGGTCCAGGGTGAGGTGGTCCGGGAACCGGGCGTCGGCGTGCGCCGGGTCGATGACCTCGCCGTCGGGGAACTGCACGGCGTACTGCACGGAGCCGGTCGCCCCGGTCGTCGACCAGGTCCGCGAGAACGCCTCGCCGGCCGTGGTCCGGAGCTCGTCCGACGTGCCGGTCCCGGAGAAGGCGAGCGGTGCGTCCTGCGCCGACACCGGGATCGTCACGGTCAGGCCCGCGGAGGTCATCGTGAGGGTGCGCGGTCCGGCGTCGGGGAAGGTGACCTTCCAGAGCTCCCGTGTGTCGTCACGGACGAGCGTGTCGCTCGGGACGCTGCTCGTCACGTCGGACGGGGACGGCATCTCACGTCCGTTCACCGGGTTGCCGTAGCCGTCCGTGACCACGGCGTCCATCCAGAGCGATCCGCCGGGCTCGACCGGGACGGCGTCGACCAGACCGCCGCCACCGACCGGGGCCACCCCGGCGTCCGAGACCTCCCACGCCGGCGTCTGCCCGTCCGGTCCCGAGGCGACCTCGGCCGCGATGTCGGCGGCGGCCGCGGGCACGACCTCCACCCGGATCCACTGCGTCGCCGGGTGGCGGGTGTCCGTCGCGAGGACGCTGAAGTCGTACGAGTCGGCGACCGTCGGGGTCCCCTCGAGGACCCCGTCGTCGCCCCAGGAGAAGAAGGCGAGGGCGTCGAAACCGATGGCCGGGGCGAAGCCGTACTCGAGGGGACCGTCGCCGCCCTGCGCGACGAACTGGTGCCGGAACGGTTCACCCGCGGTGGTCGTGAAGACGATCGGGTCCGACGGGCTCGACGGTTCGGGCCAGGTGACCGCAGCACCCGGGTCCGCTGCCGCGGCGCTCGGGGCCGTGGTGGCAGCCGATTCCGGGGCTCCGGTCGACTGTGGTGTCGGGGCAGCGGCGTCCTCGATGGGACCTGTCGAGGGCTGCTCGGCCGGGACCTCGGTCGGTGCGGGGTCAGCGGCACCGCTGGCCGCGGGCGTCTCGGTGCCGGTCGGGTTCGTCGACGGACCGCTGGGCGCGCTGCTCGCGCCCGGGTCGTCGGGCGCGTCGGTCGGTGCGCTGGTGCTCGTGGTGCTGATGGCGGTGGGTTCTGCCGGGTCGGCGACGGCTGCGGTCGCGCCGACGCCGATCATCGACGACACGGCGACGAGCGCGACGGTCGCGCCGAGCGCTGCGGTCCGCCGGATCGCCTGCGGTGTGGACTGGTTCACGGGATCCCCCTCGGATGCCTGGTCGGGACGCTCGACGAGCGTCCTCCACCTGAGGAGTGTCCGGCCCTGGCGCGTCCTGACGGGCTCCTGGTCACGGATCGGTCACGACGTGGGGACCGGTGTCGGTGACCGACCTGGCGGGGCCGGTCCGTGCCTCCAGGGCGACGTCGGTCAGTCACCGACCGCGGCGGCCGCGCGTTCCAGCTCGTGGCGCAGCGCGCGCAGCGCCGGCGACGACGAACCGGCGGTCCGGACGACGGTGAAGATGGTCCGACGGGGTCGCTCCGGCAGCTCGACCAACCGACAGGTCGTCGTCCGCCCCGTCCACATCAGGTCGGGCATCAGGCTGACGGCGTTGCCGGACTCCACCAGCCGGATCTGGGTCTGCAGGTCGGCCGTCTCGTAGCGGACGTCCGGCTCGAAGCCCCAGCGTCGGCAGACCTGCTCGGCGAAGTGCCGCGACGCCGTGCCGCGCGGTTCCATCACCCAGGGCAGGGCCTCGGCGTCCTCGATGGACGACACCGGCGCGAGCGCGGTGTCGATCGGGGGCAGTGCCAGTCGTACGGCGTCGGTCGTCAGGTTCTCGCGGTGCAGGCCGGGCAGGTGCGGCGCCGCGTGCGCGGGGTACTGCTCGGCGATGACCATGTCGAAGTCGCGCACCCAGGTCTCGTGCAGCGCGGTCTCCGGTTCGCGCTGCACCATCTCGATCCGGACGTCCGGGTGCTCGGTCGCCATGGCGTGCAGGGCGTTGGGCATCAGGGCGAGCGCGGCCGACTGGAACACCGCGACCCGGACCCGGCCCTGCACGGTCGGCATGGTCTCCTCGACCTGGGCCTGCGCCTGCTCGAGGACGTCCAGCACGTGCCCCGCAGCGGACACGAGCACCTCGGCCTGGGGCGTGAGCTGCAGGCGCCGTCCCGCCTTGCGGAGGAGTTGTACCCCGGCCTCGCGCTCGAGCGCCGAGAGCTGCTGCGAGACCGCCGACGGCGTGAAGTTCAGCGCCTCGGCCACGGCCGCGATCGTGCCGCGGATGGACAGCTCGCGGAGGAGCACGAGGCGGCGGACGTCGAGCACCCCGTCACGGTAGCGCAGCTTCCGGTTATGCGTAACGAACCGTTGCTTCCGCTTCAGGGTGGGGAGCTCCACACTGATCCCATGACGACCCTGCACGAGCCCGCCGCCACCGACCACGACGCCCTCGCGGACCAGTCCGTCGCGCTCGTGCGACAGTGGCTCGCCGAAGCGGAGACCTACCCGGTCGACGGCTCGGCCAAGCAGCTCGCCGGGGTCCTGGCCGACCCCGCAGGACTCGACTTCGCCGTCGGGTTCGTCGACGGCGTCGTCCGCCCCGAGGACCTCGCCGTCGCCGCCCGCAAGCTCCGCGCGATCGCGCCGAACGCCCCCGGGTTCCTGCCCGCCGCACTCCGCGGCCTCGTCCGGCTCGGCGGTGGCATGGCCCCCGTGCTGCCCGGCGTGGTCGTGCCGATCGCCCGCCGCGTCCTGCGCGACATGGTCGGACACCTCATCGTCGACGCGACCGACAGCAAGCTCGGGCCCGCGATCGCGAAGATCAAGCGCGACGGGGTGCGCCTCAACGTCAACCTGCTGGGCGAGGCCGTGCTGGGCGAGAACGAAGCCTCCCGCCGACTCGACGGCACGTTGCGCCTGCTCGCGCGCGACGACGTCGACTACGTCTCCATCAAGGTCTCCTCGACCGTCCACCCGCACTCGCCATGGGCGTTCGACCACGCCGTCGACGACATCGTCGAGAAGCTCCGGCCGCTGTTCCGCCGGGCCGCCGAGTCGTCGCCGAAGAAGTTCATCAACCTCGACATGGAGGAGTACAAGGACCTCGACCTCACCATCGCGGTCTTCACCAAGCTCCTCGACGAGCCCGAGTTCACCGACCTCGAAGCGGGCATCGTCCTGCAGGCATACCTGCCCGACGCGCTCGCCGCCATGCAGCACCTGCAGGAGTGGTCCGCCGCCCGTCGTGCCCGCGGCGGCGCCGACATCAAGGTCCGGCTCGTGAAGGGCGCGAACCTGCCCATGGAACAGGTCGAGGCGTCGGTGCACGGGTGGCCGCTTGCGACCTGGCACACCAAGCAGGACTCCGACACCAACTACAAGCGCGTACTGGACTGGGCACTGACCCCCGAGCGCATCGCGAACGTGCGGGTCGGGGTAGCGGGCCACAACCTCTTCGACGTGGCGCACGCCTGGCTCCTCGCCGGTGAGCGCGGCGTCCGCGACGGCATCGAGTTCGAGATGCTCCTCGGCATGGCCCAGGGGCAGGCCGAGGCGGTCCGACGCACGGTCGGCTCGCTCCTGCTCTACACGCCGGTCGTGCACCCGCAGGAGTTCGACGTCGCCATCGCCTACCTGATCCGCCGGCTGGAAGAAGGGGCGTCGCAGGAGAACTTCATGTCCGCGGTGTTCTCGCTCGCCTCGTCGCCCGAGCTCTTCGCACGCGAGGAATCACGCTTCCGCGACTCCCTGGCGCCCCTCGCGCTGCCCGGCGGCCTCGACGCACCGGCGCCCCACCGGGTGGCCGACCGCTACGCCGCCGTCGAACGACCCCGCCCAGGCCACTTCGAGAACACGCCGGACAGCGACCCGTCCGTCGCGGCGGTCCGCGAGTGGGGCGCCGCGATCACCGCGCGCATCCCCGACTCGACGCTCGGCGTCCGTGCCGTCCAGGAGGCCCGGGTCGACTCCGCCGACCGGCTCACCGCCGTCCTGGAACGCGTCCGCGCAGCCGGAGCGGAGTGGGGTTCGTGGTCCGGTGCCGCCCGTGCCGCGGTGCTGCACGCCGTGGGCGACGCGCTCGAGGCGAACCGCGCAGCCCTCATCGAGGTCATGGCGTCGGAGACGGGCAAGACCATCGACCAGGCCGACCCCGAGGTCTCCGAGGCGATCGACTTCGCGCACTTCTACGCGACCCTCGCGGAGCAGCTCGACCAGGTCGACGGGGCGGCCTTCACGCCCGCCGCACTCACGCTCGTCGCGCCACCGTGGAACTTCCCGGTCGCGATCCCGGCCGGTTCGACGCTCGCGGCGCTGGCCGCCGGGTCCGCGGTCGTGCTGAAGCCCGCGCCGCCGGCCGAGCGTTCGGGCGCCGTGCTCGCCTCGATCATGTCGACGGCGTTCGACGCCACGGGGGCGCCCGCGGACGTGCTCGCGTTCCTGCAGGTCTCCGAGAACGACCTCGGGCAGCAGCTCGTCGCGTCGCCGCTCGTCGACCGCGTGATCCTCACCGGGGCGTACGAGACGGCCGAGCTCTTCCGCTCGTTCCGCCCCGACCTGCCGCTCCTCGCCGAGACCTCCGGCAAGAACGCGGTGATCGTGACGCCCTCGGCGGACCTCGACCTCGCGGTCAAGGACGTCGTGGCGTCCGCCTTCGGTCACGCCGGTCAGAAGTGCTCCGCCGCGTCCCTGGTGGTGCTCGTCGGATCGGTGGCGAAGTCACGACGGTTCCGGTCGCAGCTGCTCGACGCGGTCTCCTCTCTGACCGTCGGGTACCCCAGCGACCCGACGACCCAGATGGGGCCGGTCATCGAACCCGCCGCGGGCAAGCTCCTCGACGGGCTGACGAAGCTCGGCGCGGGGGAGACCTGGGCAGTGACGCCGAAGCAGCTCGACGAGTCGGGCAAGCTCTGGAGCGCGGGCGTCCGTGACGGCGTCCAGCGCGGCTCGGCCTTCCACCGCACCGAGTACTTCGGGCCCATCCTCGGCATCATGACGGCGGACACGCTGGAGCAGGCGATCGACATCGTCAACGAGGTCGACTACGGACTGACCTCCGGGCTGCACTCGCTGGACGCCGGTGAGATCGGCACGTGGCTGTCGCGGATCCAGGCCGGCAACCTCTACGTCAACCGCGGCATCACCGGCGCGATCGTCCGGCGGCAGCCGTTCGGCGGCTGGAAGAAGTCGGCGGTCGGCGCGGGTACCAAGGCCGGCGGCGTCAACTACCTGTTCGGGCTCGGGTCGTGGTCGCCCGCGACGGCCACCGCCGGCTCGGCACCGTCGCAGCCCGTCACGGCGTTCCTGCGCGCCGCCGGCAGCTCGTCGGAGTCCCTCGACCGGGCAGTGGCATCGGACGAGCACGCCTGGGTGAGCCTGTTCGGGACGGCGCAGGACGTGTCCGCGCTGACCGCCGAGCGGAACATCGCGCGCTACCTGCCGTTCCCCGGGGTGCACGTGCGCCTGGCGTCGGACGACGTGGACGCCCTGGTGCGGGTCGTCGCGGCGGCGCTCCGTGCGGGGACCACCGTCGACGTGTCGACCGCCACGACGCTGCCGGACACGGTCGCCTCGGCCGTGCGGGCCCTCCCCGTGGTCCGCTCCCTGCGGCAGGCCCAGTCGGACGAGGCCTTCGCGGCGTCGGTCGCGGACGGTCCGTCCACCCGCGTGCGGCTGATCGACGGGGACGCCTCGGCGCTGTACACCGCTGTCGGTGGCCGCCCGGACGTGGCGGTCTACGCGGAGCCGGTGACCGAGGCCGGGCGGATCGAGCTGCTGCCGTTCCTCCGCGAGCAGGCCGTGTCGATCACCGCCCACCGCTTCGGCACGCCGAACCACCTCACCGACGCGCTCATCTGACGCGGCCGCGCTGCGTCGGACCCGGGGTCCGACGCAGCGGCGGTGGCGTCAGTGTCGCTGCGGCGGCGGCG
>Ga0308167_1000585_pt1 | contig 60221 bp, 68 predicted proteins | sample PhyCR1_2_FD_202138 | JGI IMG/M metagenome (GOLD analysis project Ga0308167, IMG submission 202138) | Phyllosphere microbial communities from UC Gill Tract Community Farm, Albany, California, United States - DLSLRC.R1 | ecosystem: Host-associated > Plants > Phyllosphere > Unclassified | place... | reverse complement strand
TAGTAGACAACTAGAAGGGGATAACTTGTTGACTTTATAAAGCAAAACGGACGTCAGTAGACGTCCGTTTCTAAATGAGTGGTGCCCGGACTCGGAATCGAACCAAGGACACGGGGATTTTCAATCCTCTCTTCGCTAGCAAGTTGAATTATCGCAGTGTGAAATTAGTTTCTGCATCGAATTTGTACTCATCGAATACTTTATTCGAGTGTACACATGGAAAATATCGTCACAAAAGCCGCTACTGTTTCCAACAGTACTAAGCCTCAAGTTGTGCCTATGGTTTCAACCAAAGGCGGAGAAGGTAAATCCACTCAAAGCGCCAACCTTGCCGGCTTCCTTGCCGATGCAGGTAAAAAGACTCTCCTCATCGATGGTGACCACTCCCAACCCACCGCAAGCAGCATTTTTTCCCTGGAATACGAGGCACCCAACGGTTTGTATGAACTGTTGATGAAGACGGTCGACCTTAATCACCCCGAGCAAATCATCTCCCGTTCCGCTATCCCAAACTTGGACATCATTGTTTCCAACGATCCCCACGACCGTTTATCTTCCGCCATGCTGCATGCCCCTGATGGTCGTATGCGGCTGAAGAATGTTCTGCAGCACCCTTTGTTCAACGAGTACGACGTCATCATCATTGACTCCAAAGGTGCGGCGTCTGTGATGCTCGAACTGATTCTGGTTGCCAGTACGGAATTCGCTGTCGGGGTTATCAAGCCTATACTGCCTGATACGCGAGAGTTTCTGCGTGGCACATTGGGGTTGATGGAAGGATTATTGCCGCTGACCAGCTACGGTATTGCGTTACCGCGTATCCGTATTCTGACGAACTGCATGGAGTACACCAATCTGGATTGGCAGACTCTGGAAAGTTTGCGCAGCATTATTACAAACGGCCAATATCTGCGTGCAGATACCTTCGACGTCTCCCTTCTCGACACCATCATCCCCAAGCTGGAAATTTACAAAATGGGGCATGCTTCCGGCCAACCTGTTCATCGTCTCGAAAAAACCACAACTCGAACGTCTACACCTGCAGCCGCTGACACCATGCATATGCTGGCTTGTGAGCTGTTTTCTCAATGGAAATCAGACTTTGAAGCACTTCTGGCCGGGAAGTCGGAGGTGCAACCATGAACCAGGCAACAGCCAAAATCCCTTATTCCTCCGATGCTGAGCAGGCAGTTCTTGGTGGCTTGATGCTGGATAACGAACGATGGGATGACGTTCTCCCATTGGTTGGAGAACGTGATTTTCATCTTGCAGCGCATCGCCGAATCTTCCAGGCAATGGCTCGCCTGATGGCTGTCCAGCAGCCGATTGATCTGATTACGCTCCATGAATCACTGGAACAAAATGGGGCGCTCGAGCAGGTGGGTGGTTTTGCCTATCTGGCGGAGTTGTCTAAAAACACACCGAGCGCAGCCAATATTGTCGCCTATGCCGAAATTGTGGCTGAACGCAGTCGTCTGCGCAGCCTGTTGCAGCTCGGACGTGAATTAAGTGCTGATGCCGCCAACCCGCGCGCTGAGTCTGCTGTCCTGACCGAACGCGCTGAACAGCAATTGTTCCAGCTCTCTGAGCAAACCCAGTCACAGCAGAATGTCAGCCTGACGGATGGGTTGAATGCCGTCGTGACCTATCTGGAGACGGTAAATGGCGGTAATGGTATCACCGGCACCCCGACCGGTTTTTCAGAGCTTGATGTGATGACGTGCGGTCTGCAGCCCGGAGATTTGGTTTTGCTCGCTGCACGGCCGTCGATGGGTAAAACCGCCTTTGCGTTGAGCGCCTACACCGGCGCGCTTCGTGGCACGGAGAAACCTGCACTCTTCTTTAGCCTGGAAATGCCGCGGGAGCAGCTGCTTCAACGTCTGATTGCTGTAGACGGGCGGGTTGAACTTTCACGTCTGCGCAGTGGCCAGCTGGATGATGAAGATTGGGCCCGTATTTCCAGGGCGATGGAGCGGTTGCTGCCATTGGAAAACCGCCTCATTATTGACGATGAATCGTATTTGACCCCCGCACTGCTACGCTCCAGGGCACGCCGCTATACCCGGTTGTACGGTAAGCCGGGTTTAATCATGGTCGATTACCTGCAGTTGATGCGTTGCCCTGGTCAGGAAAATCGCACCCAGGAAATTGCGGAAATTTCCCGCAGCTTGAAAGCGCTGGCCAAAGAACTCGATTGTCCCGTCGTCGCGCTGTCTCAGCTGAACCGTCAGTTGGAAAACCGTGCTGACAAACGTCCCTTTAATGGTGACCTGCGAGACTCCGGTGCGCTGGAGCAGGACGCTGATGTGATCGCGTTCATCTACCGCGATGACGTTTATTACGCAGATTCTGATGATGCCGGCACGGCAGAAATTATCCTTGGTAAGCAGCGGCAGGGCGCAACGGGTACCGTTCGCGTCAAGTTTGAAGGGCAATTCACCGCGTTCAGTGACCTCCACGATGGTCAGTATGACCAATATTCGGGGAGGGCATAACCATGGCGCGTCCTAAAACCAAGATCATCGATATGAACAGTGCTTTGCTCCAGCAGGGGAAAACAGCTGTCGGCACTCAAGCATCAGCCTCGACAGTGTCTGCATTGCCAGTAAGTGAGATGCCGTTGGTGCTGACTCTCGACCAGCTAAGCGTATCGCCATATAACCCGCGAATTTCCCGGAACCCTGAATATGATGAAATCAAGGCGGGGATTCGTGTTCGTGGCCTGAGAACAGTGCCATTAGTTACTCTTGACCCTGAACAACCAGAGCTGGGTTATTTCTTTAGCGATGGTGGCAACACCCGCTATTCAATTCTGCAGGAATTGTGGCAAGAAACAGGGGATGAGCGATTTTACCGCATTTCTTGTGTTTTCAAGCCGTGGCCGGGCCGTTTGTCTTGTCTTCTTGGTCATCTGGCTGAGAACGAACAGCGCGGAGATCTGGCATTTATCGAAAAAGCGCTGGGGATCAGGGATGCCCGTGCACTGTATGAAGAAACATTAGGTAAAGCTGTTTCTCTGCGTGAACTCTCAAGTTTGATGAGTGCTGATGGATATCCGGTACATTTCTCCAGTATCAGTCGTATGGAAGATACGGTGAAATACCTGTACCCATTCATGCCAACTCTTCTTAAATCGGGGTTGGGGGCACCTCAGATTCGTCATTTGCTTGCCCTACGAGCTGAAGCTGAAAAAACCTGGCAGGAACATAGTGTTACTGTCGAAATTCTAGAACCGTTTGATAGTGTCTTTGGTAAAGTCTGCAGCCAATTTGATGATCCCGAAATCTACTCGCTGGATATGTTCCGTGATGAGTTGATCGGAGCCCTCATCAATGCGTTGCCACACCCGTTGCTCAATTATGACCGCTGGTTACTTGAGCTCGATCCCAAAGAGCAAAACCGGCGTAAGCACCTCGGTGAGCCTGAGCCGGCATTAACGCCTGAGCTGTCAGGCAAGGGCAATACTGTCGAGTTGGCGCCAGCACTGCAACAGGAAGATACCTGTGGGCCGACGACACCTGAAATGCAGGGTGGTGACTCTTCTATGGTGCTGGACAGCGCCTTGCATGAGTCGACAGGTGATGCTGATGAGGAGTCACAGGAGACTCAGGAAGAAGAAGCACCTACCCCTCAAACTGAACCACGTGTTGAAACTCAACCTGATTTATACGGTGCCCCTGCGGTGTTATCAGGTGACATTGAAACGGTTTTAGACGGTGAGCATACCACCGTCAATGAACCCCCTCTGCCTGGCACTCATGAGTCGACAACCCCGACACAGCCAAAGCAAGGTGTAACCCCTGTTGCAGAGGTGCCCTTCGCCGAGGTAGGACTTGAGCCGGTTTCCTCCATTTGGGGTATTTCTGCCCTGCAGGACGATATCGAGCACTTGCAGGTGATCACCTTCCGGTTGGCATTCGAGCTGGCCGAAGTGGCGGGCTGTGAGGCTGAAATCAAAGCCGATAAAGCCGACCTGCAGGCTGTCGGCTACGCATTAACTGCCGAACGCCCATCCCGCTTCACCGCGTTACTCCTGTCCCTTGCCGGCAACAACCCGGACGGCGCCTCATCCAGCTCGCTCAATGAGGCCCTTATCGGTTCGGAAAATGCGGCTGACTGGCCTTTGCTTGACGATATTCATGCCGTGAAATTGATGCGCCTTATTCGCGTTTTGCGTCGTCTGCGTGAACTGCAGCGTGACTTACCAGAAACAGAGGAGACAGCCTGATGAACCATTCACAACGACAGGCGCGCCTGGTGAAACTGGTGCGCAAGCTGCTTGAGCTGGCCCGTAGCAACAGCAATGCACATGAGGCTGGGCTGGCGTTAGCCCAGGCGCAAAAACTGATGCAGAAATACGGCATCAGCGAACTGGAAGCAAATCTGTCCTCTATCCAGACAGCTCCGAGCCAAGGGGCGCCGTCGGAGGCGCAGAAAATACCGGAATGGATGATCAGCCTAGTTTGGGCCATCAGTCGTGCCTTTGGCTGTCGGCCCTATTTTTCATGGCGAGATACTCCCTCCGGTCAGCGTCGGAATGTGACGTTCTATGGATTCAGTGAGCGGCCGGCCGTTGCGGCTTATGCGTTTGATGTACTGAGTCGGCAATTGAACGAGAGTACTTCAGACTACCTGAAAACCCAGAATAGCCGCCTGAAACTGAGCACACGTCGTGCACGCGCCGAACAGTTCCGGGCTGGCTGGGTTCGTGGTGTGCAGCGAGTCATCTCCAGTTTCCCTGTGCCAGAAAACGAGCAGCAATTGATGACGGCCTGGATTGCTAATCAGGACATGGTGGATGCCAAAACTCGTACGTTGAAAGGTTGTCGTGGAGGTGATCTTGCCCACAGCCAAGGATTTGAAGCAGGGCAGAACGCCAGGTTACACCAGGGAGTTCAGGGGGCCGCTGCCGCAGGAATTGGTTATCAGGGAGGACATAATTCATGAACCCTTATTTGTTCCTTATCACAATGTTGTCCTTCATTTTTTGGTTCCTGTTAATACGCGACGTTCCTGATCCCAGAACGTGGTTTAAGGACAAGGGCAAAAACTTCATTTCAGCGTTGCCATTCCTGTTCGTTTCAATGGTGTTGCTGGCATGCTTGTTTGCTGTTTTTTCGAGATATTTTTCATAAATCGGGGGGCTTCACTATGAGTAATAGCTTGTCTCAGGCGACGAACAGCCTGCTCACGCAGTTGGTGATGGAGTTGAAATCAGGCTATATCCGCCGCTGTGAGTCCCTGGGGCTGACCACGGAAGAGATGCAACTGCTGCACGGTCTGACCATTGAAGACCTCCATTACCTGATGAACAGCTCGGTATCGGTGCTGACCTTTCAAATCCATCACGAGAATTTCTCATTGATGTTGCAGCACGCGCGCCGTGAACAGCAGCGTATGCAGCGGATTGACCGTGCACTGGCGTTGGGGGGCTCTATCGAAATGATGCAGCACTATTTTGGCCTCTCCACCGTTGAAGTAGCCGCCCGCCGGCGCATGACCGGTATCAACATTCGCCAGGGACGTTGTGCGGCGCTCAGCGACGACGAGAACGCGGCATTGTGGTGCCAGTGGCAAAAAGCCGACATCGATGATGCCTCCAGTGCAGATGGGTTGGACGTCATGATGCTGGCCGCCGAGCAGATGGATGTTTCTCTGACGGCTGTCTGGCACGCCGTCCGCAACTTCGATGCCCCTCAGACTGCGACTGCCAGAAAAGCCATTCAGGCCGTGCGTACGCCACGCGGTACACCGGGAGGAAATGCAAGGAGGTTGGCATGAAGCCGGTGATATTAATGCCGGGGCTGCAGGTACCCCGTTCGGCGCCGCCCTCCTGTCAGAAAAAGGCGAAGGAGCAGGTCAGGCGCTTCCGCCGCGGGGAGCGTAACTACAAGCATCTTCATGTCAAAGGCAAGCACGCCCCCGGGCGTGTCTGGATGAAGATTGATATCGGTACCAGCTGGCGACTGCTCAGCCGAAACAGTGGTGATGACTGGGAGCTGTTAACCCACGAGCGCTACAACAACGAACTGTGGAAGTGATGACATTCACCCTGTACCTGATGTCGGGTACAGGCCTGAGTGCCGTTAGGCCAACAACCGCTTGATGCTTTCGCCCTGTGGGCGGGGGCAGCGTAAAAGGATGCGCAAAATCGATGAGCATAAATAAAACACCTGATGACAGCCTGATCACCTTTACGCTCGAACAAATGAATGCCCGCCTGGCGGAACGAATAGGTGCCGAAAAGGCGGGGACTCCCGATGTCACGAATCTGCGCAGCGGCTTGCTGTACATGGGCAATGTGCATGATTCCATTCCCCGCAGGTTGCTCCTGGACACCCGCCTGTCACCGCTTGATAAAACCGCGTGGATAATGATCCGCCTGTACGCGCAACAGAACCAGGGCGCCGTATTCCCTACCTATGATGAACTGCAACTGCAGCTCGCCTCGCCGTTTAACGGTAAGGCATCCCGCGAGACCGTCAGCCGCGTGCTGCTGATGTTACGCCTGACCGGTTGGCTCAGTTTGTGCCGGCGTGTGCGTGACGACAAGGGGCGGGTGAAGGGCAATATCTATGCCCAACACGATGAGCCGCTCTCGGCCCGTGATGCGGAGACATTGGATCCGACCTGGCTTGATACGGTCGCCTTGGGCTGCGCGCACAAAAATCGCACTGTCAGCCAGACGGCCTGGTCGGTACTGTCCGACATTCAAAATGACCCCACAATGCGTCATCAGCATTCCCAGATGGCGGTGATTGCTGAACGGCTGGGGTCGCCACAAACCCCGCAACAGATGGCTGCCAGAGTGTCTCAACGACAGGAAAATATCCCCAGTTCGGACGCCGAACTCAGTAAAAAATCCCCGGGTTCGGATACCGAACTGAGTCAAATTAAACCCAGTTCGGATACCGAACTCAGTGTAAAACAGGAAGGCAAAACACCGAGTTCGCTTTCCGAACTCATGCTGAAATCAGTCACTTACGGTGCATCAACGAAACCGAACTGTAACGTACGTTCTTTCACACAGAGTGTGAATAAAACAACGTACGTACCTGAGTTGCCGGCCGAACTGCAGAACAGCATGGCGGCGGATGACCAACGACAGATCGTGGCTCAGCTTCAAGCGTTGCCCGAACCTTGCGCCCGGCAGGTACTGGAGAGCCTGGCGCAGACGATGGCACGTGGCAGTCTGAATAACCCCACGGGCTGGCTGCTGGCGGTGATCAAGCGCGCCCGGAACGGGGAGCTGTATGCGAGTGCCAAATCACCTGAGCCTGCCAGGCCTGTACCGCGATGCCAAATACCTTGCCCTGTGGCACCAGTTAAACCAACAGGCTCATCCCGTCAACATCTGGCTTCGCGGGAGCATGTCAGCGACATTGTTGCGAAGTTACGTCTGGGAATGGCACGTGCGAAAAATAGATCATAAATCTGGAGGGGGAGTTGTGTTCAAAAAACAAACACTGTTGGCAGTGCCAACACTGTTCAAAAACTAAACAACTGAAGGGCTGGTAAGTGTATCCAGAATTTTTGATTCTCTCAGGCAGGAATTGGTGCGGTTAAAAAATATGCACTGTTGGCACTGCCAACAGTGCATGAAAAGTGAGCGATGATTCATGTCATCACTTTTCCTTTGGAAATGAAAAAGAGTTTTGGATTGCTGCGTTATGCCCAAGTCGAGACTATTTCAAGCCAAGCATACTCCCAGTAGTTAGAAGGATGATCAAAATGGCAGATTCAACAGAGAATACCCAACACACGCCTGTACAGACGCGAGCCGGGGCACTCAAATCGACGTTAACTGTCCAGTTACATACCCAATATGCAATTTTGTTGTGGGAAGGACGCCAGCGAGAGAAAGAGTCAAATAAACCACAAATAGTCAGCATGCCTCAGGTCATCGCTCGTGCAGGGAAAATTAATGCAGATTCAAATACTGACAATCCTTATGCCGATAGCGCGATGTTGTCATTGGAGCAGGCTATTGAACGTGGCACCGTGCGATTGCAGAGTGCAGTAGCAGGGCTTGATGCCGTTTTATCCAGCTTGCCAGGTCAGGTCTCGATGTCAGAAGTCTCATCAGTATCTCCACTGAATATCGGTGTATTTAGTCGTACCCCGCTCGGGTATCGCTGTGTCTGGTTACTCGTTGGCTTTGATCAATTGGCGATGAAAGCGTTCCAGGCATGGCACTACGGGCTGATCTCCCGTCAAAAGCGGGATGACTTACTGAGTCAGGGAGGGCATTGGGTGCGTCAGGTCTATGGGGTGGTACAACAGTATCGGTCTGTAGCTGTTACGCGTGATGATATTCGCCTCCAAACTCAGATCGGTATGGATGCGGTAAAACGTCTGGGTGAACCTGACGCAGATATTATGTCGGGCAAGTCACGTTCCGCTTTTTCGCCGCCACTCAATAAAACCTCTGTGTTAACGCCCTCCATTTCTTCAAAAAAAGGAGCCAAAGCATGAGCATGAATCGACAGGTAAAGTCTGTTTTGATGCCCGGCGTACTCTGCACCGCGTTATTGTTAACGGGGTGTGCAGGCACTGAACTGGGTGAATGGAACCAAAAAATCAGTGATGCTGCACATTCGTTGGCAAGCGGGGGCAGTGGTGGCTCCAGCGAAGGTAGCATGCCCTGGATGACCCGGGCCGGTATTTCCGGGCCACGGCAGGATGTGCATCATACGTATACGCTCCCGGTGGATGTTGATACCGCGGCGGCGCGGCTGAAAAGCCATTATCAGTTTATCTCCTCCGAAGAGCTGGAAAGTCTGCGCCAGCGTGATCAGCACGGCGACTGGAGCGCGAGCGCCATTGATGAGGCACGCCCTGTCTGGTCAGCAAGCCAGGGCAGTTATTACAAGATGGGGCAGGAATGGAAAGGCAATGATCGCCTTGAGCTCGAAGTGGTCAAGTCCGGCGCCGGCAGTCGCCTGAAAGTGACGTACAGCTCACCGGATGCGTCGCACCTGACCGATGCTTACCTCGGACGTTTGATGACGCAGCTGCAGCGGGTCGCCAAAGGTCAGCTGGGCTGACGGGGGATTCTGATGCAACTCTACCTGTGCGAGAAACCCAGCCAGGGTAAAGATATCGGTGCCATTCTCGGGGCGACGCAGCGTAAGCAGGGTTATCTGGCGGGCGCCGGCGTGATAGTCACCTGGGCTATCGGCCACCTGCTGGAGCAGGCCCAGCCGGAGACCTACGGTGAGCAGTTCGGCAGTCCCTGGCGGGAGTCCGTTCTTCCTATCGTCCCTGCCCAGTGGAAAATGGCGGTAAAAAAAGACACTGCCGACCAGTTCGCTGTCATCCGCGGGTTGCTCAAACAGGTTGATTCTGTGGTGATTGCGACCGATGCGGATCGCGAGGGGGAAGTGATCGCGCGGGAGTTACTGGAACATTGCCACTTTACCGGCCCGGTCCAGCGGCTCTGGTTGTCAGCGCTGGACGAGGCCAGTATTCGGCATGCCCTGGCGAACAAACTCCCTGGCGAGAAGACCGCGCCCCTGTATGAAGCTGGCCTGGCGCGATCACGGGCTGACTGGCTGACGGGGATGAATCTGACCCGACTTTATACTCTGAAGGCGCGGGAACAGGGATACGGCGAAGTGTTGTCGATCGGGCGGGTGCAGACCCCCACGCTGGCGCTGGTCGTGAACCGTGACCGCGACATTGCCAACTTCATCTCCAAACCGTACTGGCAAGTCAGGACGACATTGCAGAAAGATGGGATCGCCTTCCCGGCTAACTGGGTACCTGCCGCCAATTACTGTGATGAAGAGAAGCGCTGTATTCAACAAAATGTGGCGCAGGCCGTCGTGCAGCTGTGTCAGCAAACGGCTAATGCCGTTGTGCTTGATGTGGGGACCGAACGCAAGAAAGAGTCCGCGCCGTTGGCCTTTGACCTAGGCACCCTGCAGCAGGCCTGCTCACGCAAGTGGGGGATGAGCGCCAACCAGGTCCTGAGTATCGCACAATCACTGTATGAGATGCACAAGGCCACCACGTATCCCCGGACGGATTGCGGCTATCTGCCGACATCGATGCGGGAAGAGGTTGCAGACGTGCTGAGCGCTGTTACCCGCACGGAGCCAACGCAGAGCGAAAGCGTGGCCAGGCTCGACAGGACTTTTGTTTCCCGTATCTGGAACGACAAAAAAATCACGGCGCACCACGGGATTATCCCAACCAAACAGCCGTTCGACCTGAGCAAGCTGTCTGCCGACGAGCTCAAGGTCTATCAGCTGATACGTCAGCATTACCTGGCACAGTTTCTGCCGTTATATGAAGTGGATGTCACTGAAGCGACATTCAATATCGGCGGGCAACTGTTCCGCACCCGCGGCAAGATCGAGGCGGTAGCTGGATGGAAAGTGTTGTTCCAGCATGACGCGAGCGAGGCGAAAGAGGAGCCTGCCGACACGGATGATGTCCGACTACCTGCCCTGGTAAAAGGTGAAACCGTCTCGGTTGCCGGCGCTGAGCTCAAAACGCTGCAGACGAAGCCCCCGGGACATTTCACCGACGGGACACTGATCGCCGCCATGAAAAATGCAGCGGCGTTCGTCAGTGACCCGCAACTGAAGAAGGTGTTAAAAGAGAACGCGGGGCTGGGTACTGAAGCGACGCGTGCCGGCATTCTGGAGACGCTGTTTAAACGCGGGTACCTGGAGAAGAAGGGCAAATACCTGCTTTCCACGCCGATCGCCGGCGAACTGATAGATGCGTTACCGACTGCGCTGACCAACCCCGGGATGACGGCGCTGTGGGAGCAGGCGCTGGACGAGATTGCTCAGGGCCAGATGACACTCGATACGTTCATGAGCCGTCAGGCACAGTGGACGGGGCACCTGGTAGAGAAGGGGAAGGCGCAAGCCGTGAAGTTTACCGCGCCACCTTCGCCACCGTGCCCGACATGCAGCGGGACGATGCGCCGGCGTGCTGGCAAGAAAGGCGGTGGCACCTTCTGGGGCTGCAGTAATTACCCCACTTGCCAGGGCATCATTAACATCGATGCAAAAGATGGACGTAAGAGTAAGCGTTTTAAGGGGAAATCCCAGTTTAAAAATAAAACAACCAAATCAGAGTAAGAGATTGTCTGATGTTAATCTCAGAAAGATTTGCTAAGGTTATCTGGCTTTCGTGCAGAATGCATAGGTACCCCGTAACTGCGGTGGTGGGAAAATTCTTCCATGGTTTTTTTCTGCTTCAGTTCGGTCAGCGGCCTCCACACTCAGGTTGGCTGTCAAGACGCATGCAACTCCGTGAAAAACGCGTCGGGAGACTAGGTTCCTCCCCGGAGTGCGACAGAATTCACTGAAGGCTAAGGTACCGGCCGTGCGGCGTTGATTTTTGGATCAACGCCGTTTTTATTTTATGGATCTCAAAACAGAACATTACGGTTGACACTCTCGGTGCTTGCATTAAAAATGAACAGGCTTACTTGTTGTCTTCGGACAACCAGCCAATGCTTCAGCGCTCTGTGAGAAGCGCCTTCGGGTGAGTGCCAGCCAAAGTTTCAGCGGTCTGTGAGAAACGCCTTCGGGTGACTGCCAATAGCCTCGTAGCCTGAAAGAGGAAGCCCCTGTGGCGGTAACTCCGTTTAGCCTTTGAGAACGGAGATCACTTAGCAGTGATGAAGGTCCATTTCACAATCAAGCAAGACAGTCTGCACTGACGTACGACTTTGCAGACTCCCGACGGGAAACACTTTTCCCGTCAGGGAAGGTGTATTTCTCCGTCACCGAATCTTTACTCCTGGAGAAAACATCATGTCTACTCAAACTCAACAAGCATCCACCAAAACTGAATACTTCAACCTGACTATCAAGGGCATGGGGTACCTCAGCAACATTCGTCAAGTCAATGGCCCGAATGGCACTTTTATCAGCTGTGTCGTCAATGGACTCTCCGGTCCTACCGATAACGCCAGTTACACGCGTTTCGATGTGACGGTAGCCGGTAAAGAAGCCAGCAGCCTGATCAACCGCTGTCAAAAGTCGGTTGATGAAGACAAGAAAGTCCTGATTGGTTTTGTGCTCAGCAATCCCAAAACGGACATCTTCACGCTCAACAGCGGCGAACATGCCGGTGAACAGCGCGTCAGTCTCAAAGCCCGCCTTATCAAGGTCGATTGGATTAAGGTCGGTCAGGAGAAGGTCTTCCAGGCTGAGAAATCCGACTCTACGCCGCCTCAGCAAGGTTCCGTACAGCAACAATACGCGGAAAACTCTTTCTGATAACGCCCTCTACGCCTCGATTTTTCGGGGCGTTTTTCCCTTTCTAATTCTATTCCCTATGAGGATTTGATTATGGCGTCTCGCGGCGTAAACAAAGTCATACTTGTCGGTCATCTCGGCCAGGATCCGGAAGTCCGTTACATGCCAAATGGTGGTGCGGTTGCAAACATTACCCTGGCGACCTCTGAGAGCTGGCGCGATAAGGCAACCGGTGAGCAGAAAGAAAAAACCGAATGGCACCGTGTCGTGTTGTTCGGTAAGCTTGCCGAAATTGCCGGTGAATATTTGCGTAAAGGCTCGCAGGTTTACATAGAAGGCTCCCTGCAGACACGCAAATGGACCGATCAGGCCGGTGTTGAAAAATACACCACTGAAATCGTCGTCAACATTGGCGGCACTCTGCAGATGTTGGGTGGGCGTTCGCAACCAGCCAACGCTGGACCATCAGGCGAGGGCAGTTGGGGGAAAACTCAGCAACCCTCGCACAGCGGTACGCCGGTACAACCGTCTTCACCCTCCGCTGGCAATGAGCCGCCGATGGATTTTGATGATGACATCCCATTTTGACCTGGATGGCATTCATTGACATACTGCACATAGCGTCTGCTGTGTGCAGTTTTTTCTTTCTACTTACCGGAGGCTCCCATGGGAACTCGTTACGATACCGATGTGGTCGCCTGGGCGAATGAACAGGCGGCGTTACTGCGCGCCGGCAAACTCAGCCAGCTGGATATTGAAAATATTGCCGAGGAGATTGAGGACGTGGGCAAAAGTGAAAAGCGCGAACTGGCCAGCCGGATGGCGGTTTTACTGGCTCATCTTCTGAAGTGGCAATTTCAGCCGGGGCGTCGTGGCTCAAGCTGGCAGCGAACAATAAAAGAGCAGCGTAAATCAGTACGCTTGCGTATACGTAAGACGCCAAGTCTGAAAGTCTGCCTTGCAGACGCGGAATGGCTCGAAGAGGTGTGGTCTGATGCAGTCGCAAATGCGGCAGAAGAGACTGGCCTCGATGGTTTCCCTGATAATTGTGTCTGGTCTTCGATTCAGATCCTGGATGAAGACTTCTACCCAGAGCAGTAAATCTGGATAGACAGTATGAGCGCTGACCTTTGGTTGGCGCTTTTTTTATTTTGCAATAAAGAGTTGTTAATTGAGCGTCCCGGACGGTAACCGCACAGTGACACCTGTCAATTGTCACTGAACAGGAACCTTCCGGATGAAAAAAACAATTCTCGTCTCTTCCCTGGCAGCACTGATGCTGACCGGGTGCGTTACTCAGCAGCCTCTGCAGCAGCGTGATATTTCCCCTGTTACGCCGTCTGTCACCGTCAACCGCAATGTTCAGCCGGTCAGCCCGGATAGCTACGGGCAGGCGTCGGAGGTGGTGCGCTATGACCGTTATTTACTGGTCAGCACTGACCCGGCGGCCGTTCAGCGTGATCCGCTTTCGCAAATCATTGATATCCGTATTCCGACGTCAGTAAAACCGACGGTTGCTGATGCGTTGCGCTATGCGCTGCGCCAGTCGGGCTATTCCCTGTGCGCGACCGGATCGGCAAACGGCGTGCTGTACCGCCAGGCGTTGCCGGCGGTGCAGTACCAACTGGGGCCGATGCGTTTGCGTACCGCGCTGCAGGTTCTGGCAGGCCCCGCATGGCAGCTCGAGGTAGACGACGTGCAACGTGTTGTCTGCCACAGTCTGCGTGACGGGTATCAGTTGCCGGCGACACAGCTGCCGCCGGTGACGGTGGCGCCGGCCAGGGCGGTTTCAGCACCGTTTTCAGCGCATCCTGCTGCGACGGTCATTGCACCTCAGGCCGTTAATGCGGTACCGGCAACCGGCGGGTGGTTGAAAAAATGACAGAGCATAATGAAGAAAGGGTGCCGATGACACCGGCTAAAAAAGGGGTGCTGCAAAGCCAAACCTTCTGGAGGACAACGGCCGGCGTCGTTGTCGTCCTGGTGGCGGGTCTCGTCGGTACAGGGGCTATCAACCATATCGACCAGCGTATTGCCCAGCTTGAGCAGGCACAGAAAGCACTGGCGCCGCAGGATGGCATGAACTCTATGGCCGATGTGGTGCAGACGCAGGCAAAACAGCTCAAAAGCCTGGCTGAACGCCAGGACTCGCTCACGCGACAGATTGGGGCGCTGACGCTAACCCATGGGTTAGCGGAAAAACTTGCGCAGCAGCTGCAGGCTCAACAGGTTGAGCTGAATGCGCTGAAAGACAGCATTGAGTCCGTGAAAAAATCAGCGACTGAAAAGCCGGCACCGACAGTGGCGCCATCAACATCCGTACCCGCAGCCCCATCAGCCACCGCCAAAATCACCCCAAAGCACAAACCTGCGCCGATTAAATCTTCCCCGCGTAACGCGGTACCCCGAGTGTCGCGCAAGGCGCCATTCGTGCTGATCGGGGTGGAGCAGCGGGGGACGTCAACCTTTGCGGCTGTGGCGCCGCAGGGGTTCAGTGATTTGTCGCAGGTGCGGTTAATCGGGGAGGGGGCGTCGGTCGCCGGCTGGATCCTGGTCAGTGCCGGCTACGGGCAGGCGACGTTTCGTGTGAACGGCCGCCTGCAGACCGTCAGCGCCCAATAAGGAGAGCGTGATGAAACTGAAATACAGCGTGATTGCCCTGGTGCTGCTGAGCCCGTTATCACAGGCGGCGCAGCAGACGGCCATCGAGAACAGCCAGCCAACCCTGAGCGAGATTCAGCAGAGCCAGGCCAACAAGACGGCGCAGCAGGGCAGGCAGTGGGGCCTCAGTGGGGAAGAGTACCTGCATTATCAGCAGTTGATGGATGGCCCTCGCGGGACGCAGTCTCCGGGGCTTGATCCGTTAACTGCCCTTGGCATCGAGGCACAGAGCGATGCCGAGCGTAAAAAGTACGCCGAGCAGTGGGTAAAGCAGGAGTTCGCCCGCACCGAGAAAGAACTCAAGTTCCAGCGTGAAGTCGATGCGGCCTGGCAGCGCCTTGGTGTGCTGCCGGTCAATATGGGGAATGCGGCCGGTATTGCCCATGACACCGGCGGGCGACTCGCGCTGTTCGTGAAAGCGAAGGATTGCGGACAGTGTGATGCACGGCTGGCTGCGGTGCTGGCAGATAACCGACCGGTCGACATTTACCTGGTCGACAGCAAGGGTAATGACAGCCTGCTGCGTGACTGGGCCCGGGCGCATCACATTCCCATCGACAAGGTACGCGCACGTCAAATAACACTCAATCATGACGGTGGCCGCTGGATGAAGTTCGGCAACGGCCTGATGCCGGTGGTGCTGCAACAAGGGGAAAACGGATGGACACTCGCCGCGTTCTGACCCGGGGGCTATTGCCCCTGCTCGCCCTCCTGAGTTGCGGGGGGACGGCAACCGTTAATGCTGCTACCCAGCAGGTCCCTTCCGGTTATCGGGAGGTGGCGTTGCGTCACGGGGTTCCTCCGGAGTCCCTGTATTCGGTGGCGCTGGCCGAGACATCGATGGCGCCGAAAAGCATTGTATCGGTGACCCGCGGGGCCGGTCCGGCCCCGGATGTTGAGCGTCCCTGGCCCTGGACCATCAACGTGGCAGGCTTTGGGTATCGCTACGCCAGCCGACTGCAGGCCTGGGAAGCCCTGCAGCGCTTTTTGAAAACACATCCTCGCAAACGCATCGATGTCGGGATTGCCCAGGTCAATCTGGGCTGGAACGGCCATCACTTCACCTCGACCTGGGCGGCGTTTGATCCGTACACCAATCTTAACGCGGCAGCGGCCATCCTGCGGGAATGCTATGACCGCAACCCTGGAAGCTGGCTGGTTGCCGCCGGGTGTTATCACCATCCTGCCGGCGGCGCCCCCGCAGCCCGGTATAAATCCATCGTGAGCGGCAAGCTGGCACGCCTGAACGGCAGGGCATCCGCCCCTACCCGGGTGGCCAGCACAACTCCCATGCCCACGGCGTTACCGGCACAAACGGCGGCGCTGACGCGGGTTGAGCCACGGAGCCAGTAAGCATGATGAACGTGAATGTGATGAAGCAACGGGAAGAACTGAAAGACCAATTGCCGGCGGCGCTGGCTACATGGCAGCAGCCGAAAGGCGGGAAAATCACCGTTGGATGGATGCATGCCGCTAACCCTGAAGTCAACGGCGCTTTGCTTAAGCTGCTCGATGGCCATGAGCAGGAAGGACGCATGAAAACGATAGAGATGATTAAAAACCTGGCAGAACGCAACGCCGTTGTTGCCAGTGCTGACGTACTCGCTGTGTTTGCGGCGCTGGAAAAGTCGTATCAGCGCATCGGGGAACTGGAGTCTCAGCTGCAATCGGGGTTTACGCCGGAGGTGCTGGATCAGGAAGAACGAGCGGAAAATGCCGAGCAGCGCGTAGCAGAGTTGGAATTCATGCTGAGGAACCCATAATCATGAAAAAAGTGAATTTTCTGCTGTTCGGCCTGAGTCTGGTGACCACCACTGCGCTGGCCAACCTGAACGTGATCGCCGATGTCGGTGGTGAAGATGCTTCGCCGTACTTTGAAGGTATCAACCGTCAGGAGGGTGCGCAATCGTCTCCGGTCGTGCCGCCGGTGCCTGCATCGCCCGCTGAGGCCGAGGCGGCCGCGTTGCCTGTGGCAACGCCAGAACTTACGCCCGGCGATGTGGCTGACAGACCGCTGCAGTTACCGGGGATTGGCGCGCTGTTCATTGTGGGTGATGACGATGCCAGTCGTATCTGGCTGCAGGCGCACGCTGAACAACTCAGGTCCCTGCACGCCGCGGGTCTCGTCGTTAACGTCAGCAACCTGCCTGCCCTGCAGGCGCTGCGTGAGCTGGCGCCAGGTGTGCCGATGGCGCCAGCCTCCGGCAGTGAGTTGGCGCGCCGGCTGCAGCTGTCGAATTACCCGGTACTTATCACCGATACCGGTTTGTCCCGGCAGGTCACACCATGATGTCTCCGCAGCATGTCGTTATCGCGCTGATGGCGGATCCGGTGCTGGCTATCTTCTTGATAGGGCTGTTTATTACTGTGATGGCCACGCTCAATCTGCGTGGCCGTGAGTTGGCCTCCGTACGCCGTCACCGTGCGGCTGCTGTCCGTGTTCTGCAACGACTGCCCCAGTTGGGCGGCGATGGGCAGCGTCTGGCGTACCTGCGCAAAATCAATCCCTACGTTTTTGAAGAGCTGCTGCTCCTGGCGTTCGAGCGTCAGGGGTATGCGGTTATCCGCAATACCTCCTACAGCGGTGACGGTGGTCTGGACGGTCGGGTCATCATCGGTGACCAAAAATACCTCATCCAGGCCAAACGTTACGACCGGGCTATCACACCGTCCCATATCAAGGGTTTCGGCGCGTTGCTGCGGCATCATCACTGTCAGGGTTTTTTCATTCATACCGGCCGTACCGGCCAGCTGAGCCGGGCTTTGCTGCAGAACCATCCCCACGTGCACCTGGTCAGTGGCCAGAAGTTGCTTGCGTTGCTTGCCGATAATGCGGAATGGCTGTCTTGTCTGCCAGGAAACGCGGTAATCAAACGGAGTATCTCCAATGTATCATCGGTCTAATTATGTTGTAGTCGCTACCCGCTTTCTGTCTGCGGTTCTCAGAGTCTTGTTGGTCTGGCCTGGCGTTGTGCTGGCTGTTATCGGCTTCATGTTTTTTATGTCAACACTCGGTGATGATGGCGGGCAGCGGGCGGCATCACAGATGGCCGCCACCGCTCAGAGTTACCGTACAGCGTCTGTGGGCATGGTGATGATTCAGCCATGCCCGCCTACTAACGTCCCTGAGTCAAAACTATTCTCGGTACCGTCGGTGGCACCGGTTAAAAAACAGGACTGTCGACCTTACCCAAAGACGTTTACTGACGTTGCAGCGAAGGAGCGACGGGTTATTCTCGGTATTGGGAGCACCTTGCTCGCAGGTGGTTTGTTGGCCGAACTGTTTTCATTGCTGATCAGACGCCGCCAGAATAGTCGGAGTGCTGTTCACTATGGAACTATCAATGCGAGAGGGGAGCGCAGTCGCCATGAGTAATCGTCATGTGATGGAAGCGTTGCTGCGCCCGGCAGTCGAGCTCAATACGGCGATTGTGTCAGGGGCCGCCGCAGTGGTTTGTGCGGTAGCACCCTGGTCGGTGGCGCTGGCACCCGAGGTGAGCTATGTCACCGCCGGCAGCTTTGCGGTGTTGTCTGCCATTCGTACCCGCCAGGGCATGCGGGTGATCCGTTACCGCCGTAACCTGCGCCGGTTGCCGCGCTATGTCATGGGAAGCCGACAGATCCCGGTGAGCCGGCAGCGGCTGTTCCTGGGGAGGGGGTTTCGTTGGCAGCAAAAACATACCCAGCGCCTGATGGACACGCGCCGTCCGGAAGTGGAAAAATATGTCCAACCGCCGCAGCTGTACCAGATGGCGCGCCGGCTGGAGCTTAAAACCGAATACACCCTGCCGTGGTTGTCCCAGCTGCTGCGCAAGGACTCCCCATTCAATCCGGTCAGGCCGCTGCCGCCGGTAGGTGGCAACCCTGGCATTCACGGCATTGAACCTGACGAGCTCGATGTCTCGATGGCGCTTGGCGAACGCGTAGGGCACTGCCTGGTGCTGGGCACCACCCGTGTGGGCAAAACGCGTCTCGCCGAGTTGCTGATCACCCAGGATATTCGTCGCGGTGATATCACCATCGTGTTTGATCCGAAAGGGGACGCCGACCTGTTGCGGCGTGTCTGGGCTGAAGCCCACCGTGCCGGCCGCGGGGATGAGCTGTTCATCTTCCACCTGGGCTGGCCAGATATCTCGGCACGCTATAACGCCGTTGGGCGTTTTGAGCGCGTGTCGGAAGTGGCTGGCCGTATCTCCGGGCAGTTGAGTGGGGAGGGCAACAGTGCGGCATTCCGCGAGTTTGCCTGGCGATTCGTCAACATCGTCGCGCGGGCCCTGGTGGCACTGGGGCAGCGTCCCGATTACACCCTCATTACCCGCTATGTGAACAACATCAGCGAGCTCTACGAGACCTACGCGCAAAAGGTGATTGAAACGCGTATGCCGGCACTGCAGCAGCAGATCGATAATAATCTGAAAGTGCTGACGGAGGAGGACGTGCCGCGCAACATGCAGGGACAACCGAACGCGGTCAAAATATTCGCGGTTGAAATGGCCCTGAGCTCGGAAGCCGGCAAGCAGCTGTATGACCCTATCCTGGATGGACTGCGCTCGGCCGTGCGCTATGACCGCACCTATTTCGATAAAATTGTGGCGTCACTGCTGCCGTTGCTGGAAAAACTCACTACCGGCAAGACCGCAGAGCTGCTGGCACCGAACTACATGGACATGAACGACCCCCGGCCAATATTTGACTGGGAGCAGGTCATCCGCAAGCGCGGCATTGTTTACGTCGGGCTGGATGCGCTGTCGGACGGTGTGGTTGCCTCTGCCGTCGGTAACAGCATGTTTGCTGATCTGGTGTCCGTGGCCGGTCATATCTATAAACACGGCATGCATGGCGGATTGCCGACTCGCGCCGACAGCAAACTGCCGATCAACCTGCACTGCGATGAGTTTAATGAGCTCATGGGGGACGAATTTATCCCTCTTATCAACAAAGGTGGCGGCGCCGGCATGCAGGTGACGGCCTACACGCAAACCGAATCAGACATTGAGGCACGCATCGGCAGTACCGCCAAAGCGGCCCAGGTGACGGGGAACTTCAATACCCTGATCATGCTGCGTGTGCGTGAGAACCGGACCGCACAGTTGCTGACGACACAGCTCCCGGAGGTCGATGTTTACACCAAAACCCTGGTATCGGGGCATGCTGATACGGCCGATGTCGAAAAGGGGCAAGACTTCACGTCCAGTACTCAGGATCGCGTCGGTACGGTGAAAACGCCGCTGCTGATGCCGGCAGATGTGATTAACCTGCCGAAGGGGCAGGCGTTCGCACTGCTGGAGGGCGGGCAGTTGTGGAAAATTCGGATGCCCCTGCCGAGTGGCGACGGTGATGATGCGTTGATGCCGCCCAACCTGCAGAAAATTGCTGAGGAGATGCAACGTAATTACCGGACCAGTGAGTCCTGGTGGTCAGCAAGCCAGGTCATGCCTGATGCGGTCATGAAAGGGGGGCTGAATGTCGCAAGCGGTGAATAATCAGCCTCAGCAGCCCGTACAACCTCGCAAGCATGGGTTGTTTTACAACGTACTGTGGGGCTGGCCCTGGTTGCTGGTCGGGATGTTCTTTGCCTCGTTGTTCGTGGGCCTGGTGATTGAATATGTCGGGATGGCATTCTTCTGGCCAGAGCTTGGCGCGTCGCACAGTGAAGCGGTGATGAACACCGAGTTGGGGTACTTGTCCTCTGAGTTTACGCGCAGCCTGCTGCTGTCTGAACCTTCGGTGACCGTTACCCGTTGGATTATGATGGCCTATCAATGGACCTTCGTGGATAGCGGCTTTTTGGACTGGATCCAACGAGCCTATGACTCGCAGGTGCACAGTCAGAATGCGGTTGCCCGAGAGCTGAATAGTTGGAGTGGCTGGCTGGCCGGTACGCTCAAAGAGTACCTGGTGGCGACGGTGTATGTCACCGTCATCACTCTGGTGCGGGTGATCATTCTGGTGCTGTCCATCCCGCTGTTTATCCTGGTGGTCCTGGTCGCGCTGACGGAAGGCTTGGGGCGGCGTGATGTTCGGCGTTATGGCGCCGGCTATGAATCCAGCTTTGTCTACCATCATGCCAAACGTATGGTGAAGCCGGCCGTATATATCCCCTGCATGCTGTATCTGTCCTGGCCAACGGCGGTGTATCCCAACCTGCTGCTGTTACCGGCTGCTATCTTGCTCGGTATTGCGGTGACAGTGACGACAGCCTCCTTTAAAAAATATCTCTGATTCGAAAAAAACGAGCTGGACGGCGGCGTACAAAACGGGTTTTTGTGCGCTGCCGTCAGCAGACAAGCCTTATAGCGACAGTCATTGGCGCGTCAGTGAAAAGTATGGAACTGAGGGATAAATATCCGGAAGTGAATTTGTGGGGCTTGTTATTTTCTCTCCTTAAATAATAGGAATAATGAAAATTACAGACTATTTTGGTTCTATTGATCGTTAAAATAATCGGTGGCAAAATTAATGATTTTTTCTCTGACCGACTTGTAGTGATCCCCAGCGTAATCCGCTGCTGGTATTACTAACTTCAATTGATGTCATATGACTCAATTGAAAAGGGATCAACTAATGGGAGATCAGATAATTCAAAACAGTATGGCTCATGGTTATACGTTATTCACCACCACCCTAGAGTAGGCGATTTATGCAACAAAAGAATAGTCAGGCAGAGATTCGTATTGGTAATCAAGTGATTAGGATCCCTGTCCATGAAGAGCTGGTATCCCAGTTGCTAAAGTCAGAAAACAGTCTTAAGTTGGACTTACTAGAAATGACACGATTTCTGAAGGGATACTTGTCACCCAGAACTCGTGAAGTAAGCCTAAGAATTAAAGATATTGAGATGGATTTTACTGTACCGGCCTGGCTTGCAGATACCCTCGAATTTGAAACGAATCCTTCCATACCTGAAGATGAGTATAGTGATGATTTTGGGCAAATCATCAGGAAAATGATCCCTTCGGATATCAGGCCTCCGACGGAAAAACAGCTCTCCTATGCAAAGCGTATCGCAGTCACCCTGGGGAAAGAATTATCTGTGGACCAGATATCATCTGTTAGTAAATGCAGTGATTTCATTGATAAGCATCTTCCGGCATTTTATGAAATGAGATCGAGTCTGCATTCGTTGTATGCAATGTCAAGGAAAGCAGCTCGCGGCTATGTAGCCCTTTGTCTTACATCGGTTTGTGGGGGGATGTCTGACGAATTGCTTGATGTTATGGGCGTTTCAAAAAAAAACACGATCGAAAAATATTTGGAGCAATTCAGGTTATATCTAGATGAATATCAGAAGATGGAACCTCAAGATCAAGAAGTTTCAATTAGCGCAGTAAATGAATTTGTACAGGAGAACTACGATAAAATGGCATTGCCTGAGCTCGATGGAAAAATTATTGAGCGGTTACTGGTTAATACCCAAGCAAAAGCCGGTGTTTGAATAACACCATATGTAAGGTTGAACACGGTTCTCTCTTGTACCTGTCCTTTTGTAACCTTTTCAGCCGTTAGATAGGGATATGCATGGGAAAAGGAAAGGCGCCGTCGAGTGACCACTGACGGCGCCTTTTTATCCCCTGGTGTTGGGATATGGGTCTTTCTTATAGTTTCTTTACTCTAACCATTCGATCGAAAGCTGTACAATTGGAAAGACAGATCAATTTTTTGAAATCGATCGGTACAACAGATCACATGACAAAACTAATTATTCCCTCATGTAACAGTTTTACTGCGTTTTCTTTTCCACGATAGTTAGCTGACCAGCGAACAAAATTATCAAAAAGCCATTGAGAGTTATCCGCTGACCTCCTGTCCCATCTATCGCACCCTGACAGCCCCCAAAATCGTTAAGGAGCGTTTGTGTATACCTATCTCCGTAGTTCGCAGTCTCGGCACCGGCGGTTGCCGTCAGCAGACAAGCCCAACAGCGGCGCGTCAGGTACCCTGGAATTTATGGAGTGTAGGAATAAAAAACTTTATAAAACCAGAAAGAATTCCATGCTGACCTGGCGGATATATTTCCCCACTCTTAGTGTTCTTGACACGAAGAGGAGCAATTAACGATGACGAATAGTAAAAAAAATGGTGAATGCGTAAACACCGCTGAAGTGGAGCAAAGGTGCTTACCGAGTTTAAATGTCCATGACATACATTTTGTGATGAGGGATGAGCAGCATCATTTTATTATGACGCTCGAGACAGTTTTGTCGTGCTTGCGCTTTGCAGAGCAAGAAGGTGACGTTCCCGCTCTGCCTCTGGAATGGTGGAAGCTTCTGCTGACAAGATATCGTCAATTGAACTAGTGGAGCAGTGGCCCCAGAATGTCTTTGGCCAGGGCGAGGAGTTTTTGGTTGCGCTCAGTCACCTCCCAGTTGGCAAAGTTGATAATGTTTGCAAAGTGTCTGTAATCGAAGGTGATTTTTTTTCGACAAATTTCGTGAGTACGCTCAAAACCTTTCTTAAAGGTAAACACGCACTCCATGCTTTCGGTGAGTTCATTATCCTGGATCTGGTGCGCGTGTTTTGTTTGATACATGCCAACGTGTATGTAGTCTTTGCAGTCTGGATGTTTTATCAACTGCCCCCATTCATTTATTGCCAGGTCCTCTGGATAGCGCTCACACAAGGTTGCGGCAAGAGATTTATCAAGGATCTTTGTATACATGATGTCTTGATTATCAGTCATGTATAAAAAAGCCCATGGCGCATTCATCAGTGTGGCTCGTGCATATAGCCATCCTTCTTCATCTCGAAATTTAAGTAACATATTTCTGGCGATTCTTTCATTGATGGCGATGCCCGAGTCTTTACTGATGAAATAGGCGACTTTGTCAAAGTGGTGAATGAGCAAGCTAAGAATTTGCTCTACGAGATACCCCTTTTCCCTTTTGGGTCGCTCTGCTTGATCCCCCGCATTTTTCTTCGAATAGGGGCACCATTCATAAGCATCGCGATCATAGATCCCTACACCTGGAATGGGACGACTAAAGTGTTTACCGTAGGGGGTCGGCGTATTGGCCAGTTTTTTGTAAAACCCAATGATTTGTATTGGATTGTTACACGCTGGGCAGATGGCAAAATATTGGGGGGTACCATTATCGCTGGTTTTATACCAGGGAGGTCTGCGAGCGGTTCGCTTCTCGTAATCTGTAATATCAATGGGATAGTACGCTTGTGATTTCAGCTCAACTTTGTAGACATTCATGAATACCTCTCCTTTAGTATAAGGTTAATATTGCAAAACCTGTTTTTAGGATCAAGGCCTCCAGTCTTGCGTATTTCCCTCCGCACTGAGCCACAAATTATCAAAATTCTATAAAGAGTTATCCGCTGACCTCCCGCCTCATCTATCGCACCCTGACAACACCCTAATCTCTACAGGAGTGCTTGTGTATGCCTATCCCCGTTGCTCGCGGTCTCGGCGCCGGCTGTTTGCTGGGGCTGACTCTGCTGATTGTGTTGCCTGCCCAGGCCGCTGAAAAAGACGAGCTCGCGTCTGCCCAGCGCATGCTGGTCCAGGTGCAGGCGGCGCTTGAACGCGCGCGCGTTGCCGCCGTTCAGGCCGACCCGTCCGAGCGTGGTCGTTTCTTTTTCGACTATGCCCGTGCCACGTCCGATCTGAAAACTATCAATGCCGGTATTGACCGCTATCTGGAGCCATCGCGCGCGCAACCGCGTGATGGCAGCGCTGTGGCCGGCAATTACCGTCGGGAGCGTCCCTGATGGCCATGACCGGTGCACAGGAACAGGCCTTCAATGCGGCCAGCGGTGGGGTTGAAGCCAACATCCTGTCGCTGATCTGCATCGGCGGGTTGCTGGCGACGCTGTTTGTCTGGGCGGCCTGGGCGCTGACCGATATCTGGAAAGGGTGGAGCAACGAAAAGATCCGCAACGCGGCGATGGTGCAGTTTGCCGTCAGGCTCGTGCTGTTGCTGGTTGTTGTCACCTGGATGTTTGCCAGCTGAAGACGCTGGACGGTTTGACATGTTGTTAATTTCACACTGCAAAAAGGAATGTTTTATGAATGCTGTAGTTCGTCTTTTCCGTCATTTTACTGCGCGTGTCGCGGTGGCGACTTCTCTGGCTTATGCCGCCAGTCAACCGGCGGAGGCTGCCCTGCCGAGCGTTGAACCACCGTCTTCCGGTGGTGGCGGTGGTCTGATGGATACCCTCAAAGGTTACGTTCAGGACGGTATTGTCATCCTGGGGCTCATCGCCGCCGCCGTGGCGTTTCTTGTGGTAGCAAATTCCGCGATCACCACCTTCCACGAGGTGCGCGAAGGTAAATCCAACTGGGGTAAATTCGGCGCCATCATCGTGGTCGGTATTGTGCTGCTGGTTGCGGTTATCTGGCTGGTCGGCAAGTCCGCCGAGATCCTGTTCTAAGGTGGCTCACCATGCAGACTATCCGTTTTTTGCCTGACCGTCTTAACGCCGAACCTGTCGTCTTCCGGGGCTTTACCACCCCGGAGATGGGGTTGGCGGCGTTGACGGGCGTAGGGCTGGGTCTGCTCGTGTCGTTGCCGTTTTTCCCTCTTGCCGGCTGGGTCGTGATACCCACCGGCATGCTGGTGACCCCTCTCCTCGTCATCTGGTTTGGTGGCAGCCGGCTGACGCGCCTCAAGCGCGGTAAACCGGAGAATTACATCTGGCAGCGCCTCGGGGCGCGTAAACGTCGTATGGGGTGGGGTGATCCCACCCTGATTATCGACAAACAGGGCTGGTCGTTACGTCGCAGCCGCGTTGTAAAGAGAATGTAATGAACGCATCCCAACTATTTGACAATGGTGAAAAGGGCGGCTGATGACATGTGGAACCTCGCAGATTTTCGGCAACATGACGCCCAATATAGGCTCCATAAAGCTCTTTACTGACTGAGGTTCCACAACATGAAACATATCCCTGTAGGCGTCGATATTGCAAAGCATCTGATGCAGGTTCACTTCGTTGACCCGCACACCGGCGAAGTCATCGATAAGCAGATCAAACGTGATGCGTTCCTGGAGTACTTCAGCAATCGCGAGTTTTGTTTAATTGGTATGGAGGCGTGTGGTGGATCCCAGTACTGGGCTTGTGAGCTGGAAAAACTGGGGCATGCCGTCAGATTACTTCAGGGCAAATTTGTTAAGGCGTTTGTGATGGGCAATAAAAATGACGTCACGGATGCCCGTGCGATTTGGATGGCAGTACAGCAGCCTGGTGGCAAGGCTGTTGCCGTCAAAAACGAGGAACAACAGGCGGTGCTGTCGCTACACCGAATGCGACGTCAATTGGTTAAGTTCCGTACGGCGCAGATCAATGCACTGCACGGAATGCTGCTGGAGTTTGGGGAAATGGTTCGCAAAGGGAGAGCGTCATTAGACAAGGCCCTGCCTGACGTACTTGAGCGAATGAAGGATAAGTTGCCACCGTTCTTGATTTGCCAGATTGAAGACCAACATCAGCGGCTTAGTGATATCGATACTCAAATCGATGGCATAGAAAAGCAGCTAATTGCATGGGCGAAACAGAATGAAGACTGTCAGCGGATTATGAAAATTCCTGGTGTCGGACCACTTATCGCCACTGCAGCGGTTGCAACAATGGGAGAAGCGAGAGCCTTCCGTTCGGGGCGGGAGTTTGCTGCCTACCTCGGTCTGGTGCCAAAGCAAACCGGTACTGGCGGCAAGGTGAAGCTCTTGGGTATCAGCAAGCGTGGTGACACTTATCTTCGCACACTGTTTATCCATGGTGCCAGAGCCGCCACTTTATTGACAAAAGAGCCGAACCCATGGGTCACGGAATTAATGAAACGACGGCCTACCAGTGTTGCAGTAGTGGGGATGGCCAACAAACTAGCGCGGACGGTGTGGGCGATAGTGGCTCACGACCGAGCTTATGAGAAAAATCACGTCAGTGTCAGGCCGTTATGAGCCCTTCGTACTGATAAAAATTAACGCTTTTAATACAAGGATGAATGCAGAAAGGTTGCGTGGGCAGCCGTAGTGATGACAACGACAGGTAAGACCGGGACTCGCCAAGCCTGAATTTGGACCTGAGCTTAAAGCTCGATAAGAGAATGAGGCGTGAGTCAGCGGATTACATCGAGGCCCGCAGCAACGGCTGCAACAAGGCCGGATATAGAGCTGGAACTGCCGTCAATGTCAGAACAATCGGAAGCCTTGCAAACGGGATGCGTTCATATAGGTCCCAATGAGCCGTTTCAGACATGCGGTTAAAAACCGCGACCAGCACATTCTCACGTTGCGCATTGCCTGCGGCGTGCTGGTTGTTTTCCTCCTGGTGGCCAGCATTGGCTGGATGCGGGCGCCGGATAACCTGACTATTCATAACCCCCCCGACCTGCGTAGCGGGTCAACCCGCGCCTGGTGGGAGGTTCCGCCCTCCACGGTTTACAGTTTTGGTTTCTACATTTTCCAGCAGCTCAATGCCTGGCCAAAGAACGGGGAGACGGATTTCCCGGCCAAGATTGCCGCGTTGTCCCCTTATCTGACGGACTCCTGCGCACGCTTCCTGAAGGCGGACGCCAAAAAACGCAGCGAAAGCGGTGAGCTCGCCGGCAGGACGCGCGTGGTGTTCGAAATCCCCGAGCATGGTTACAACGGCCGTTATAACCAGAACCCGGTGACGGTGAAAGGCCGTGATAACTGGGTGGTACGCCTTGACCTGGTGGCGGATGAGTCCTTTGCCGGCGAACCGGTGAAGCGCGCACTGACACGCTACCCGCTGAAAGTGGTACGTGCAGAAGGAGACCCGGAGCGTAATGAGTTTGGTCTGGCCCTGGATTGTTACGACAGCATGCCACAGCGTCTGGCTGCGGCACCGGCGGAACTCGCGCCTGAGAAGAAAGGAGTATTCCAATGATGAAAGCACGCGTTCTTGCGCTTTCCCTGAGTATGCTTCCCCTGGCGGCGACGTTCACCGTACCGGTAGCCCAGGCGGAAGAGCTGATGAAATGGGAGCGTATCCCGTTACAAATCCCGCTGGCCGTCGGCAAGGAGCGGGTGCTGTTTGCCGATAAAAATGTCCGCGTCGGTTTTCCGCCGGCGCTGAACGGCAAGCTGCGGGTACAAAGCAGTGGCGGCGCGGTTTACCTGAAAGCTGATGCGGCTTTCCCGCCAACGCGTCTGCAACTGCAGGACGTGGAAAACGGGGAGGTTATTCTCCTCGATGTGACGGCATCGGACAAAGGCTCCGCCGAACCGGTGCGCATTGTCTACAGCGGTGATGTGTCGTCGGTCAGCAGCAGTAATGATACCCCGGCCTCGTCAGCCGGGAGCCCTTCGGCAGCGCCAGGGGAGGACGACGGCCCCCAGGCGAAGCGCAAAAAAGTCAGATACAACGCGCCGTTGCCGGTGGTGTTGACACGCTACGCGGCACAAAGCCTGTACGGCCCGGTGCGCACGGTTGAAGCGGTGCCCGGCATTCATCCGGTTAACCCGCACCTGCCGAAACGCATCACCACACTGTACCCGTCAGAGCCGGTGGCCATCACGCCGCTGGGCGGCTGGGGCATTGGCAGTCGCAACGTTGTGGCGCTAAAAGTGCAGAGCACCGCCAGTCGCAAAATCATCCTGGATCCGCGGGTACTGCAGGGGCAGTTCGTGACGGCCACCTTCCAGCACCGTTATCTGGGGCCCGTTGGCACGCCGGAGGACACCACCACGCTGTACCTGGTCACCGCCGGTCGCCCGGACGGGGCGTTTGTCGCGGAGCCGTCGGGGGTTCGCAAAGCCGGAAAAGCGGTGAAGATGGGGGCAAACCATGGCTGATGTGAAATCCAACATGCTGCCGAAAGTGATTGTGATCGGCGTGCTGGCAGCGTCCATTGTCGTCGGGCTCAAAGCCTGCAAAGACGATAAAACGCCGGAGAAACCCCAGCAGGCGCATAACGTCCTGGCCAACATGTCGCCGGAGGAGTTGCGCGCCCTGGGCGTTGAAGGGGATACCCCGGAAGACACGCTGCGTACCCTGGTCGGCACCCTGCGCACCACCCGAACCCAGCAGGCCGAGCTGCAGAGTAACATCGACAACGTGTTGAAAGAAAACGAAGCACTGCGCAAACGCAATACCAATGTCTCCGGCCAGGTCAACGAGGCCGTGGCCGGCTACCAGAAGCAGGCGCAACAGCGTCAGCAGCAGCTTCAGCAAGAGCAGCAAACGCTGATGGGGAAAATCCAGACGCTGACCGAGCAGTTGGCCGGGAACAAAGACAAGGCGAAGAGCGACAGCGATATCCCGCTCGGCCTGGGGCTGGATGGCATGGGGGCCGGCGAGGGCAGTGCGGCGCCGGGCCAGGACGGGTTGATGTGGGTCGGTCCGAAGGACATGAAAGAACCCGATCCGCGCAATCCGAACAGCGTCAAAGACGGCCCGCAGTTCCCGACATCGTTCCTCTCGGACAACGCCATCACGCACCAGAAATCTGCCTATGAGCAGCAGGTAAAAGGCCGTACCAATGAAAAAGGGGCGGAGGAGAACGCCGAACCGGTGTTCACCCTGCCGGAGAACTCGACCCTGGTGGGCAGTCGCGCCATGACGGCGCTGTTGGGCCGGGTGCCAATCAACGGCACGGTGACCGACCCCTATCCGTTCAAGCTGGTGATTGGCAAAGACAACCTGACCGCCAACGGCATCGAGCTGCCGGACGTGGAAGGGGCGATTGTCTCCGGGACTGCCAGCGGCGACTGGACGTTGTCGTGCGTGCGTGGCCAGGTCAACAGCATCACCTTCGTGTTTGCGGACGGTACGGTACGCACCTTGCCGCATCCTGACACCAATATGAAGGCCAACAGCAACAACACGAGCGGCAACACTGGCAAAGACGTCAGCACCACCGCCGGTATCGGCTGGATCTCCGATGACAGCGGCATTCCGTGCATCGGCGGGGAGCGTAAATCCAATGCCTCGACCTATCTGCCGACCATTGCCGCGTTGTCGGCCGCCAGTGCTGCGGGTGAGGGGGGCAGTCAGGGGCAATACACCACCCAAAACAATGTCAATGGCATTACGTCCACCATGACCGGTAATGCCGGCCAGGCGGTGCTGGGTAAGGCCCTGTCCGGCGGGATGAAAGAGACCGCCGACTGGGTACGTGAGCGCTACGGCATGATGTTCGACGCCGTCTACGTTCCCCCGGGCCAGAAACTGGCCGTGCACATTACCCGCCAGCTGGCGATAGATTTTGAGACCCAAGGGCGCAAGGTGCGTTACGACTTCAGCCTGCCCGGCGAAGACGGCAGCACCGGCGGACTGGATTAACACGTCATTCAGAGGAGAAAAGGCATGCTGTGGCTGTGGCGTCAATGCGAAAGGATGAGTCGCCCACAGGGCTGGGTGTTTATTTTACTGTCCTGCAGCGCGTTTTGGCTGAGTGTGCTGCTCCTGTGTTTGCTTATAAGAGAATGATAATCATGCGGAAAAACCTGTTTAACCGAGTCCTGGCGACCGCTGTCATGGTCAGCATCATGGCATTGGCCGGCTGCTCGACGTCGAAAGAGGAAATGCTGCCACCGGGCGACAGCTCGATGCTGGAGTTGTGGCAGGGTGAAGACGGCGGCGGTTCGGCGCGTAATACGGTGGCGGCCCGCGACAATCTGCGCCGCCCACTCACCGACAGCGAACGCCAGGCGACAGCGGCGGACGATCGCAGCTACAGCCGCACCCAGGAAAGCGAAATCAGCCAGCAGTTTCCACGGTTGCCGAACCCCGACCTGGTGATGTACGTGTTCCCGCACCTGGCGGACGGTAACGCGCCGGTGCCGGGGTACAGCACCGTGTTCCCGTTCTACAGCCAGGTGCAGTATGCGATGCCGGGTGAACGGACGGAGGCCTATTGATGCGATTTTCCCTGTTTGATAAAAAGCGCCTGACGCGCAAGACGCCGGCGGTGCCGGCTACGGGTGACCAGGACACCGTGAACGCCACCGAGGACGGCGTGCCGCTGTCCGTTGACGGACGTGAACCGCTACGGCGCCCGGGCAAGATGACGGTAAAGGATGAGAAGCAGGTGTATCACGCCAATCCCTCCATCGTTGATTACCTGCCCTGGGCGGAGTTTCTCGACCGTGAGCAGTGTATTTTGCTGGATGATGGGGTGTCCGTCGGGGCTGTATTCGAAATTACACCGGTGGCCACCGAAGGGCGCACGGACGATCGCCTGGAACAAATGCGCGACACGGTGGAAGACGCCCTGCAGGACTCGTTTGACGAGCATGACGAAAACCCCTGGGTGGTGCAGTTCTTTTGCCAGGATGAGAACAACGTCGATGCGTACCTTGACCGGCTGAAAGGGTATATCAAGCCGCATGCGCAAGGCTCTCAACTGTCTGAGTCCTGGCTGAAAGAAACCGAGCGCCATATGCGCGGTATTGCTCGTCCGGAAGGCCTGTTCAAGGACACGCTGATCACCGATCAGCCGTGGCGTGGGCAACAACGCCGGACCCGCATGGTGGTGTATCGCTGGATTGGCAAGGGTAATCATGATCCGATGCCGCCGATTGCCATGCTGAATCAGACCTGTGAGCGCGTCACCGGTGCGTTCGCTGGCGCCGGCGTTCTCTGCGTACGTCAGAACGGGGCGCAGGTCCATGACTGGCTGCTGCGTCATTTCAATCCCAGCCCTGAGTGGGTGGATAAAGGGACCCTGTACCGTGACGCCGCCTATTTTGACAGCCGTGACACGCCGGAAGGTGCTATGCCGGTGCAGAACGATTTTGCCGAGACCCTCCTGTTCACCCCGCCCGTGTCCGATCCGGACCAGGGTGTGTGGTGGTTTGATAATCAGGCGCATTGTGCCATTCCGGTCGAGAAGCTGCGTCGTCCGCCAGAGCCCGGCACCCTCACCGGTGAAATGAAACGCGGTGAGAAGAAAATCAACGCGCTGATGGATATGTTCCCGGAAGGGACAATGCTGTGCATGACCATTGTGGTCCAGCCGCAGGACACGCTGGAGAACGATTTTAACAGGCTGTCGAAAAATGCCGTTGGTGAAAATACCGAGTCCGGGCGCGTGCGTCAGGACGTGGCACAGGTCAAGGAATACCTGGGTAATCGTCACAAGCTGTACCGTGCCGGCATCACCTTCTTGTTGCGTGCCGGCGACCTGACCACGCTCAATCACAAACGCGTCGATCTGACCAACGTGCTGCTCGGCGCCGGCCTGCAACCGGTACGGCCGGAGTTTGATGTGGCGCCGCTCAATACCTACCTGCGGGCGTTGCCGATGTGTTTTAACCCGGAGACGGACAAGAAACACTGGTACACCCGCCTGACCTGGGTACAGCACCTGGCGGGGTTGCTGCCGGTGACCGGGCGTGAAACGGGAACGGGCAACCCCGGACTGAGTTTCTTCAACCGCGGTGGCGATATTCTGACGGTTGACCCGCTCAACAAGCATGATCGCAGTCAGAATGCCCATATGCTGTATTTTGGGCCGACCGGTGCGGGGAAGTCTGCGACATTGTGCGCCACGCTGACGCAAACCATGGCGGTACATCGCCCGCGTCTGTTCATTGCTGAGGCAGGTAACTCGTTTGGGTTGCTGGCTGATTACTTTGAAAGCCAGGGGCTGACGGTCAATAAAATCAGCATCAAACCGGGCAGTGGTGTGTCTCTGCCGCCGTTCTCTTTCGCGCATAAGCTTATCGAGGAGCTGAGTTCACTGGAGCTGGATGAAAGTGAGTTGAGAGATATCGATGCGGATGACGACGATGAGGATAAACGGGATTATCTGGGGGAGATGGAGATCTCGGCGCGCATGATGATCACCGGCGGTGACCAGAAGGAAGAAGCGGAGTTAAAACGGGCTGACCGGGCGATGATCCGCGAAGCCTTGCTGATGGCGGCGAAAAGCGCCTTTGACGAACAGCGCCAGATGTTACCGTCTGATTTACAGAACGCCTTGTATGCGATTTCTAACGACACGGCCAACGAAAAGCGCAATCCACAGCGTCGGGCGAAAGCGGCCGAAATGGCGGAAGCGCTGGGCATGTTTACCCAGGCCGGCAGCTTCGAGGCGGAGCTGTTTAACCGCGAAGGTAGCCTGTGGCCAGAGGCGGATGTCACCCTGATTGACCTGGGGCATCTGGCGCGTGAGGGGTATGAGGCGCAGATGGCGCTGACGATGGTGAGCCTGACCAACACCATCAACAACATTGCCGAACGAGACCAGTACTCGGAGCGGGACATCGTGTTCGCGGTGGATGAAGCGCATATCGTGACGGTGAACCCGCTGCTGGCGCCGTACATGACCAAAATCGTCAAGATGTGGCGTAAGCTCGGCGCCTGGCTGTGGCTGGCGACACAGAACTTAAAAGACTTCCCAAACATTGCCGAGAAGATGCTGAACATGGCGGAGTGGTGGGTCTGTCTGACCATGCCGCCGGAGGAGGTCAACGACATTGCCCGCTTCAAGGCGCTGACCGAGGAGCAAAAGGCAGTGCTGCTGTCGGCCAGCAAGCTGTCCGGCTGTTATACCGAAGGCGTGGTGCTGTCGAAAAAACTCGAGGCGCTGTTCCGTGCGGTACCGCCGAGCCTGTACCTGGCGCTGGGGATGACCGAGAAAGAAGAGAAGGCCGAGCGCCGCGCGCTGATGCAGGAATTTGGCTGCAGCGAGCTCGAGGCGGCCCGCAAGGTGGCGCAAAAGCTTGACCGCCTGCGTGGCCTGGCGGCTAACGGGGAGGCAGCGGTAGCATGATGACGCTGAAATACCCGGAACCGGTTGTTCGACCGAATGGTCAGGTCTGTCGTGAGCCGTCGTTGTTCACCCTTCCTCCGCAGGGGGTGGCCACCTTAAGCGAAACGGATGCGCGGCGGCTTGAGACGTTCTGTGCGGCTATCCGCGATCGGCTGTTGGGGCCGATCCAAATGACTGCCCACCCGCATCGCATCGGGAGTCGTACCAGCGTGGCACTGCATCTCGAGGGCCGTCTGGGGCGTTGCATCGATGTGTTGATCACGGTGACCGGCAGTACGTTATGGCCCCAGCCGGAGGAGTATGATCACCCGCGCTGGTATGTCACCGTACCGGATGCGGCGGATGTGGTGTATCTGCTTCTCCATCTGGGCGAGTTGTGTGAGCGATTTAGGGTCAATTAAGCCAGGAGAACGGACGGCCGAACCGAAAGGGACGGCCTTTTTGTTAATGTTTCTAATGAGTAGTTTGCTACACTTTACCCTGTTCTTTTCACCGTGAAGGTCTCCTCGGTGATATCACTTTGACAGGCAAGGGAAATACGGATGCATCCAGTATTGGCTAAAACATTTGGTGGGCTGTCCACCGCGTATTATGTGCGGCAATTTGTCTTTGGTTTGGTGATTAGTGGCTTGATTTTGTATGTCGCAACCCGTGATCTGGATGCACATCCACTCCAGTGGGGGTTGGTGGTGTTCCTGGTGATCAATACAGTTTTGTACCCCTACGCCCGGTTTGTGTATGAAAGCGTCATTGGGTTCATCATGGGAAATAATATTTTCTGGGTCAATGCGTTACTGATGCTTTTCGTTAAGCTGATAACGATGGTCATCTGTTGGAGTTTTGCGATTTTCATCGCCCCAGTCGGTCTGGCATATTTGTATTATCACCACAGCAAGGAAGAAGCTCGAGTGCGTAACGGGTAATCTTTACGGAATGTAACGTCATAATGGCCGGCCTTTGATAAGGCCGGTTTTTTTATTTCGAAACCAGCACGTCATCCTCTGGTACGCCAAACCTTTTGAGTATGCGGTTAGTGGGCGCGATGAGACAATGACATACCCCTCCGAGTGCAATAACAGCAGCGATCATCGGTAATTCGAGTACGACGAATTTTTCAAAATGATCATATGCGCTAATCAAGCCTATGAGTGCAGCACCGATGGCAAGCATTTTGGCGCAGATGAACAAGGTACGGGCGCTTACCAGGACCATAATGGTTGTTGCTCCCGCAGCATAGAAGGATACCTTACGGAAAACGTTAAAGAAGATACTGTTTTCTTGCATATTATTTCCTCTCTATCAGGTTGAATCGACACCTTATAAGGCTTCCTAACAAAGTGCAATCAGGCGATTTTGATGAATATGCATTGATTGTTTGTTAATGCGGAGAGATTTTCCTTTGTGCTTTTCTTATGCGATGCTTAAGCCTTCGTTAAGCAAAGGGATCCTGCTATGCCTGATTTCTCCCGTTGTGCCTTTTCCGAAGGCAGCGTTGCCTTGCCGGAAGGCTATGCCGACCGCACCGTCAACGTGCTATTGGCCGGCGATGACGTTTCCTCCTCGATCAATATTTCCCGCGATGCGTTGCAACCGGTGGAGGCCCTCGACGGCTACGTCAGCCGTCAGCTGGCAGCGCTGGGCGTTCAAGAGCCGCGAACCGGTGATGCTGGGCGGCGACCTGCTGGCCGGAGAATGGGTGCGCGCCAGCTACCTGCGCGACGGCAAACGCATCTGGCAAAGCCAGGCGGTATTTGCGCTGGCGGATGGTCGGGTTCTGGTGTTTACCCTGGCGATGGCGCGCAAACTGACGCCGCAGGATGACGCGCTGCTGCAGCACGTGCTGAACAGCTATCGGGCGGCCTGAATCATGATGACACTGTGTAAAAGGACCTTACGATGACCGAAGCGGCGCGCGTTGGCGATACCATTGGGCATTCGCACGCCCTGGCCGGGATGATCGCCGGCACCCTCGTCGGCGGCCTGATCGCCGCCGCCGGCGCGGTGGCGGCGGGCGCGCTGTTCGTCGCCGGCCTGGCGGCATCCTGCGTGGGTGTGGGCGTGCTGTTGATCGGCGCCAGCCTGGCGGTGGGCTACCTCACTGGCGAGGCGGCCACCGCGGCGCGTGACGGCATTGCCGACGCCGGGGCCGGCAGCCTGACGCCGAAGGGCAAGATTGTCACCGGTTCGCCCAATGTCTTCATCAACGGCAAACCGGCGGCCATCGCCACCGTCAGCCAGGTGGCGTGCAGCGATGACGGCCCGAGCATGCAGATGGCGCAGGGGTCGGACAAGGTCAGCATCAACGGCCAGCCGGCCTCGCGGGTGGGGGATAAAACCAACTGCGACGCGCAGGTGATGGAAGGCTCGCCCAACGTGCGCATCGGCGGCGGCACGGTGACCACGCTGCCGATTAAACCCGAAGTGCCGGACTGGCTGTACAAGGCTTCCGACCTGACACTGCTGTTCGCCGGCCTGGTGGGCGGCGTGGGTGGCGCCGTCGGCAAGCTGGGCGCATTGGGTAAGATGCTCGGCAAGCTGCCCGGCATCAACAAGCTGGGGCGCGTCGCCTGCCGTTTTGGCACCTTGATGACCGCCACCGCCGCGGCCGGCATCATCGCCCGGCCGGTGGATATCGTCAGCGGCCAAAAATTCCTCGACGGCGAGGACGAGCTCGATTTCGTGCTGCCGTCGCGCCTGCCGGTGGCCTGGCAACGTTACTGGCGCAGCGGCAACCCCGGCGACAGCGTGCTGGGGCGCGGCTGGAGCCTGTTCTGGGAGAGCAGCCTGCAGACCTGGCAGGACGGCCTGGTGTGGCGCGCGCCTTCCGGTGACTATGTTGCCTTCCCGATGGTAGCGCGCGGGCACAAAACCTACTGCGAAGCCGAAAAGTGCTGGCTGATGCACAACGCCGACGGCAGCTGGCAGGTGTTCGACGTCAGCGAGCAGGCCTGGCACTACCCGGCGTTGAGTGATGAGCCGAGTCGACTGCAGATGATGACTGACCTCACCGGCAACGCGATTTCTCTGTTCCACGACGACCACGGCCGGCTGAGCGAACTGGTCGACAGCGCCGGCCAGCGACTGGCGTGCCGCTACCTGACCACCACCAATGGGCTGTCCCGCCTGAGTGCGGTGCTGCTGTATACCCCGGACGGCGAGCTGCCGCTGGCGCACTATGGTTACGATGATGAGGGGCAACTGGTTACCGTCAGCAATCGTGCCGGCGAGGTGACGCGGCGTTTCAGCTGGCGCGACGGCCTGATGGCCAGCCACCAGGACGCCGCCGGGCTGCTGAACGAATACCTGTGGCGGGAGATTGATGGATTGCCCCGGGTGATTGCCTGGCGCCACAGCGCCGGCGAAGAACTGTCATTGCACTATGATTTTGCCGGCGGCGTGCGTCGGGTCGTGCGCGATGACGGCAAACAGGCACTGTGGCAGCTGGATGACAGCGACAACGTGGCGCAGTTTACTGATTTTGACGGTAGAAAAACGGCGTTTATCTATGAGCGCGATGAGCTGTGCGGCGTGGTGCTCCCGGGCGGCGCGCAGCGCCAGAGCGAATGGGACCGTTACGGCCGCTTGCTGAGCGAGACCGACCCGTTGGGGCGCACCACCACCTACCAGTATTCCCGCAACAGCGGTCGTCTGTTCTCGGTCACTCGGGCGGACGGCAGCCAGGAATTCCAGCACTGGGATACTCTGGGGCGTCCGACGCAGCAGATTGATGCGCTGGGCAACACCACGCGTTACCAGTATTCCGACGACGAAGAGAGCCTGCCGGAGACCATTATTGATGCGCAGGGCGGTGAGGTGAAACTGGAATGGAACGCGCAAGGGCTGTTGACGCGTTACACTGACTGCTCCGGCAGCGTGACTGCCTACGCCTATGACGCATTGGGTCAGCTGACGCACCGCACCGATGCGGAAGGAAACCTGACCCGTTATCGCTGGGACCGTGCCGGCCGGCTGGACAGACTTATCCATCCGGACGGTAGCGAGGAGCAGTTTGCCTGGAATACGCACGGACAGCTGGCCCGGCACCAGGACCCGCTCGGCAGCGAGACGCACTGGCAGTACAACCTGCTGGGACAACCGATCAGTGTGACGGACCGGATCAACCGCACGCGCCGATATCACTACAATTGCCGCGGCTGGCTGACGAACATCGAGAACGGCAACGGCGGCGAATACCACTTCAGTCATGATGCCGTTGGTCGGCTGACGGCCGAGCGGCGTCCGGACAGAACCGATCACTTTTATCGTTATGGCCCCGATGGCCAACTGACCGAACACCGGGAAACCGGCCCCTTGAACGCTTCGGCGCCGCCGGCGCAGCGCCTGCACCGATTCCGTTATGACGAAGCGGGTCAATTAGCCTGGCGCAGCAACGACAGCGCGGAATGGCAGTATCATTATGATGCGGTGGGTCGTATGAGCCGTCTGACGCGCACGCCGACCGTTGCCGGCGCCGGGCTGGGCATCGAGCCGGACAGTGTGCAGCTGCGCTACGACAAAGCCGGTAATCTGCTGGCCGAACAAGGGGTCAACGGCGAGCTGCAGTACCAATGGGATGCGCTGGCCAACCTGCAGGCGCTGACCCTGCCGCAGGGGGATCGCCTGCAGTGGCTGTATTACGGTTCCGGGCATGCCAGCGCCATCAAGTTCAATCAGCAACTGGTGAGCGAGTTCACCCGCGATCGCCTGCACCGGGAAACCGGCCGTACGCAGGGCGCGCTGCATCAGCAGCGGCAGTACGATGCGCTGGGGCGTCGCAGCTGGCAAAGCAGTGCTCTCAGCCACGGGCAGATAACCAAACCGGAAGACGGCGTGTTGTGGCGGGCGTTCCGTTATACCGGCCGTGGTGAGCTTGAGGGCGTCAGTGATGCGCTGCGCGGCGAGGTGCACTACGGGTATGACGCGGAAGGGCGTCTGCTGCAGCATCGGGAAAGCCGTCTTGGCAAGGCCGGTAACCGTCTGGTGTATGACGGTGCCGATAACCTGCTGGGCTGGCGAAGCCTAAATGACGATGTCGACAGGCATTTACCGCTGGTGCCGATCGCCGGCAATCGCCTGACGCACTGGCAACAGCTATTTTACCGTTACGACGCCTGGGGCAACCTGGTCAGCCGACGGAACGGGATGTATGAACAGCATTACCGTTACGATGCCGATAACCGCCTGATACAGGCGCGCGGCCGTGGCCCAGAGGGCGAGTTCGACGCGCAGTATCACTACGATGCGCTGGGGCGCCGCACGCGCAAGACGGTCAGCTACAAGGGCAAAACGGCGGAAACGACGCGTTTTCTGTGGGAAGGCTACCGGCTGCTGCAGGAGCAGCGGGACAACGGCACGCGCAGAACCTGGAGCTACGATCCGGCCAGCGCGTGGACCCCGCTGGCGGCGCTCGAACAGGCAGGTGGCAATCCGCAGGCCGACATCTACTGGCTGCATACCGACCTCAACAGCGCGCCGCTGGAAGTCACCGACGTCGAAGGTAACCTGCGCTGGTCCGGCAACTACGACACCTTCGGCAAGGTGCAGGGGCAGACGGTCGCCGGCGTCGAACGTCGCAAAGGCGTGGTCTATGACCAGCCGCTGAGGTATGCCGGGCAGTACCAGGACGACGAAAGCGGCCTGCATTATAATCTGTTCCGTTACTATGAGCCGGAGGTGGGACGCTTTACCACGCAGGATCCGATAGGGTTGCGCGGTGGGCTGAACCTGTATCATTATGCGCCGAACCCGCAGGGATGGATCGACCCGTTGGGTTTGACCAGCTGTGCGTTGGCCAAGAGTATGGAAAAGGCAGGTACTCCACGCCCAGTGAACTCAGCTGCGCATCATATTGTTCCGGAAACAGCGAAGGGTGCAAAACCAGCACGGGGTATCTTGAAAAAACATGACATTGATGTGAATGGTGCAGAGAATGGAGTGTTCCTTCCGAATAGGAACAATACAGATGACTTACCGGGAATACTGCATAACGGCAAACACCCTGATAAGTATCTTTATGCAGTAAACAGAAGGATCATTGACGCTGATAGATTGGGGGGGAAGGAAGAAGTGCTTAACGAATTGAGTAAAATGAAGGATATTCTTCAGTCTTCAGAAAGGAATGATAGCTGGTATACGGTGCTACGATGACGAAAATTTATTTACTAGAATCTGATGTAACCAATTACTGTTCCTTCATTCAGGATTATCCTGAAGATGAAGAAAGTATTATGGGACGAGCTGTTGATGCTGCCTGGAAGCCTTTTGGTGAGGACTATCAGGCTATTACGCTTGAGTTACGTAGTAACGATATGGGTAAAAGAAATTATCGGTTTGATTTTAGTAGTGCTCTCTCACCTTTTTTCGTCTTGAGTGAACAGGCTCTTGACAGGTTAGGAGACATTTTACTTCCCAGAGGGCAGATATTGCCTGTAACGACAGAGAGCAAGAAAAAAACATTTTGGGGTTATTATCCAACCAACATGCTTTCAGGATGTTTTGATCGGGAGAGTTCTTTGTTTCGTGAAGCAAAGTATGGCCTTATTATTGAAAGACCAGTGCTCAAGGCTGATAAGATTACTGATGATTATCTTTTCTCTATCGAAGAAGACATTAGCCGTGTCTTTGTGACGGAGGCATTCAAACACAGAGTTGAAGAGGCTGGACTACTTGGCTTTGAATTTTCTGTTGAGATCCCCACAACCTGAGACTGGGGGGCAGCATAAATTTTCATAATCCAATAAAGACTTCTTTGCTGCCTTTCTGACCATGCCGTAGCACCCTGTGTGGATTCTATCCATGCAGGAGTGCACGCCATGAAAATCAGCACGTTGCTGACGTTGTTCCCTCTGCTGATGCCGGCATCGGTGCTTGCCGGCACGGTACTCTATACCGATTCTCACCATCCCCCGATCAACAATGATGCCTCGGTATCCGTTATTTATCTCGATGGCCCAGAGCAGCTTCAGAAGCAAATGTTCGGCGAGCTGTCGTCAAATCCGGATGAAGCCGAGCGCCAGGCGCAAGCCGTGCTGAAATCTCCGCAATGGCAGGCGAACGAACAGCAACTGGCCACGGTTTACCGTGCAGTGGTGCGCGCCTGGGAGCTGGGCGTCAAAAAAGTGCCTGCGGTGGTGTTCGATGACACCGACGTGGTGTACGGTACTGCGGATGTTGCGCAGGCTGTGGCGCTGCGCGCCCGGGCGCAGGGAGGACAGTGATATGCAACATCACTTTCCTGCCTCTTCGTTTCCTGGCCAATCCCGGTTTAACCTCAAATCCCTCGGTATGGCCATGATGCTGTCAGCTGCCAGCGTGCCGGCAGCAAACGCCGCTCTCAACAGCGCGCAGATTGTTGCCAGTGCCGTGTCGCAGACTTGTATCAGCTGGCGTGTGTCCGGCATTTGTTATTGGATGTTTTGCGGCCTGCACGGCTGTACGGTGCGGACCTCGGTTAAGGTGACGCACTTTATCCCGGAAGCAGTGGTGTCGGCGTACAACACCCAGGGGGGCAATCCCTGGCGTGAGATGTCGATGGTGAGCCAGACCGCCGGCGGACTGGAAAGCAGTATCACCAGCGCACTGAGCGGCGTGTCTGCCGGTGGCGGCAACAACGAGCTGAAAACCCCCGGGCAACGTAAAACCAACCTCCACTTCAAGTATGCCGATGCCATTGGCCATCCGGCGACGTCCCTGATTGGCGGCAGCATTGCCGGCTATTCGTGCCGCACCGCCGCGACCCCTTTTGTGCCGTACTTCCTCAGCACGCTGGACAGCCTGGCATGGCGTACCGGTATGCCCGAATCCCTCTATCCCGAAGCATTGGTGCCTGGCCAACGTGAGGTCGGCAGTCAGGCGGCCGCGAATATGTGGGGTAACGTCTATCCCCGATCAGGATTTGTGACCCAGGTCGATGACGACAAGGCCGGCGCCCTGGTAGCGCAGCGGGTGGCGGACATCATCACCCGTTCTGGCCAGCCTCACGTCTACCAGCCCCTGATGGGCCAACGCTCGGAAGGGTACTGGCCACCGGGCGCGGTTCAGGAAAATACCGGAACCAGCAACCACAAGTGGCAGCGCTTGGCGCCGCAGCTGAGCCAGTCCTGCGCCGTGTTCCCGGACGGCGACCATCCGCCGGCAGCGGATGCGAACGCTGCCTTTGCCCTGTGGCAACCCTACAGCTGCTGCCAGCGCCGCGGGCAGCGTTTTCTCTACAGCACTGATTTTTGAGGCATAAACGATGAATAACACGATGAATAAATCTCTCTGGGGACGGCGCAGCCTGCTGTCTCTGCTGATTGCCGGCAGCCTGACGCTGGCCGGCGTGAACGCGCACGCTGACGACAATGACGATAACGGCACCCTGTTTGGCATTTCGTTGCCCCAGGTGAATGACAGCAACGTGGGGTACGGGAAGAGCGCCAGCGGCGCGGTCTCGGACAAGCTGTTTTACTCCCTGGGCGGCGGCTCGGTGATTTCACAGCCGGCGACGCGCGGCAACATGCAGCGGCTGGGTATGAACCTGGGCTGGAGCTCGGATTTGATGTGCGGCAACTTTGACCTGAAGACGACAATCGGTAATCAGCTAAATGGTGTCACCGACGGCTTCAAGAACCTGATGGGCAGTGTTATCCAGGGCGCCACCGGTGCGGTGGCCAGCCTGCCGGCGATGGCTATCCAGCGAGCCAACCCGGGACTGTATGAAATGCTGACCAACGGGGTGCTGCAGGGCGGTGTCGCGTTCGACAAGGCACAGCTGAATTGTCAGAACCTCTCCAAGCGGATGATGGATATGGCGGACTCCGGCGGCTGGAGCCAGGCCGCCGCGATGGAGGAAGCCAAGAGCCTGATTAATAACGGGGATGCCGATGCGGTGCGGTCGATGAATGCCACGGAGAAAGTAACCGGACAATCCGGCCAGACCTGGATCGGCGGTCAAAAACGGGGTGGTGCTGGCCAACCGGCCATCAAGCCCACGCACGACCTGGCGGCCGCCGGCTACAACATGATGAATGCGCTGCCGGTCACCAGTACCTCCAGCGTATCCGGCAGTAGCTGCACCGGCGGTGCCTGTGCCAAATATGCCAGCAGTGAAGAAGCGGCCGCCGCTGTGGTCAAGGTGTTGGGGGATTCCTCCCTGCGCACCTGTAAAGATGCGGCGCAATGCACCAGCGGGGAAGGCAGCGAACAGCCAGGCAGTACCGTGGCCGGCACCGGCTTTGCCCCGATGCTGGAAGAGGCGACGAAGGAGAATAACGAGCAGTTGGCCAAACTGGTCAACGGCGCAGAGAAACCCACCTCGGGCAACCTTGCCAAACTCAAAACGGGCAGCCTGGCGGTGACCGCCGGCGTCATCAAGGCACTGCAGCGCGACCCGGATAATGCGGCCCTGGTCGGTCGCCTGGCCAGCGAACTGGCGATGGCGGACACCATTGAAACGGCCTTTATCATGCGCCGTATGGTCACCACCGGCATGTCAGAGCCCAATGCGGCTGTCCAGAAAATGGCGATGGAAGAGGGCGACCGGCGTATCGAGGCGCTGGATCGCGAAATCACGGCGCTGAAAAACGAGATGGAGATGAAACGCGAGATTTCCCGCAACGCGGTGCTGACCATCATCGATCGCGAGAACAACCGTGCGGAAACCAACCCGCAGCGTCAGTCGGTTGACAGCTCGGACGCCAAGTTTAATCAGCTGGCCGTACCGGAAAGTGACCAGTAAACGTGGAGACCTGTTGATGACTGGAACTGAAAAGAGAAATTGGCCACCCCGTCGGGGTGGCAGGCTTGGCCAACTGACAAAGCGGGCTTTGCAGTTACTGGCGATGTTGGTTGCCTCGATGGCGTTTGCGTTGTGGATGGCCCACTGGGGACTGAATCACCCGGGAGAGACAGCATCGCTGCGTGACTGGATGCAGAATACACGTTACGGCTGGCTGTTCTGGCGCTTGGTGCTTTATGCGGCGCTAGCCTGGGGGTTCTGGAAAACCTGGCATGCGCCGGGCTGCAAACCGGAATACCGGCAGCCTCTCAAGCGTATGGCCATCGCCTGTGCGGTATTTGCCCTGGCGTGTGAATACTCCGTCTTTGGCGGAGGGCTGACATTATGATGACCAACAGTTATCTGGAGTATTTCCTGACGCTGCTCGGCTGGATCGTGAACAACGGGCTGTGGGAATTACTGGTCAGTACAGGGCTGTTTGTGCTGCCGCTGCTGTTCAAAGTGATTGGCATCTGGCTGAAAGTCCGTGAAGAGGGGGAGGACGAAGGCAACAAGGGGATGTTGTCCTTGCCGCGCATCGAAAATCTGCTCTACGGCGCGTTCTTTGTGATGCTTGCCTGCTGCCTGCCGTTGATGAATGTCAGCCTGGACACCATTAAGTATGACAGCAGCCGGGCGGCGACCTGCGGTACCTGGACACCCAAAAAGCCGGATGAAACGGGTTACGCCAACATCATGTCGAGCATGAACGGCCAGACGGCGAAGGTGCCGGTGTGGTGGTTGGTGGTGCATAAACTGTCTAAGGGGGGAACTGCGGCGGCAGTGGCCAGTCTTCCGTGTCGCCCGGACTTGCGACAGGTCCGCTTTGAGGTTCAGCACAGCCGGGTCAATAACCCGGCCCTGGCGAAGGAGCTGCAGGACTTCACCAATGACTGCTACGCGCTGGCGCTGTATACCTGGCAGAACCGCGACCAGGGACAAACGACCGACAAGGCCACGCTGCGTGATATCGAGTGGTTGGGCTCGAAGACCTTCCTGAACGGCGGCTACTACAACAACCTGCAGTCGAAAACGCCGCGCGCCAGCTTCCCGTGGAATGAGGCGAGGGACAGCGGTCGGCCAAACACTGGACGAGGTGGGTACCCAGCCTGCAGCGAGTGGTGGTCAGCCGGCGAGACGGGCCTGGAAGCCAGGGTGGTGAAGCAGGTCGACCCGGGCGTGATGCTGCGGATGTCCGCCGCGCTGAAGATGATGGGGCAACCCGATACGGACTATAAAGAGGCGGTGGTGCGCCGCCTGGTCAGCCCGGATAACCTGACAGTCTCCCAGGGCGGAAGGGCTTATGCCGGTTATGGCGGTAACGCTGACTTTACCCTGGACAACTCGGTTAACCGTGTCGCATCGATGGGCGGGACCGCACTGGGGAGCCTGGCGGCGTATCCGGCTTTTGATGCGATGCGTCAGGCGTTGCCGATGGTGCAGGCGGTACTGTTGATGGCGGTGTACATCATGGTGCCGCTCATCCTGGCATTCGCAGCCTATGAGTATAAGACGGTGATCACGGTGACATTCGTGGTGTTTGCGCTGAACTTTTTGACCTTCTGGTGGGAGCTGGCGCGCTGGCTGGACTGCTGGTTACTGGAAGCACTTTACGGCTCGGATACGCACAGTCGCTGGAATGTGGCTGGTTTTCAGAACAGCTCTGATGACGTGATCATGAATCTGGTTATGGGAGCTATGTTTATCGTGTTACCGACAGTGTGGATGGCCGCGCTGTCATGGGCTGGTATCAACGCAGGACAAGCAATTGGTAATGCGGTAAATGCAGGCTCAAAGAAAGCTCATGATACAGGAGGACAAGCTGTCGACATTTTAAAAAGATCAGTAACACTGTGATTTACTAAAACTTGAGAGGGCTGATTAGTTTAGCCCTCTTATTCATCATCTAAATCCATCCGATACGATCCGCAATATAACCCGTAACCTTGGTCACCAACCCTATATTCTGTTAAAAACTCATTATTAGTACTTGAACCAAAATCCTCAGAGTCATTTACTTGGGTGTTTTCCTGGCCAATGTGTTGAAGTATGAACGCGATTGCCCATATAAAAAGCATGCAGCTTACGATGACAATGCCACCGAAAAGTATCGCTGTGGCTGAACCAAGAAGTGCGATAATCATGGGCATATTTCCAACCCAACTCGGTAGCTTATGGCTATGTGCTTTCGCCACACAGATGGCATTCCACGTCAGAATCGTACCTTTAAGATGCTTCCATAGGTTTGCTATGTGAACCCCACGCTGATAGGCGTGGTGCTGCCTTGCTTTGTTCAACATAATCCCTCTCCTTCAGTTAATCAGGTGATAGCTTGACAGCATTATAGCTTGCATAATAATCAATTGCTATTTGCCTGGTAGCTCAGGCGGTAATATGCATAGTTGCCGGTTCTGTCGCATTAACGACGGTAGGTCAGCAAAAATCACGATGCCGTTTTTTTAGGCAGCCAACAGATAAAACTGTTCCGCCGGTGATAAATGCCCCCGCCAAGACGTTGAAGTTGTCCTTTGCGTATCATGTGCACTACCTCAATACCTGTCAATATCGTCTGCGCCCGCCGAAATGATTTGAACCCCAACATCAGGCGTATTCGCCGTTTGATATTTCGGTGCTCCTGTTCAATCAGATTGTTCAGATATTTACTCTCTCTGACGGTGAGGGTTTCATCTTCTGCTTTATCGCCGTTAAGTATGGCCAGTGCCGCTGTGTTGGCACCACTTTTATCGATAGTGACCATTTCGGGTTTGCCATGATGACGAATAGCCTTGCGAAAGAAACGCAGGGCTGCGCCAGCATCCCGTTTGGCAGTCAATAGAAAGTCGATGGTCTGGCCGTTAGAGCCAACGGCCCGGTATAGGTATTTCCACCGGCCTCTGATTTTGATATATGTCTCGTTCATGCGCCAGCGACGTCCCACGAACCGTTTATGTCGGCGAAAGGCCTTATCCAGTAGCGGAACCAGGCGGATGACCCAACGGTGAAGCGTGGAATGGTCAACGACAATACCGCGCTCTGCCATCATCTCCCCCAAATTGCGCAGGCTCAGAGCGTAAGCCAGATACCAACGAACACATTGCGCGATGATATCGACGGGATAATGCAGGCGTTTAAAGGCTTTTCGGCTCAGAGACATGGTTAGGTAACATCATAAAAAAAAACAGCATGTTACCTGACGACGCCTTAATGCGACAGAGCCGGGCCAGGAGTTATAGGGGCAAATCCACTCATAGTGGAAAAATTTTCCTCGTTTAATATTTTGTTAAGATTTCTTTGTTAAATTCTAGGTCCCGAAACGGAATACATAAACAAGGATATAAATGATGAAGAAAACGTTAATTGCAGTCGTGCTGGGAAGTCTTTCTTTCGGAGCATTAGCACAACAGTCAGGTTTTGTTTCTCCAGATAACACGGGTTACACACAGGGCGGATTTACAGGCCCAACCCCCGGACTGTCGAATATTCAACAGGCAAAAACTCTCAGGGATGATTCTTGGGTTGTGCTAGAAGGCAACATTGTTAGACAGATTGGACATGAGCTTTATGAGTTTCGTGACAACAGTGGGTCGATTCATGTTGAGATAGACGATAAACGCTGGCAGGGGCAAAGCGCTACGCCAACAGATAAAGTTCGTCTTGAAGGTGAAATCGACAAAGGCAGGAACAGCGTTGAGATTGATGTAACAAATATTCGAATTTTAAAATAGTTTTAATTCATCAAGTCGTCCTTATCGTACAATTCTAATTGTTCAACAATAGCACTGTTAGGTGAGCAGGGCGGATGAAACATATTTATTATCATGGGCTTAACCTGTCCGCACCGTGGCAGGTTAATTCTCTTTCTCCCGATAAAAATTCAGATTCTGTGTTGGTCACCGCCGATATCGGTTTTGCATTCATTAACTTTCAGCGATGTATCATCACGTTAATCCGAGCCAACTTAACCAGGAGCACATAATGGAGTCGAACCAATCGGCCCTACTTTCACGCCGGACAATACTGAAACAAACACTCGCTGTTTCCGCCCTTTCGGTCACCGGGCTGGCAGCCTTATCGGTGCCCTCCATCTCTTTTGCCGCATCACTTAGCAAAGAAGAACGTGACGGCATGACGCCTCAGGCTGTGATTGAAAATTTTAAACAGGGCAATCTTCGCTTCCGGGAAAATCGTCCGGCGAAACATGATTATCTGGCACAGAAGCGCAACAGTATTACGGGTCAATATCCTGCTGCGGTGATCCTTAGCTGCATTGATTCACGTGCGCCGGCGGAGATTGTGCTGGATGCCGGAATTGGCGAAACGTTTAATTCCCGCGTTGCGGGTAATATCAGCAATCGCGATATGCTGGGCAGCATGGAGTTTGCTTGTGCTATTGCAGGCGCGAAAGTGGTGCTGGTCATGGGGCATACCCGTTGTGGTGCGGTTCGGGGCGCTATTGATAATGCTGAACTGGGTAATCTGACGGGCCTGCTGGATGAAATTAAACCTGCGATTGAAAAAACTGAGTACAGCGGAGAACGTAAAGGGAGTAATTATGATTTCGTCGATGCAGTGGCCCGGAAAAATGTAGAACTGACGATCGAAAATATCCGCAAAAACAGCCCTGTACTGAAACAGCTGGAAGACCAGAAGAAAATTAAAATCGTTGGCAGTATGTATCACCTTACTGGCGGTACGGTTGAGTTTTTCGAGGTATAACTGAAGCTGCCCTGATCCGAAAACAGTCAGTCTCGCATTACATTAAAATATCATTAAATTTTCTCTTTGATGCTAATGTTTTTTGAGTACACCCAAAGCGTACAGTTTGGTGAGACAGTTTTTCTGTCTCATTTGGATTGTTTTTGTCTCATCTGCACGTTACGTCTTCCTCATCTAGAGTCTAACGAGACATTTTTCATAACAATGGCTTTTTACGGTTATGCCGGGTTTCAAGCAACGATCAGGATCTCGCCTTGCAGACGCAAACTCTGCGCGACGCCGGCTGTGAAATTATCCGCTCGGAAAAAGCCAGCGGCACCAACCGAGATGGGCGCACCGAACTGCAACTTCTGCTCGATTTTCTGCGGTCGGGCGACACGCTGATTGTCACGCGAGTTGATCGCCTAGCCCGTAGCATTAAAGATCTGCAGGATATCGTGTATGCCCTGAATCAACAGGGCATTACCCTTAAGGCGACAGAACAACCTGTCGACACACGTACTGCTGCAGGTAAGGCGTTTCTGGATCTGCTGAGTGTCTTCGCTGAATTTGAAACCAACCTGCGCCGCAAACACCATGGAACGATAATCCCCAACCCGACGCCACGGGTATATTGACTACACGACAATCTCTCCTACGCTCTGTATGGGGCTTTTGCATTGCCCGGTATCGCCGATAATCCATCGATAACTTCCTGGGGTATTTCATGAATACCGTAGCCGATTACACTGACTTGCGTCACTATCAGGATGATGACACCGCACTGATGCTAACCAATACCTACCATCATGGTATTTTCATTCGAAAAGATAACGGATTGGGCTTTCCCCTTAAAGACGATTCCGCGCTGTTCATCAAGGATGCCAAGGGGCGCTTCTGGTCGCGTTTGATAAATGACGGTGCCTATTGCATTGACTGGTGGTTTTCCGCCGGCGATGAGTCCGATTACGCCAAAACCATTAGCCGGGCCTGTAATGCTCTGCAGGTCAATGAAAAGGAATGGGGGAAAGAGCTAATTCCCACGACGCCGGCAGGCATTACCCTGGTGGGGCCGGGGGGCGTCAGGGTGTGCAAAACCACGGCCAGGCTTAAGCTGTGGAAAAACGCCATTGATTTTCGCGGCACCCTGCTGGATTACCGTGGTGCCGCCGACAATACAGAATGTGTGCATGTCGAATACAGCTACGGGGCACCGGCCATCTATAACCTGAGAATTGCTGGCGATAACGATGAAAAGAAAAACCTCAGTGCCATTTGTGTCTATTCCACGGCAAAAAATCTTTTTGGCAAACCCGTAGCCCAATTGCTGTGTCAGAACATCTGGATTTCTAATTTTCACAAAGGGATCATGTTCGGCAATAATGCCTACATCCAAAGCTGGCACAGCGTGATGGTCCATGCCTGTCACTACCCCATTTACTCCGAAACTTCGAATAATGCCGGCGAAAAAATCGTTTTCTACAAGTGCCTGTTTTCGGATGGCCAGCAGTTTTACCAGGGAGTGCATGAGCTCTATTTCAGGAACTGTTCGTTCGACTACAGTGGTTTTGGCTCCCCGACAGAGCAGTTGGCCCACACGGACAACGGTCTGTTCACCCTCACTCGCGGGTCTCTGGACTTTCTGGACTGCCATTTTGAGTGGGGAAATCACAGCTCCAGGAATGCCCGCCCGGTGTTCTGCAGTGACGGTGGGAGCATTGTTAAAATCCGGCGCTGTAAATGGCACAGCGTAGAAACTAACGTCTTTGATAAAGATGACCCCAAGAAAACGCCTTACCAGCTTGTCGACTATTTTTTCTTTGACAAATCAATCGACCTGACAGGCCGGTGTTACATTGACGGGCTGGAGCTTATCAATGCCGACCTCAAAAAAGGCTGGTCCAATGCCCATATCAACATGAAGAACATTGGTGCCCCGGGGCACATCAACATGTACCGGTTCCTGTACCTTGGGGATGGGACCAATCACCTGCCGGAGCCGTCATGGGCAGAGAAAGCGGCCCTGCAGCTCAATCATATCTATGCCCGCCTGGGTAAGCGCATTGCCAGTGCGGCGGAATTGTCGGTCTCGGTGGATAAGGGGGTTATCACGTTATCCACACAGACGGCCGCCACGGCTGACAAGATGCTGGAGCTGTATTTCCCGCTCAGGCCAAACGAACTGCCGCTGTGGAAAATGACGTTTGCTGGCTTGTCCGGCATGGCCAGCCTGAAACTTTCGGTGAACACCCTTGTCGGGCAGTACCGGCTGGATGAAGCCGTGCCCAGGATGATTGCGGAAAAAGCGGGTCAGTGGGTCCGGCAGGGGGAGCTCACGGCAGCCGCGCCATTAACACTGCTGGTCGACCGCATCACGGCGCTGAACGACAAGGAGTTCATTCCCTTGTCGGCGGCTTATGTGAACTATGCCCGCATTGTTATCAACCTGAAGGACTTTGCAGGTACGCCGGCAAAGCCGGCGCACCTGCAGCTCACACAGTGCATCTGCCAGAAGGTGCATATTCTGTCCAGAACCCCCAATAAAGCCTGGTAACTGAACAATAAAACAGGCGTGTGCTGGTATCTAATGCCGGAGAGATAGCGTGAATGCGTTACGTTGGCTGATGTGGTAGAGCTCCGCCTGAAATTGGGGTTACTTGTTTAAATATCAGCCAGTCAGGTAAATTCCAGTATCGCGGTGTCTCAGACTGGAAAATTTCGTCGATCTTAACTCTTAGCGCCAGTGATATAAGACGGTAATGGGGGGCGGACGATTCACCGACGAGCAGATTGTCTTTGCCCTAAAGCAGACTGAGCTGGGGACGTCCGTACCGGATGTCTGTCGCAAGTTGGGTATCTCCGATGCCATTTTTTACACGTGGCGTAAGAAATACGGCGGAATTTCCCCTTCCGAACTCAAACATATACGGCAACTGGAAGAGGAAAATCTGCGGCTGAAGAGGCTGGTTACCGATCTCAGCCACTACGCGGTTCAATTCCCTTACACATCGCACTTATGAATGCCCTGTTCTCAAATTTTTACCTCCGTTATTAATCAACTGGCCAATCGTTCCACTGCCGCTCAGTACCGCATCCTTTTCAAGAGTGATTGATCCAGTGACATGGCCATCGACAATGAGCTTTCCTTTTACCACAACGTGACCTTGCAGATGGCCTGTCTCGGTAATGTGCAATTCTGCGCCGTGGGCGATTTCTGTTTGACCCGTAAAGGTATTTTTTCCGCCAAGCGCTAACTTGCCTTGATGCGCAATCAAGAGTCCGCCCCCTAAAGATTTTGCGCCATCAGAATCGACAATCACACCGTCAAAACGTCCCTTTGCCTCTTTCAGCACGAGAGTGTGTTTGCCAAGCATAATACGCCCATGACCTTCAAGGTCACGGAGGGCCACAACAATTGCCAAAGGCTCTATCCCCCACTCTTTCCTGAAGCCGCCTGCTTGGCTGATATCCAGCGTGCCATCAATGACCAACTTGACGGAACTCTCAATACGGCCAGGGCCCGCTAGTTCAAGAAGCCCGTATTTTTCGATATGAGTCTCACCCTCATAGGTATTGACTGCGGTCAAACGAGAAACAGCGTAATTTTTGATAACCAAACGACCTTTCCCAGAAATTACACTGGCCACGCCAAAATACCCGCCCATAACATTCGTCAAAACAACATTTCCATTTGCGTTTTGCGCAGGAACCTGTCTCGGTTTTCCATTTTCATTATAAAGGGGGTGTAGACTCCCCATATTCCAATCGATATCAAAGTGTCCATCCGCCGTTCCCCCCGTGCTAAAGGGATGAATGTTGACAGCATACCGGGTGTACGCGGTAGTCTCATGTTTGAGATCATACATGACCGACTGCGATAAAAAGAAATCTAATCCGACGGTAATTTTATTTTCTGCTGGTTGTGAATTACCCTGCTCATCTTTACTATCGTCCTCTCTTCGGACGGAAACATTCATTAACGTCACTACTTCACCCTTTGGAGACAGGATATTGATTTTATCTATATGATAGCTGGCTTGGTCCTTGTCTGACTGAATATATCCTGATGACTTAAGGTCATCGAATTTCTTTTCCCCTAACACAAGTGCTCCATTGATACCGTACCCGGTATCAAAAAGCGCCACAACATTATCGATGTCGCCTGCTTTTTTTCCTTTTTTCTCAAAAAAACGAAGCGTATAAATCCCTTCATATTCTGTGGAGGCTGGAGCATTGGATCCCGAAAACTTTTCTTGGTCTATTTTTTTATTATGGGTGTTTGTCCACGGCATGAAAGAGGTAAATTGAGCACGAAGATTTTCGTTGAGATGGATAATGACGTAAGGCGAGCATCCGGGAGGTAATTTTTTCTGGGCATAGAAATCATTATTTCCATTTGCAGAGACAATATAGCCACTGGTTGTCGCACCTCCTAGCAACCCCATCGCAGTTTTTGGCGTGAGGTAATCACCAGCACCGAAGCATCCTGAGAATAATCCCTCTTCATCTCTGAGGTCGAGACGCTCATCGCCAGGCCTCCCTTCCGTTATCAATTTTTGCGCATGTAAATCGATATAGAATTTTTTATCAATTTTATCACCGTAAATATCCTCATATGTACCCCTACCGATAACGTGATCATCGCTCACTATGCCTCTTTTTTTCATATTGTCGATACTGAGCTCCGTTGATTGAGAGTAATCCTCCCTAAATACATACGATTCTATTTTTCCAATTATGATATGCTGCCCCCCCATGATTGGAAAATCAATAGCTTTCGCCACGTCTTTAAGCTTGCCGGATTCATCAAGATCTTGTGAGCGATAACACGTCAATTTTTCAATAGTGACCTTTTGAACCAAGTAGCCATAAGTGCCGTTCCCATAATCATATATATATTTTTCTTTTGGTCCGGAACCGACATTTTTAATTCCACGAACTATTGGGTTGATCTGCGTATTAAACTGATCTGACCCCGTATCGAACAGAGCACGTTGGGGAGGGGCATCATTAATAGATGTCCATATTCCTAGGCGAGATACATTCTTGATGGGGGTTCCATCGTCATTTGATAAGGGGGTGCCCTCATTGTCTAATGATTCTTCATAAAGGTACTGCAATGGGATCTGTCGTGGAATAATGTTCATTTTTTCGGTCATGGTATTTACCTTTGACATTATTTACATTAATGACAATCGTTTACCAGTACATTGGTATGGAGCTAATGAATCTCCTCAACGTTTATCTCATCTTTATCCTGCAGGGATGATTATAGTATAGGAAATTTTAAGCGTTATCATTTTAATGAGTTATTTTTGTAATTCCTCTAATTAGTTGAGTTCGATGTAGAATGCTCGTTTTTGAGGTTTACTCATTGTCTGCGTTAGCGTTCATTGTCCCCGCGGTCAGTCTGCTCAGGTTTATCTTCATGGGCAGAACCCAAAAGGCCTTGACCGATTCCACTGCCGTGACTGTCACCGGGTGTTTCAGCTCACTTACGCTTACGAAGCACGTAAGCTGGGCGTCAAAGAGCAGATCACCGAAATGGCCTTCAACGGGGCAGCGTTCGCGATACTGCCAGAACGTTGAAAATCGGCATTAACACCGTCTCCGCACTATAAAAAACTCGCGCCGAAGTGGATAACGTCTTCGCCTGTCGCCCAAGCTGATGTGGCGCTTATCTGCGAACTTGGTGAACCATGGAGCTTCGTGGGCAGTAAAGCCCGGCAGCACTGGCTCTGATATGCATATAACACTAAAATAGGCGGTGTACTTGCCTACACTTTTGGTCCACGAACCGATGAAACCTATCGTGAACTGATGACACTGCTCACGCCAGGCACCACGGGCCTTTTTTGGCAAAGTGCACTTTCCAGCAACGCCGATATTGAGCATGCAGATAACGGTGCCACCGGTCCTCGTTACGGATATGGCCGAGGCCTGGCAGGGGGTAGGGATTGATACGGCCGTAGCTGTCACGTAGCAGATAAATGACGGCGTTGCGCCAGATTTGTTCTACCTATTTCTTTTTAAAGAACAGCTGTCGCCAGGTGCTGTGTTTGATGTCTAGGCCGCCGCGGGTGACGCAGCGAAACAGGTCGTTGAGCAGCTGCCAGTTGGTGTTGAAGAAGGGCCACAGCAGATGGGCATAGTAAAGGTGATATGTTGCCAGCCGCAGTCGGGTAGGATGTGCTGTTGTTCGGCAATCCACTGCTCGGTAGCCTTGAGGTCACAATAGCTGCAGGCCAGCCCTGCAGACTACAGGCCTAAATATCAAACGGTAACACTGGAGCCAGGCGAGCACAGCAACACGCCAACCTGGCATCCTCAGCTTTTATAAAGTTGAAACCACCCAGAATGCAGGTCGAATCAGCCGGATTGGATGTCGACCGCCAGCGTTCTGACACGCTGCCGTAACGTATCTGCCGGCAGTGCGTCGATATCCGGCAACATCGCGGCCAGAGACAGGGCCTGGATGGCCAACTCAATCGGCCTCTGCGGATCAGCCTGCTCATAGCGGATGTAGGTACGCATCGAAATACCAAACTCCTTTGACGCCCGTTCCTGTGTCCATCCATTTTTAGCCGCGGCGTCAATCCCCGGGTGATCGACGATCCGGTCTGGCTGAAACTGATCTGGGCCAGCCTGAACCTGCGAGCGGAGGACATGCTGACTGAGATCCATTATCCTTTTGCCCTGCATCAGGCGATGGCGGTGAGCTGGACCCACGCCGGGTTGCGTCAGAATGAAATCCGGCGTCTGACCGTAGTGTGCGTGCATGAGCAGATGAATGATATTGTTCAGAAGGATGGCGGCATTATTCCGGCCGGGACGCTGTGCTGGCTGGATGTCTCCGTCGGGAAAACGTCAAAAGCGTTCGTTAAACCGGTCGCCGCTGCCGTGAAAAAATATGTCGATTTATGACTGCAGGAGCGGCCGACAGAACAGGCTCCGCTGGTTGATGAACGTATCGGTGAAAAGGTCAGTTATTTGTTTCAGTTCTGGGGCAAACAGGTCGGCAGCGCCATGCTGAATAATACCATTATTCCGGTCTTATGTGCCCGGGCGGGCGTCCCTGTCGAAGACAGCCGGGGGCGGATCATCAGCCATCGTGGGCGGGCGTCGGTGGTCACGGCGCTGGCCAGTGTGCCGAAGGGCATGACGCTGCATGAGTTGATGGGCTGGTCAGGGCACAGCTACCCGCGCTCGACGCTGCATTATATCCGTATCCGCCCGACCCGGCTGGCGGCCTCTTTTGTGAAAGCCGACAAGATTTCTCACATGATTGGCGTACTTATCGATCACGACAGCCAGGCCATGACAGGCACGGGGCCAGCGCTGTATTATGACTTGGGCGAGCTGTAGTACTGCACCAATCCGATCTGGGGCAGTTGCCCGTACCGGATGGCCTGCATTGGTTGTGATTTCAGCCTGCCAAAGGCCAGCACCCGGCGCTTGGAAAGCAAAGCAAAGCTTCTGTCCGGCGCTACCTGGAAGAGGTTCCGCTGACGCCGGATGATCAGGCGATTGCGGAAGGCGACCGGGATAAACTTGATCGTTTTATCCGCAAAAAGGCGGCTCAGCCGCCCCCGGAGAACAACAATAGGTGACGGCAGGATCGGTGCCGCGTCGCAAATTGCTTCAGCGTCAACGAAGTCATTTTTGTTAGTTTTGACGAACGGGCGAACAAACTGTGGTGATATCAGCTTCAATGCTTGCCCCAGTTCGGTCAACTTGCGTACCATAAAATGAGCACCATCACAGGCTTCCATCACGATAGTTGTTGTCGGACATGTTGCAAGAAATTCAAACAGCTTTGGTCTGGTGAGTTTTTTACGGTAAACTGCTTTGCAGTAGCGATCCTGACAATGGATATGGAATGCGTTTTTACCCAGATCGATACCAATAAGCGCAATGTTTTCCATGATGATTCTCCGAATGAAAGCCAGTCCCCAGTATAGCGCCGGGAAGGAGGGCGTGACCATCTCACTAACTCAAAAAGAGGCGATTGAGTTTCCTAGCCATGAACGCTTCATATGATTTCTCTAATCATATTTTTAATATGTGTAATTGCTGTAAGGGATGATATTTTTTGATCTAACTTAGCTTTCCTATCAAGCATATCAAATGAAGGTTGTCGGGTATTTGGAATAAAGTGATGCGTATATTCTAAGTTATTATCATCTTCTTTTATAATTATTCTGTCAATTTCACTTTCCAAATCTTTCTCTGCATGTTTTTTTATGGCTTTAATCATGTTTTTTTTCCATGGTTGCATGTCGTAATAAGGTAGTTTCTTCTTGATAGATAAATATTCTGAAAAAGATTGATCGCCACTCATCACGCCAGAGTCACATAAGGACATGAAGTCTTGAAAAATGTTTTTTGGGATAAGTTTAGTGATAATAATGTTTACTTTTTTCCTTCCATCACCTTTTATCGTTGCAATACTTTCTATTTTATTGTTTTCTGAGTTTAAAAAAATAATTTAGCCTTTTCAAATAAAGCAGGGTTATCAAAATCACGACCATCTTTGAATAAAAACCTATTCTTTAAATCATAAAATAGGCTTAGGTATGAATCTGGCTTATTAGCTATTTGGCGGATAACCATGATAAAAGTGGTTTCTTTATCATGATTCATAGTTTCACTGAGCGTGTTAAGAATAAAACGTTGCGATCCTATAGAATATGCCAAGGAACTAATATAGGATAAGTGATAAGCATTCTCTTTTTTAAAAGGCAGTGCGGCGCTTCCAATGAGTTGTTTTTTGATTCCTCTTGTTATGAATTCTTTCCATAAAGATATGTGCGCCAACTTTATAGGGGGAGGGGTTAAGGAAATGGTATAACCACTCATAAAATTCAATAATTCCTCTTCACTTCTTTTATTAATATCATCAATTTCTTGCTGGCTCATTGGAATGTATCCAATTGCCCCATCAGAAAAACCTAACATATTCAATTTAATGTTTTTAAAGCCTCCTTTCTTAAACTCATCATGCAAGGATGGATCGATTTTAGTATCCATTTCCGCAATAAGAAGAATGTCCTTTTTGTGAAAGTTATATTTATCGCACAACGCGGAGACATAATGTACAATGGATGGGTATACAATATTTACAGGGGCGATAATGAATGCAGGGTTATTCATTGAGCTGACATGATATGTTTCATTACCCCATAAAAAAATATTATTTTTTCTTTCCATTAGCCCACAGACATCTACCAATAATTTTTTTACTCTGCAACCCTCCTCAGACGCAATCTGAGCTATTTTTTCACCTAGAGCACTATCACCTCCACCATGACAAAATGGATTTATCAATATCACATCTCTTCTTGCATTTTTCATTAGAGGCTGAATTGAAGTGTTTTTAAAATTAGTATCAATGCAGTTTTCATCTGCCTGAACTAACTTTTTATTTCCATTAAGCTTCATTGCTTCTTTAGCTGATAACATAATGTCTCCAAAAGGGTAAGCGCCCCACGAGGGACGTAGTGTAAGGGTTACTTTACGGTTGAGAGGTTCTTGGGCAGCAGCTCATGCACCCGGTTCGACGGCCAGTCGCCTAACGTCGCGTAACCAGCCCTCAGGCTCCATGCCGTTCAGTTTGCAACTGCCCAGCAGGCTGTAGATGATCGCAGCTGCCTCTCCGCCTCTATCGGAGCCGAAGAACAGGTAGTTACGCCGGCCCAGTGCTACGCACCGTAAGGCGTTTTCACAGATGTTGCTGTCGAGCGCCACTCGGCCGTCATTGCAGCACATGTGCGCTTCAGCATGTAGCCGAACGCCTTCGCCATCTCCGCGCATACCGACAGTGTTTTCAACTGCATCTGGATCCACTCATACAGTGACTGCATCCACGGCTGACTCTTCTCTGTTCTCACCGCTAGCCGAGTTTCCACCGGGCTGCCCTGGATATCGGCCTCGATGGCATACAGCTCCGCTATTTGTCTGAGTGCCTCGGTCGGCAGGATCGTCTACCGGGGTGGGGTCAGTCCAGGTATATGACTAATCCAGCCAGGACGTTTGTGCTTATGAGCTTTAGACACACAGAATGTATCCCATCTCAACATCGTGCTTTTAAGATGTTTCCACATACGTGCTATCCAGGAGCCTTGCTGGAAGGCATGATGGTTTCTGGTTTGGCGCATAATGCCTCCATCTGTTCCTTTAGGTTTTTTGCTAGTGTAGTTTAAATAATCAGCAATGGCTATTTATACGGTTCTGCAGGTATTAGGCACCCAAGTATGTTTTTCTGTAAATAATGAGATTCTAGAAGAACCTTATTGATATAATATACTGTTTTAAAAGGACATTATTGATGCTTGGGGCCATGTTTTAACTTGATTACATAATTACAATTATCTTCGCTCGGCCAGAGTCTAAATGATAAACTGTTTTTAGATATACACATCATCTTCAAGAATGCATCTTTTAATTTATTGTATATTACCTCCCAGAAGTAAACATGTTTTTTTCAGCTAGCCGGCGGCGGGCCAGCCCGGGAAGTACATTACCTGAGGCTTTGTTCCAGCGCAGAAACTGTCCGGCGGCTCCTGCATAATCACCGGTATTCAGCTGTTTCAGCAGGGTTGAGCGTGAAAAATTCCCTGCTCCAACATTAAAGACAAAGGAAACCAGTGCATCGAATTGACTCTGATTAAGAGAAACACGGACATTGCGAGTAACCGTCAGTTCAATTTCTTTCAGATCCTTTTGCAGCAGGGAGCATGCCTCGTTTTCAGTGATAACTTGGCCGGGCGAGACACTCTGCGTATGACCATACCCCACAGTTAGAATACCTGCTGGGCATAGATAGGCTTCGGCCCGAAATCCTTCGAATGCTTTAATCAATTTAATTCCGTTACTACTGATGTTCATAGTCCAATTTCCTTATTTTTCGATGTGTATTCAGTTATGTAAAATAAGTTGATGAGTGTTTCTTCGAGAAAATAACGTGTCATTTTATTGATAGGCGATGATGTATCATGCGATATACTGGAATAATAAATGCGCCGATCAAAAATGAACTCACCTCTATGGAGAGGGATTTTCCGTGGTTAAGATAATCAACCAGGAAAACGCTAAAAATCTCCCCGCCTATGATACCGATTAAAAAAGATGACACAAAAGCAGCAATGGCTCTTTTTCCAGAATAATAGTTCTGATTAATAACAAACATGACTGCTCCGGATAGTGAAAAAATAATAGTATCAACCATGATTTTTATAAATATAGAAAAATGAGCACACACATTAGAGCGAAAAAACAAGAAATGAAAATACATAATATCGATCAAACAAAATACAACTAATCGTCTAAAGCTATCAAAAAAGACAAAACGATCGTCAAAACAAATTAAAATGTTAGCAATATCATTACGATATCAGTTTGAATGTTTAAAGTTACACATGTCAAAAAAAACGTCAACCTCTAGAATGAAATTGAAAAGAAAGATGTTATTGATGGTTTGTTTAGATTTACAACAAGTAAATCATTAGAAAATACGAACAATCATATGTTTTATAGCATGTAGAACCGCGCTGGTATGTTAGTGACCAGACTGGCTTCCTGAGTCACCAAACACTGCGTATTACTGCAAGCGTTACAATAGGTCGCTGGGAGACAGGGCTGTTTGACCTTCCCTCGAAAAACAGTCCCTGTCTAAACTGAGGTATTCGGTCTCTCTTTTCTCTTGCAAAGAGGCATGTCCGCCATGAAAAAGCCCCGTTATACCGAAGAACAGATTGCTTTTGCGTTGAAACAGGCCGAAACCGGTACCCGTCTCTGGGATGTTTGCAGAAAAATGGGGATTTCTGAGGCCACATTTTACATCTATGGACTGCCTCCGTTTTGCAAGCACGGAATCTGGTTTTGGGTTGTTGCTTACATCTATCCGGCATCAGGAAAACCTGTGCCCAAATGGGTAAACCGCACACAATCGCCTCAACAACTGGACGGCCTCTGAGGCCAGTATAAAAATCAGGTTCCGATTGCGCAGGTGCAACCCGTCACCATTTTTCAGTACACTGCAACTTTTCTGGCTGGGTGTTAACTTCTGATCTTACCCAGCAATAGTGGACACGCGACTAAGTGAGTAAACTCTCAAGCAAGAGGTGACTCACATGACAAAACCAGCATCAACCACTAAAAAGCCACGCAAGCAACATACACCTGAATTCCG
>Ga0308167_1000583_pt1 | contig 60337 bp, 50 predicted proteins | sample PhyCR1_2_FD_202138 | JGI IMG/M metagenome (GOLD analysis project Ga0308167, IMG submission 202138) | Phyllosphere microbial communities from UC Gill Tract Community Farm, Albany, California, United States - DLSLRC.R1 | ecosystem: Host-associated > Plants > Phyllosphere > Unclassified | place... | reverse complement strand
GGTCTGACGAAGTTGAAGTCACCGAGATTCTGGTGAAAGTTGGCGACAAGGTGGAAGCCGAACAGTCGCTGATCACCGTGGAAGGCGACAAAGCCTCAATGGAAGTGCCTTCGCCGCAGGCTGGCGTGGTCAAAGAGATCAAAATCGCCACCGGTGACAAAGTGGAAACCGGCTCGCTGATCATGATGTTTGAAGCGGAAGGTGCGGCAGAAGCTGCTCCGGCCCCGGCCGCAGAGAAAAAAGCCGACGCGGCCCCGGCGCCAGCGGCTGCCTCTGCTACCGCCAGCAAAGATGTCAATGTGCCGGATATCGGCGGTGACGAAGTTGAAGTCACTGAGATTCTGGTGAAGGTTGGCGACAAAGTTGAAGCAGAACAGTCTCTGATCGTGGTGGAAGGCGACAAAGCCTCGATGGAAGTCCCGGCACCGTTCGCCGGCACCGTGAAAGAGATCAAGATTGCCACCGGCGACAAAGTGAGCACCGGTTCGCACATCATGGTGTTTGAAGCGGAAGGCGCAGCGCCAGCCGCTGACGTGAAACCTGAAGTGAAAGAAGAAGCAGCAACGGCTCCGGCTGCGGCTGCGGGCGCAAAAGAGGTTAACGTACCGGACATCGGCGGTGACGAAGTAGAAGTTACTGAAGTGCTGGTTAAAGTCGGCGACAAAGTTGAGGCTGAGCAGTCACTGATCGTGGTGGAAGGCGACAAAGCCTCAATGGAAGTTCCTGCGCCATTCGCCGGCACCGTGAAAGAGCTGAAAGTGGCCACCGGCGACAAAGTCAGCACCGGTTCGCTGATCATGGTGTTTGAAGTGGAAGGTGCCGCGCCAGCCGCAGCACCGGCCGCCGCGAAGCAGGACGCAGCCGCACCGGCAGAAAAAGCCGAAGCCAAACCGGCCGCAGCACCAGCAGCGAAAGCGGAGAGCAAAGGTGAGTTTGCCGAGAACGATGCGTACGTTCACGCTACTCCGGTGATCCGTCGTCTGGCGCGTGAGTTCGGTGTTAACCTGGCGAAAGTCAAAGGCACCGGCCGCAAAGGTCGCATCCTGAAAGAAGACGTGCAGAGCTACGTGAAAGAGGCGGTCAAACGCGCTGAAGCGGCACCAGCTGCTGCCAGCGGCGGTGGTCTGCCAGGCATGCTGCCATGGCCGAAAGTGGACTTCAGTAAGTTTGGTGAAATCGAAGAAGTCGAACTGGGACGCATCCAGAAAATTTCCGGTGCTAACCTGAGCCGTAACTGGGTGATGATCCCACACGTTACGCATTTCGACAAAACCGACATCACCGACCTGGAAGCATTCCGTAAGCAGCAGAACGCGGAAGCCGAGAAGCGTAAGATGGACGTGAAGTACACCCCGGTGGTGTTCATCATGAAAGCGGTTGCTGCGGCGCTTGAGCAGATGCCACGCTTCAATAGCTCGCTGTCTGAAGATGCCCAGAAGCTGACGCTGAAAAAATACATCAACATCGGTGTGGCGGTTGATACGCCAAATGGCCTGGTGGTTCCGGTCTTCAAAGACGTGAACAAAAAAGGCATCACCGAGCTGTCGCGTGAACTGATGGCGATTTCGAAGAAAGCGCGTGACGGTAAGCTGACGGCAGGGGACATGCAGGGCGGATGCTTTACCATCTCCAGCCTTGGCGGCCTGGGAACCACCCACTTCGCGCCGATCGTTAACGCGCCGGAAGTGGCGATCCTTGGTGTCTCCAAATCGGCGATGGAGCCGGTATGGAATGGTAAAGAGTTTACGCCGCGTCTGATGATGCCAATTTCTCTTTCCTTCGATCACCGTGTTATCGACGGTGCTGATGGTGCGCGTTTCATCACTCTGATCGGCAATATGCTCTCCGACATTCGTCGTTTAGTTATGTAAATGTGAAGAAGGCCGGCGAAAGCCGGCCTTCCTGTAACGATTCGTCGCACCGCGGTTGGCAGTTTGTTAACAATTCTGTAAACTCTTGCGGTGAAAGTCCCGGTGGAACAAGGGCATCATAAGAACGTCTGACCCGCCGGATATCAAATAAGAGGTCATGATGAGTACAGAGATTAAAACCCAGGTCGTAGTACTTGGGGCGGGTCCTGCAGGATACTCTGCAGCCTTCCGTTGCGCGGATTTAGGTCTGGAAACCGTACTGGTAGAGCGTTACAGCACCCTCGGTGGTGTTTGTCTGAACGTCGGTTGTATCCCATCTAAAGCGCTGCTGCACGTTGCTAAAGTGATTGAAGAGGCGAAAGCCCTTGAAGAGCACGGCATTGTGTTTGGTCAGCCATCGACTGATATCAACAAGATTCGCAGCTGGAAAGAGAAGGTGATCAACCAGTTGACTGGCGGCCTGTCAGGTATGGCAAAAGGTCGTAAAGTCAAAGTGGTTAATGGCCTGGGCAAATTCACCGGTGCTAACACCCTGGTGGTTGAAGGAGAAGGCGGCGCGACCACCATCAACTTCGATAACGCTATCATCGCTGCGGGTTCACGCCCAATCGAACTGCCGTTCATTCCGCATGAAGATCCACGCGTCTGGGATTCAACCGATGCACTGGAACTGAAAGAAGTACCGAAGCGCCTGCTGGTTATGGGTGGCGGTATCATCGGTCTGGAAATGGCGACGGTCTATCATGCGCTGGGTTCAGAGATTGATGTGGTCGAGATGTTCGATCAGGTCATCCCGGCTGCGGATAAAGACGTGGTGAAAGTCTTCACCAAGAAAATCAGCAAGAAATTTAACCTGATGCTGGAAACCAAAGTGACCGCCGTTGAAGCAAAAGACGATGGCATTTACGTTTCGATGGAAGGTAAAAAAGCGCCAGGCGAAGCACAGCGTTACGATGCAGTGCTGGTTGCTATCGGTCGTGTACCGAATGGTAAAGGTCTGGATGCGGGCAAAGCGGGCGTGGAAGTGGACGATCGCGGCTTCATTCGTGTCGATAAGCAGATGCGCACTAACGTGCCGCACATCTACGCTATCGGCGACATCGTCGGTCAGCCAATGCTGGCGCACAAAGGTGTGCACGAAGGCCACGTTGCGGCGGAAGTGATCTCGGGTCTGAAGCACTACTTCGATCCTAAAGTGATCCCATCCATCGCTTATACCGAGCCAGAAGTTGCCTGGGTCGGCCTGACCGAGAAAGAAGCGAAAGAGAAAGGCATCAGCTACGAGACCGCCACCTTCCCGTGGGCAGCCTCTGGCCGTGCTATCGCTTCTGACTGTGCAGACGGCATCACCAAACTGATTTTCGACAAAGAAACGCACCGGGTTATCGGTGGCGCGATTGTCGGCACCAACGGCGGCGAGCTGCTGGGTGAAATCGGTCTGGCGATCGAGATGGGTTGTGATGCGGAAGATATCGCGCTGACCATCCATGCTCACCCAACCCTGCATGAGTCAGTGGGCCTGGCGGCTGAAATCTTCGAAGGCAGCATCACCGATCTGCCTAACGCGAAAGCGAAAAAGAAATAAGTCACTCTGCCTGATAGAAAAAGCTCCCGATAAGGGAGCTTTTTTTTGCCTGAATTTTGGACTGGCGATTAACTGTGCATCTGGCTTAAGTCTGGGTGTAGAATTCGGTAGAATTATCAGGCTTGAAAAAGAAGTTAGTAATCAATCAGATAATTTTAGAGTGTTCCCCGCGTGAGCGGGGATAAACCGAGAGGACCTTGAGATCAGAGTAATAACGGGCAAGTGTTCCCCGCGCCAGCGGGGATAAACCGGACGTGAAAAAATGATGCGGATCCTGCTGGTGGTGTTCCCCGTTTCTGCGGGGACTAACTACCTCAACCCGCACTCATCCTCTCCCACGAACGAAACACGTACCATCACACCCGCCGATCAACCGCCACCTGGTCGATAAACATCTGCGCCAGTACCGCGATGGCCGCATTGCCCGGTAATCTCTCCTCATTGATGCGCAACATCAGCGAGGTTGAACGTCGGCGTCCCTGCAGCAGCGGAAGCGGGCGCAGTTCGCCGCTCTCCAGCAAGGCGGCAATGTTCTTCTCCGGCAACCAGCCATAGCCCAGCTGATGCTGCACCGCCTCAATAGCCGCCGACAGGGTAGTGAATGACCAGTTCTCTGCCTGCTCGCCACTGACTTCTGACTGCTGCTGTTGCTGCCGATCGAGGATGGTAATGCAGGGCCAGCGCGCCAGCGTCGTCGCACTGAGCGGAGCCGGTTCGCTGTGCAGGGGATGATCGCGATGGGCGACGGCAATAAAATCGACGCTCATCAGGCTCTCACCTGCCAATGGCTGGTCGTCGCTGTGTGCCACCAGCCAGAGATCGGCCTGCTGTTCCGCCAGCCTGAGCGGCGTTTCGCTGCGGACGATTTCACTGAACCAGACGCGGACGTGCGGATAACGCTGCTGAAACTGGTGTAACACCTTAAACAGCAGCGGTTTGGGTGCGATGGCATCGACCATCAGGTCGACACGGGAAGGCTCGCCGCGCTGTAACGCCGCCGCCTGCGCTTCCAGACTACTAAAACCGGTCAGCAGCGGCCGCGCCTGCGCCAGTAACTGCTGGCCCTCCGCCGTCAGAACCGCCCGGCGTCCTTCCTGTTGCAGTAGCGCTACGCCCAGCCGCTGCTGCAGCAAACCAATCTGGTAACTGACTGAAGACTGGCTGCGGTTATTTTTCTCTGCCGCCAGTGCAAAGCTTCCTTCGTTAACTACCGAGTCGAGAAGAAACCACTGTTCGAGCGTCGTTTTATGCATAACAATCTATCTAAAATTTGAATGAATAAGTGCTAAAAATAGCGTTATTAATCGGTTTTGTAACGCGCAATAATCTCCTCAAGGCAAATAAATGAGGAAATCATCATGAGCACTTTTGATAAAAACAACCTGTCTGGTCTGGTCGGCAAACATCTGGTTTATACCTATGACAACGGCTGGAACTACGAGCTCTATATAAAAAATGCCAACACCGTTGATTACCGGATTCACAGCGGAATGGTGGGTAACCGTTGGGTGAAAAATCAGCACGCTTATATCGTCCGTCTGGCACAGGATGTCTATAAAGTCTCCTGGACCGAACCAACCGGCACCGATGTCAGCCTGGCGGTTAACCTGACCGATAAAATTTTCCACGGCACCATCTTCTTCCCTCGCTGGGTGATGAACAATCCGGAAAAAACTGTCTGCTTCCAGAACGAACATCTGGAAGAGATGGCACAATATCGCGAGGCAGGTCCGGCTTATCCGACTGAAGTGATTGATGAGTTCGCTACGCTGACCTTTATCCGCGATGCCGGCGAAAACAATGACAGCGTGATTGATTGCCCGGCCAGTGAACTGCCCGCCGATTTTCCTGCCAATCTGAAAAACTAACCTCGTTCAGAAGAGCCCATGCCGGGCTCTTCTGCTTTTCTTACCCGCCAAAACCATCTGCTGTCTGCTGCGAAACAGTATCTGATTCTGCCAGCAACTCGCCAAAAATTATCTTCAGGCCGGCGTTCTATTCCTCGCCGTTATACATTTCAGATAAATCATTGCTGGTAAAACCCTGACCGGCAGGTCAACGCGTGGTGATGTTTTCCGGCGGCGTAATGGCGTGCTTTACGGGCCGGTTTGCCGTCCGGAAGGGCGATGGCTGGCGGCGTAAAACCGTCGCAATTGGTTATGCATTTAATGTTGTATTTTTGTAAACAGATTAACAAACACCCGAAATCCTGCTATTCTGCCCTCCGCGAAACCGGGCACCTCAACCTGGACATCATAAGGTAAGGTTGTTCTCTATAAGTGAGCAAGGTGGTCGGAAAGCCCTACATAATGAGAGCGAGGATAACGTCGTGCTAGAAGAATACCGTAAGCACGTTGCCGAGCGTGCCGCCGAAGGGATCGTACCTAAGCCTTTAGATGCTTCCCAAATGGCCGCGCTGGTTGAACTGCTAAAAAATCCACCTGCGGGTGAAGAAGAATTTCTGACCGATCTGTTGGTCAACCGTGTTCCACCCGGCGTCGATGAAGCGGCGTACGTTAAAGCGGGTTTCCTGGCCGCTGTCGCCAAAGGCGAAGCCACCTCTCCTCTGATCTCTCCTGAAAAAGCGGTTGAACTGCTCGGCACCATGCAGGGCGGTTACAATATTCATCCGCTGATCGAGGCGCTGGACGACCAAAAACTGGCTCCTATCGCGGTCAAAGCCCTGTCACACACGCTACTGATGTTCGACAGCTTCTACGATGTAGAAGAGAAAGCCAAAGCGGGCAATGACTACGCGAAGCAGGTGATGCAGTCGTGGGCAGATGCGGAATGGTATCTGTCACGACCAGAACTGGCGGAAAAGATTACCGTCACCGTGTTCAAAGTCACCGGCGAAACCAATACCGACGACCTCTCTCCGGCACCGGATGCCTGGTCACGTCCTGACATCCCACTGCACGCGTTAGCGATGCTGAAAAATGCCCGTGAAGGCATTGAGCCGGATGAGCCAGGCAACGTCGGCCCGATCAAACAGATTAAAGCGCTGCAGGAAAAAGGCTTCCCGCTGGCTTACGTCGGTGACGTGGTCGGTACCGGTTCCTCACGTAAATCCGCCACCAACTCGGTGCTGTGGTTTATGGGCGACGACATCCCGAACGTGCCGAATAAAAAAGGCGGCGGCGTGGTGCTGGGCAGCAAAATTGCTCCGATCTTCTTCAATACCATGGAAGATGCCGGTGCACTGCCGATCGAAGTCGACGTGAACAACCTGAACATGGGCGATGTCATCGACATCTATCCATTCAAAGGCGAAGTGCGTAACCACCAGACCAACGAACTGCTGGCCAGCTTCGAACTGAAAACCGAAGTGCTGATTGACGAAGTGCGCGCCGGTGGCCGTATTCCGCTGATCATCGGTCGTGGCCTGACCACCAAAGCGCGTGAGTCGCTGGGTCTGCCGCACAGCACCGTATTCCGTCAGGCGAAAGATGTCGCGGAGAGCACCCGCGGTTTCTCGCTGGCACAGAAAATGGTCGGTCGCGCCTGTGGCGTCGACGGTGTCCGTCCGGGCGCCTATTGCGAACCGAAAATGACCTCGGTGGGATCGCAGGATACTACCGGTCCGATGACCCGTGATGAACTGAAAGATCTGGCCTGCCTCGGCTTCTCAACCGATCTGGTGATGCAGTCATTCTGTCACACCGCGGCTTATCCTAAGCCGGTGGATGTGAATACACACCATACGCTGCCTGACTTCATCATGAACCGTGGCGGTGTGTCGCTGCGTCCGGGTGACGGCATTATCCACAGCTGGCTGAACCGTATGCTGCTGCCGGATACCGTCGGCACCGGCGGCGATTCACATACCCGTTTCCCGATCGGCATCTCCTTCCCGGCGGGTTCTGGCCTGGTGGCGTTTGCCGCAGCGACCGGCGTTATGCCGCTCGACATGCCGGAATCCGTGCTGGTTCGCTTCAAAGGTAAAATGGAGCCGGGCATTACGCTGCGCGATCTGGTTCATGCCATTCCGCTGTATGCCATCAAACAGGGTCTGCTGACCGTTGAGAAGAAGGGTAAGAAAAACATCTTCTCTGGCCGCATCCTTGAGATTGAAGGGCTGCCGGATCTGAAAGTCGAGCAGGCGTTTGAGCTGTCAGATGCGTCAGCTGAACGTTCAGCGGCCGGCTGTACCATCAAGCTGGATAAAGACCCAATCATTGAATACCTCAACTCCAACATCGTTCTGCTGAAGTGGATGATTGCTGAAGGCTATGGCGATCGCCGTACCCTGGAGCGTCGTGTTGAAGGCATGGAGAAATGGCTGGCGGATCCACAACTGCTTGAAGCGGATGCGGATGCGGAATATGCCGCAGTGATTGAGATCGATCTGGCTGATATTAAAGAGCCGATCCTCTGCGCACCAAACGATCCAGACGATGCCCGTCTGCTGTCTGATGTGCAGGGCGAGAAGATCGATGAAGTCTTTATCGGATCGTGCATGACCAACATCGGTCACTTCCGTGCAGCCGGTAAGCTGCTGGATAGCCATAAAGGCCAGTTACCGACCCGTCTGTGGGTGGCTCCGCCAACCAAGATGGATGCGGCGCAGCTGACTGAGGAAGGTTACTACAGCGTATTCGGTAAGAGCGGCGCGCGTATTGAGATCCCAGGCTGTTCACTCTGCATGGGTAACCAGGCGCGTGTGGCGGACGGTGCGACGGTGGTCTCCACCTCAACCCGTAACTTCCCGAACCGTCTGGGTACCGGCGCTAACGTCTACCTGGCGTCAGCCGAGCTGGCGGCGGTGGCTTCACTGTTAGGTCGTCTGCCAACGCCGGATGAGTATCAGCAATTTATGGCGCAGGTGGATAAAACTGCCAGCGACACTTATCGCTATCTCAACTTCGACCAGCTGACCCAGTACACCGATAAAGCTGACGGCGTGATTTTCCAGACTGCGGTCTGATTCACTGACCAGCAGCAGTAAAAAGGGGCGATGATTCGCCCCTTTTTTTCGTCTGTGCAACGGCAACCGGTGCGATGAAAAGCTGGATTTCGCCGGACAGCCTGCAATAATGCGCCACTTGTCACACTTTGCCGTTGGGGCAGCGCTGACACTGATAACGTGACGCGATGATGTTGAGAGGAACGGGCGATGGAATATGAATTTTTACGCGATGTGACCGGCCAGATTAAGGTGCGCATGTCGATGGATCACGAAGCGGTCGGCCACTGGTTCAATGAAGAAGTCAGGGACGATCCCGGCCTGCTGGATGAAGTCGAAGCGGCGATTGAAGATGTGAAAGGCAGCGTGCGGCAATGGCAGCGCGTCGGCAGCGAATACACTATCCTGCTGGACGAGGAAGAGGTGATGATCCGTGCCAATCTGCTGGCGCTGGAAGATGACGGCATGGAGGAGGGGATGAACTACTACGACGAAGAGAGCCTCTCATTCTGCGGCATTGAAGATTTTCTGCTGGTGATCGCTGCTTATCGCCAGTTTGTGAATCAGTACGGTAATAAAAGCCGGGCGACCTGAGCCGCCCGGCCGGTTAACTGAGAGACGCCCCGCCACACAGCACCAGCTGCTGTCCGGTCATCGCCGCTGCGGCAGGCGTGAGCAGAAAATGCACCAGCCCGGCCACTTCCTCCGGCTGAATAAAGCGGCCAATTGGCGGCAGCCTCGGCGGTGAGCTGCCCCGACCCGGCTGTTGCAGCATCGGCGTGTCGGTTGCGCCAGGCGCCACAATATTGGCGGTAATGCCGCGCGGTGCCAGTTCTGCCGCCCAGCTGCGCACCATCCCGATCATTGCGGATTTGGTCGCCACATACTGACTGCGTCCTGCCGCTCCGCCTGAGGTGCGGCTGCCCAGCAGCACAATCCTGCCGCCACTGGTCATCCGTGGCGCGCAGTGATTAGCCAGTTGCTCCGCCGCTGCCACATGCAACTGCCATAAGCGCGCGCTGGCGTGGAGATCGAGTTCACCCAGCGGCGCAGCCTGCATCATGCCTGCCGCGTGTACCAGCGCCTGGGGCACCGGCAGTCGGGCTAACACCTTCTGTAAGGCGGCGGCATCACTGACATCCACCTGATAACTCTGCAGGGCCGGATGCTGCCGCGTCAGCGCCGAGCGACTCAGGCCGATCACCTGCCAGCCCTCTACCAGCAAGCGGTCAACAATCGCCTGGCCGATGCCTGAACTGGCACCAGTGACCAGCGCCATTTGGTCAATCACGCGCGACCTCCCGCCACCCACGACTCTTCAACGCGAACATACTTGATTGCCTGACGATAAAAGGTGTAGGCGATATGCAGTTCACCGCCGGCTCCCTGTTTGATGCTTGGATAAGAGAATTCACGGTTCAGCTTCTGCTGTGAATTATTGGTCATGCAGTAGCCATCGCCTTCATCCAGATTACGCTGCAGCGGCCAGCTTTTGCCGCCGTCATGCGAAATCGCCAGCGTCATGGGCGCGCGCGGTGCACCCCAGAAGGCCGTTCGCGCGCCGTGTGCCACTGGCTGGGCGGCGACAGCTACCTCATCATCATCCTCATCTTCAATTTCGTCATACAGCGACAGCCGCCGCTCACTCGCGCCTTGCGCGCTCATCGCATTGAACACCAGCGCCAGATGACCATTGCGCAGCGTGGTAACCTGAATCGATGAGTTATTGTTAGGCAGCGACAACGGCTGTGGGGCACTCCAGCTTTCGCCCTGATCGACGGAGCGGCTCTGGTAAATATGATCGGCCCAGCGGCTGCGATAGAGTGCCAGCAGCGTGCCGTCATCCAGCAGCGTGACGTTCATGTGGACGCAGCCAGTGCTGTCCGGGACCTCAACATCACGCCAGCTTTGCCCCTTGTCCTCAGAGATTTTTACCGCGCTGATATCATAACTGCCGACCCACTTTTCACCTGGCCGGGTCAGGCAGTAAAACACCGGCAGCAGCCAGTTACCGTTGGGCAGCACCACCACCGGCTGGCGGATAAAGGTGCCCGGCTTATCCAGCAGTGTGGCGATGGCACCCCAGCTGCGGCCCAGATCGTGCGACTGACGATAGCGTACAATCGCGGTGTCCTGATTCCCCGATTTTTGCGCGGTCCACAGCAGCCACAGCACCTGATCCGGGTCGAGGAACAGCACCGGATTTTGTTCCGAACGGCTCGGATCGTCCGACAGTTGTTGCGCCTCGCTCCAGCGAGAGCTGCCTTCTGCCAGCCGCGAACACCAGATCGAAATATCGGCGATGCCTTCCTGGGTACCGCCAAACCAGACGCAGAGCAGATCGCCATTGGGCAGCGGCAGCAGATTGGCGGCATGGTTTTGCGGGCAGGACGATGGCAGCATCGCCACCTGTTGCGCGCTATCCTGCGGGTGCGGCGCCAGCTGGCCGGTGCGTTCGACGGTGACGGTTTCCTGAGTCATATTAGGCTCCACTGTTTTGTGCATTGCGTTGCGTATTGGGCTGAGACTGGCGTGACGGGATGCAGCGGTCAATCACCATGATGATCGCCGGCGTCGCCAGCGCCACGTACATATTATCGATGCCGAATGGGTTACCGAGGATGAACCACACCGACGTCGCCAGACAGGCGCCGATCAAACCGGCATTGGCACCGCGGGTGCTTTTAAACCATGGCAGGTAGAACGCCATGATCGCCACCACGGTAATCGACAGACGAATGGCGCGGGTAAAGAATGACAGCTTCAGCACTTCCGGGAAGAACAGCACGAACAGCAGCGGGAAGAAGCCGATAGCGATTGAGATCCAGCGCGTCATTTTAAATTCACGCTCCGGGGTCGGATTGCGGTAGGGCACGTAAAAGTCCTTCACCACCAGCGAGGCGATCGCCAGCGCCACGGTACCGACGCTGACGAAGATCGACGCTACCAGCGAGGTGGTGACAATGCCCGCCAGCCACGGTGACATATCCTGCAGAAACACCGGCAGCGCATACAGGCTTTTGATATCAGGATGGGCAAATTTCGCCGCCACGCCAATCAGTGCCATCGCCAGACCAATCGGCAGGCAGAAAAAGAAGGCGACCCAGGTGGCACGCTTCGCGGACTTCACATCTTTGGTCGATGAGATCGCCTGGATCACAAACTGGGTACAGAAGATCGATCCGACCGTCCCGATCAACCACGCCACAATGGTACTGGCCCCGACGTGACCATCCCACGTCCAGTAAAACGCCGGCATTTTTTCGATCATTGGTGCTACGCCGCCGGTCATCTTCAGCGCCACGAAGAGGATTATCAGGATCCCGGCATATTTGAGCGCGCTGTGCAGCAGCGTGACCCACGCGACCCCTTTCATCCCGCCGAAGGCAAAATAGAAGGTGCTGACCACTGCTGTGATAAAGGCCGCCTGCGTCAGGTCGATTTTCAACACGGTTGAAATGGCCGCTGCGCCGCTGATGTAGTTGCCGACGTTCACCAGCAGCAGCGCATAAATCATGATGAGAGAGATGATATTTTTGGTTGAGGTGCCATATTTCTCGGCAATCGCGCCCGAAATAGTGATTTTGCCAGTGTTATAGATGCGTTTCACCAGGATCAGACCAAACAGCGGGAAGCCGATCGCCGCACCAATCACCGACCACGAGGCGGCAAAGCCATCTTCAAAAGCCGCCTGGGCGGTGCCAATGGTCGACTTGGCGCCGATATATTCTGACATCAGCATCACGCCGACGATAAATGCCGGCATCGCGCGTGAGCCTTCCATAAAGTCACCGCTGCTTTTGCTGCGCAGCCGCCAGGTCAGCCAGGTGGTAAACAGGATATAGGCGACCACCATGCCAACGATCAGCAGGGTGCTCTCAGTAGAAAATGCTTTCATCATGACCTCGATTGTTCTGGCAGATGGCGACCATCAGGTTCGTTCTCATCTGACCGGTAGGATACAAAGATGATGGTCGTTCCCCGGCAGGGCAGGCTGACGACACGCCAAAAGGTGATGAGTCATTGGTGCCAGCCGCGAGCGGTTCGCGGTGTCGTTTCAGGACCTCACCCCGGTCCTGCCGAAGACGCAGGGCATCCGCCCTGCTGGCGATTACTGCAGGTACTGATTGACGATCTGGCGGATCTGCTGCTGCTGATCGGCGCTGAACTGCACCGCATAGCGGCTGTCACCTACGTCAAAGCCCAGCAGGCTGACCGCCTTTTTCACCGCAGCAGGAGAGAAGCCGATGTTATAGAGATCGGTGCGTAAACCGGTGACGCGCTCCTGTGCCTGATGCGAACCGGCAATATCGCCGGCGTTAAACTGCGCCCAGATGGCGTTGATCGCCTCGGGCGCCACGTTTGCCAGCCCGGAAATGCAGGCGGAGCAGCCATCGACGAACCCCTGATGAATCAGCGAGTCGGGGCCGTTCAGCACATCGAAGTGATCGATGCCGTCGGCAGCCTGCAGGAAGCCACTCAGACTCTGGTAGCTGCCGGCTGAATCTTTGATACCGATGATGTTCGGATGTGCCGCCAGCGTCCTGACGGTGTCAGGCTGCAGAGTATTGCCGGTACGCGCCGGGATGTTGTAAAGGAACAGCGGCACCTCAAGCGCGTCTGCAACGGCGTGGTAATGCGCGATCAGCTCCTGCTGCTTTAACGGCACGAACCATGGCGTAATCACCGAGACGGCATCAACGCCCAGCCTGGCGATCTGCTTACCGAGGCGGATGGTTTCACGGGTTGATATCTCGCCGATGTGCGCCACCACCGGCGCACGGCCGTTGACTTCATCGACGCAGGTTTCGGTGACCGCGATCTTCTCCTGCTGATTCAGCACAAAGAATTCTCCGTTGGTGCCGCCGCAGAAAATACCGTTACCGGCATCGAGCTGGCGTCGCACCTGCTCACGCTGGGCAGCCGGATTAAACTCACCGTCGCGATCAAAAGTGGTAACGATGGCGGTCAGTACCCCGGTTATTTTTTTGTTCATGGCAATCCTCATTGCGCCGGGTGAGAAGGAAACAGCGTCAGGTAGACTGCGCGCACATCGTCCGCCGTCACGGCCAGCGGCACGTTTTTCATCAGGCGCTGCACGTCGAGCGCCGCATCGACTAAATAGGGCAGGTGATCCGGGCTGATGCCCAGCGCTTCCAGGCTGGCCGGCAGCTGCAGGCGCTGAACCAGTGCGCTGAAGTAATCGACCAGCGCATGAGATTTCTGCTCCTCGCTTAAGCCGGTATCAGCCTCGGGCAGCAGATCGTAAGCCTGAGCAAATTTGCTCACCGCCGCGGGCCGGACAAAGCGCATGCAGGGGGCCAGCAGAATGGCATTGGCAACGCCGTGCGGCAGATGATATTTGCCGCCGAGCGGGTAGGACATGGCGTGGACCAGGTGCGTCCCGGCGTGGGCAATCGATGCACCGCCGTAGTATGAGGCCCACAGCATCTCCAGTCGCGCCGCTAAATTGTGTGGTTCACGTAGCGTGGTTTCGAGGCTGGCGAACAGCTTCTTCATGCCGATCAGCGCATAGTTATCGCTCACCGGATTGGCGACCGTGGCGGTGAAGCACTCAATCAGATGGCACAGCGCATCAATCCCGGTGGATGAAGCAATATGCGGCGGCATGCTGGTGGTGAGTTCCGGCACCAGCGCGACCCAGTCGGGCAACATCACCGGTGAAATAATGCCAACCTTGGTCTGTTTCTCCGGAATCGCCAGAATCGCATTCGGCGTGGCCTCCGAGCCGGTCCCGGCGGTGGTCGGAATCAACAGCGAGCGAACGCGGCGCTGCGGTTTCTCGCCTGCCAGCAGCGCATCCAGTGACGGCGCATCCCCGGCGCACAGCACTGACAGCAGCTTAGCGACATCCAGCACGCTGCCGCCGCCGATGCCAATCACCAGTTCAACCTCCTGCGCTGGCAGGGCGCTGACAATCGCCGCCACATCATGCTGGCCTGGCTCTGGCGGAACGCTGTTCACCACACTGAGTCCGGGGATCTGCTGCCGGAGTTGTCCCACCAGTGCCTGCACGGCGGGAATGGCTTCAATGTTGTTATCGGTTACCACTAACGCTGTCGTGATGCCGTCGAGCAGATAGCGCATGTCGTTCAACGTCTGATAGCCGCTGATCACCGTGCTGTTGATATTCATCTCACACCCTTGTTGGTAATTTCTGAAGCAATGATTGATATCGCTCAGAGTAACGCTGACGTAATCCCCTTGCTGTGGCTAATTTTATAGGACATATCGATTTCGATTAATTTGATCTTGCTCACATATAATCAATCATGATTGAATATAATCAATTGCAGCGGCAATAGCCTGACAGGAGAGACGATGAGTTCGTCATGGTGGAAAACCCCGGTAGTGGTCATCGCCGATGACTTTACCGGAGCCAATGATGCAGGCAGTGGGCTGGCACAGGCCGGTGCCCGGGTTCAGGTGCTGTTCAGCCCAACGACGCCTGCAGATAGCGAGGCAGCGGATGTCTGGGTAATCAGCACCGACAGTCGGGCAGTCACGCCCGTGGTGGCGGCAGAGCGGATCACTGAGGCGGTGGGCCACTACGCTCCGCAGATTGCGCAGGGCTGGCTGTTTAAAAAGATCGACTCCACGCTGCGGGGCAATGTCGCTGCTGAACTGCGGGCGGCGCTGGCAGCCAGCGGTAAACGTCTGGCGCTGGTAGCACCGGCCGTGCCGTACCTCGGCCGCACTACGCGTGCCGGTCAGGTCTGGCTTGGCGATCGTTTGCTGACGGATACCGAATTTGCCAGCGATCCCAAAACCCCCATCGTCAGCGCCAGCGTGCTTCAGCAACTGCACATCGACGGGGATCAGATCGATCTCGCCACCCTGCGCAGCGATCGGCTTGAGCAGCGCTTAACGGACGCCCGCGGCGTGCTGGTGGTCGATGCTGAAAACGACACTGACCTGGCTCGCCTGATGGCAGCCGCGGCACGGCTGAGTGAAAAACCGCTGCTGGTGGGTGCGGCAGGCTTAAGCGAGGCACTGGGCCGCCATCTCGCCGCCCGGCCTGCGCCGTCGTCATCGGCGGAAAGGAGAGTTAGCGGTACGGCGGTTGACGCAGGTGTCCACGCAGCACGACCGGTACTGGCGGTTATCGGCTCGATGAGCAGCCGCGCACAGCAGCAGATCGCCACGCTGGCGACCCAGCGGCAGGTGACGGTGGTGGATGTTGATATCCGTCAGCTGTTCCGCCAGCCCGCCTGGCCCGATGCAGCGGACTGGCTGGGACAAGCCACAGCGGCGCTACGTCAGGGACGACATACGGTGATCCGCACCTGTCAGCATGCTTCACAGCGGCATGAGATTGAAATGCTCTGCCAGCAGTTTCAGCTGACGCGCCAGCAACTGGGCGAAGCGATTTGTCAGTTGCTCGGTGAGATGACCCGCACGTTGTGTGACAGCCAGCTCCCGCATGCGCTCTATCTGTCTGGCGGCGACGTGGCGATTGCCGTCGCTCAGGCTCTGGGTGCCAGCGGATTTCAGATTCAGGGCCTGGTGGCGGGCTGTGTGCCGCACGGGGTTCTGCTTAACAGTGAATTTACCCTGCCGGTGATGACCAAAGCCGGTGGCTTTGGTGATGAAAACACCCTGGTAGCAGCCATTGGTTTTATTGAGGAGAAGTCGAGTGAGTAAAATTATTGCGGTCACCATGGGCGATCCGGCGGGCATCAGCCCGGAAATCATTATCAAATCGCTGTTGGAAGGTGAGTTGAATGGCGTGCCAGCGGTGGTTGTCGGCTGCGCTGCGACGCTGCGGCGGATTATGGCGATGAACATTACGCCACAGGCGGAACTGCGGATTGTGGATCGGGTGGCATCGGCCCACTTTGCGCCCGGCATCATTAACGTGATCGATGAACCGTTAGCCGATCCTGAAGCGCTAAAGCCAGGTATGGTGCAGAAGCAGGCGGGCGATCTGGCGTGGCGCTGCGTGAAGCGCGCCACCGAACTGGCGCTGGCGGGCGAGGTACAAGCTATTGCCACCGCGCCACTCAACAAAGAGGCGCTGCACGCGGCGGGTCATCTCTATCCGGGTCACACTGAACTGCTGGCGCACCTGACCGGCACTCAGGATTACGCCATGGTGCTCTATACCGATAAGCTGAAGGTCATTCACGTCACCACCCATATTGCGCTGCGTAAATTCCTCGATACCCTGAGCCGTTCACGCATTGAGACGGTGATCGGCATGGCGGACACCTTCCTGCGTCGGGTCGGCTTTACCCAGCCGCGCATCGCCGTGGCGGGCGTCAATCCGCACGCCGGTGAAAATGGCCTGTTTGGTGATGAGGAAATGACTACGGTCGCCCCGGCGATTGCGGCAATGAAAGCACAGGGCATCGCGGTGTCGGGCCCCTGTCCACCGGATACGGTATTCCTGCAATGTCAGGAAGGGCAGTACGATATGGTGGTGGCGATGTACCACGATCAGGGACACATTCCGCTGAAGCTGCTGGGATTCTACGATGGGGTGAACATCACTGCGGGCCTGCCGTTTATCCGCACCTCGGCGGACCACGGCACGGCGTTTGATATCGCCTGGACAGGTAAAGCGAAGTCTGAGAGCATGGCGATCTCTATCAAACTCGCGATGCAGCTCGCATAGGGAAATATGAAGGGACAGAGCCGTCTTGACCAGATTATGGATTACCTGAAAAGCCATAATCTGGTGACTGTTGAGCAACTGGTCAGTGCGATTTCCGCCTCGCCGGCCACGATTCGACGTGATTTGATTAAGCTGGATAAAGAAGGGGTGATCAGCCGCAGTCATGGCGGCGTCACCCTCAACCGGTTCATACCTACGCAGCCGACCACGCTGGAAAAAATGCAGCGTAATCTGGCGGAAAAGCAGGCGATAGCCGCCTGTGCTGCCAGCTTTGTTCAGGCGGGCGACGCGGTGGTGCTGGATGCCGGTACTACTATGCTGGAACTGGCGCGCCAGCTGACCCATCTGCCGCTGCGGGTGATTACCGCCGATCTGCACATTGCGCTGTTTTTATCGGAATTCAGGCAGATTGAGGTAACGATTATCGGTGGCCGCATCGACGACTCCAGCCAGTCCTGTATTGGCGAACATGGCCGTCGACTGTTGCGCAGCATCAATCCGGATATCGCCTTTGTCAGTTGTAATTCATGGAGCCTTGAGCGCGGCATTACTACTCCAACCGAGGAGAAAGCCGGGCTGAAGCACGATCTGCTGGCCAATGCCGGGCGTCGGGTGTTGCTGGCGGACAGCAGTAAATATGGTTCCTGGTCGCTGTTTTGCGCCGCGCCGCTGGAGAGCCTGACCGATATTGTGACCGATGAGCGGCTGGAAGAGGCTGCCCGGCATGGGCTGCGGGAGCGTGGGATCGGCTTGTTGCTGACGGCATAACCGCCAGCGGCAACAACGGTAAGCGGCGGCTGCCAGACACAGCGCGCCGCCCGCAAGGATTACAGCGTCTTCAGACCCACAGACGGGATATTTCTGCCGTAATAAATTTCACGCATCTCTTTCCACAGCAGGTCGGTAATCCGTTTATGCTCCTGTGGGCTGAGATCTTCAGGTTTGGTATTAAACAGGTAGTGCTTCAGATCGAACTCTTTCAGCAACATCTTGGTATGAAAGATGTTTTCCTGATAAACGTTCACATCCACCATGTCATACATCGCTTTCATATCTTCCGACATGAAGTTCTGGATCGAGTTTATTTCGTGATCGATAAAGTGCTTCATCCCCTTCACATCACGGGTAAACCCGCGCACCCGGTAATCGACCGTGACGATGTCAGATTCCAACTGGTGAATCAGGTAGTTCAGCGCTTTGAGCGGTGAAATCACGCCGCAGGTAGAGACTTCAATATCGGCGCGGAAGGTACACAGTCCGCCTTCCGGATGACTTTCCGGATAGGTGTGTACGCAGATATGACTCTTATCCAGATGGGCCACCACCGAATTCGGTAACGGGCCAGGGTGTTCCGAGTTATCGATATCTTTCGGATCGATCGGTTCTTCGCTGACCAGAATGGTGACGCTCGCGCCCTGCGGCTCATAATCCTGGCGCGCAATGTTCAGCACGTTGGCACCAATGATCGAGCAGGTCTCGGTCAGAATTTCGGTCAGACGGTTGGCGTTATATTGCTCATCAATATAGGCAATATAACCATCACGTTCAGCTTCAGTATTCGCATAGCAAATATCGTAAATACAAAAACTCAGGCTCTTAGTCAGGTTGTTGAAGCCATGTAGTTTTAGCTTTTGCAATTTCACTCACCCCCTTAGAAATGTGCCATCAGCGCGTGGCGGATAACGCATTCAACAAATATTGCGGCAGGGCAAAACTGCCGGTATGGATTGCCGGTGTGTAGTAACGGCAGGTCAGGCCAGCGGCCTCGAAACGCGCCTGTAACGTCGCGCTATCGAGCTGGCGCAGCGCCGGATTGTCACTGGCCCAGGCAAAGGTCATGATGCCGCCATAATAGGTCGGAATCGCCGCCTGATAGAAGCTGACATCGGCAAAATAGTGACCCAGTTTGCGATGGCTGTTGACCGCTTCGTCCTGCTGCAGGAAGCAGACGCCATTCTGCGCCACAAAGATGCCATTTTCATTAAGGGCCGCTTTGCAGCCGGCATAAAATTCTGAGGTAAACAGACTTTCGCCAGGACCGATCGGATCGGTGCAGTCCGAGATGATGACATCGAATTTTTCGCGGGTCTGGTTAACAAAGTTAACCCCGTCGTCGATCACCAGGGTAAAGCGCGGATCGTCATAGGCACCGGCGCTGTGGTTCGGCAGATACTGACGGCAGAACGTCACCACGCCCGCATCAATCTCCACCATGGTGATCTTTTCGATCTGCGGATGACGTGACACTTCGCGCAGCATTGCGCCATCGCCGCCGCCGATAATCAGCACGCTTTTCGCCGCACCGTGCGCCAGCAGAGGAACGTGGGTCATCATTTCATGATAGATAAATTCGTCGCGCTCGGTGGTCTGTACCACACCGTCCAGCGCCATCACGCGACCCATCGCGGCATTTTCGAAAATGATTAAATCCTGATGCGCAGTTTTCTCACGATAGAGCTGTTTATCAATCGTGAAATACTGGCCAAAACCGGCATGAAGGGTTTCATACCACATTTCATTTTGGGCCATGGTGGGGCTCTCCTCTGATGACATCGCCATGAAAATGGGCGGCACATCATAGCTAACTCTGACCGTGGTTGCACGGTCAAATGTCCAGCAGAAGAGAGGGGAGAGGGTTATCTGACGTAGGCCAGCAGACTCAGCGAATCACGCGCCAGTGACTTGCATTTTTTATCGTTAGTGATGGCGATGCCGCTCAGGTCACGATAGCTCTCTTCACCCAGCGCCTTCATGTTGTAATTGCTGTAGTTGCTTAAATCCCAGCGGTTCTGCTGAGCAAAAAACACCAGCGCTTTACGAATCTGCGCATCCGGCAGATCCTGATAGCCGCAATCATTTTTCAGATAGACGAACACCGCCGTCAGATCGGCCAGATCTTCCGCTTCGGATTCGCTCAGGGCAAAACTGGTGGAGGAGAAGCCAAGGAGTCCCGTCAGCAGCAGGATCTTAATGCTTTGCTTCATAATCGTTCTCTTCAATGGATATTGTTAATGACGTTAGCACAGTTGCTATCAGGTTTTCGATTAATTTGCCGTACCGTGCGGCTCTCCGGCTTTTTTCGGCTCATTCTGGCGGGTAACACTTGACCTTCCCATAAGGTCAGGGTTTAGGCTGTCTGCTCTCATGCCACAAGGATGATCACCATGCAACGTCGCCATTTCCTGAAACTCACCGCCGCCCTGAGTGCCGCCGGGGCGCTGCCGCTCTGGAGCCGCTCGCTGATGGCCGCCAGCCGCCCGCTGCTGCCCGTTCCCTCGCTGCTGACGCCGGATGCTAACGGCCAGTACACGCTGACCGCGATGCAGGGTACCAGTCAGTGGAATGGCAAAGCGGTGCCGACCTGGGGCTATAACGGCAATTTGCTCGGTCCGGCGATCCGGCTGCAAAGCGGCAAGCCCGCCACGGTGAACATTCATAACCGGCTGAATGAAGCGACAACGCTGCACTGGCACGGACTGGAGATCCCTGGCGCGGTTGACGGTGGGCCGCAGGCCAGCATCGCCGCTGGCGACACCCGGCAGGTCTCTTTCACGCCCGATCAACCGGCAGCAACCTGCTGGTATCATCCGCATCTGCACGGGAAAACCGGTCATCAGGTGGCACAGGGACTGGCGGGGCTGATCCTGCTGGAAGATAACGAGATCGGCAAACTGCGGCTGCCTACTCAGTGGGGCGCTGATGACGTACCGCTGATCTTTCAGGACAAACAGCTGACCCAGGATGGCAGCCGCATCGATTACCAGCTGGACGTGATGCGCGCTGCGGTCGGCTGGTTTGGTGACATGATGCTGACCAATGGCGTGCAGTATCCGCAGCAAGCCGTACCGCGCGGCTGGCTGCGGTTGCGCTTACTCAACGGCTGCAATGCCCGTTCGCTGGACATCGCCGCCAGCGATCGGCGTCCACTCTATGTCATCGCCAGTGATGGCGGACTGCTGGCAGAGCCGGTCAGGCTGGAATCACTGCCGATGCTGCCGGGCGAGCGCTTTGAAGTGATGATCGATACCGGGGATGGTAAGGCTTTTGATCTGGTGACTCTGCCGGTCGGGCAGATGGGCATGACGCTGGCACCGTTCGATCAACCGCTGCCGCTGGTGCAGATTTTACCGCTGCGGGTGATGGCCAGCGGCACGCTGCCGGATCGGCTGGCAACGCTGCCGCCGCTGCCGAAAACCGAGGGGCTGACCAGTCGCTGGCTACAACTGATGATGGATCCTCAGCTGGATCAGCAGGGGATGCAGGCGCTGATGCAGCGCTACGGTGACAAGGCGATGGGCAAAGGCGGTCATCCTACGATGCCGATGGCGCACGATAAACCGGCGGCCAGTCACGATCAGCCGATGGATCACAGCATGCACGGCATGGCGCAACCGGCCGGTTACGATTTCCGTAGCGGCAATAAGATCAACGGCCAGGCATTCAATATGACCCAGCCGTCATTCGCGGTAAAACTGGATGAAACGGAAAAATGGACCATTTCCGGCGAGGGTGACGCGATGCTGCATCCGTTCCATATTCACGGTACGCAGTTCCGTATCCTGTCAGAGAACGGCAAACCACCGGCGCCGCATCGTCAGGGCTGGAAAGACATGGTGAATGTCGACGGCTGGCGCAGTGAAGTGCTGGTGCGCTTCAGTTACGTCGCCGCCGCCGAACATGCCTATATGGCCCACTGTCATCTGCTGGAGCATGAAGATACCGGCATGATGCTCGGGTTCACCGTCAGCTAAATCAGGCCTGATCCAGCGCCAGCCTGATATCTTCAATCAGGTCACCCGCGTTCTCAATACCAATCGACAGCCGCACCGTGGCGTCAGTGATGCCGATACGCTGACGCACCGCCTGCGGCACACCGGAGTGCGTGGTGCTGCCGGGATGGCTGGCGAGCGACTCGGTGCCGCCAAGGCTGACCGCCTGCTTGAACAGCGACAGGGCGTTGAGAAAACGGAAGGCTGCCTGCTGGCCGCCAGCAATATCAAACGAGAAGGTCGAACCGGCTCCGCTGCACTGCTCGCGGTAGGTTTTGCCTTCTGCACTCGCTTCATCCAGATAAGGCAGCCAGTGCAGTTTCGCCACTTTAGGATGATCGCGCAGGAAGGCGGCCACCGCTTCGGCGTTGTGAAACGCTTTCTCCATTCGTAGCGACAGCGTTTCCAGCGATCGGCTGATCATCCAGCTGGAGTGCGGATCGAGCTGAGTGCCGATAGCACTGCGCAGCGCCCGGACCTGCCCCATCAGCTTTTTACTGCCCATCGCCGCACCGGCAATCAGGTCGGAATGGCCGCCAACGTATTTGGTCAGCGAGTAGAGCGACAGGTCCGCGCCCAGCGTCAGCGGCTGCTGAAACAGCGGGCCGAGCAGGGTGTTGTCACAGGCGATAATCGGACGTGAACCCTGCTGCTGGTCGATCTCATCGGCGATCCGCGCCATCAGACGGATGTTCACCAGGCTATTGGTCGGGTTGGCCGGCGTCTCGATCAGGATAATCGCTACCCGACCCAGCGCCATCGCCTGCTGCGCCGCCTCCCGCACTTTGGCCTCGTCATTGCCGTCGCTAAAGCCGACCGCCTTAATCTCCAGATTGTGCAGCGTCTTGCTCAGCAGCGTTTCGGTACCGCCATACAGCGGCTGAGAATGCAGAATAACCTCACCCGGCCGGGCAAAGGTCAGCAGGGTAGTGGCGATTGCTGACATACCGGAAGAGAACAGCGAACAGCTCTCCGCCTGCTCATAGACCGCCAGCCGATCCTCAACGATTTCACTGTTGGGATGGTTAAACCGCGAATAGACCAGTCCACCCGATTTGCCTTCTGGCGGTTCACGCCGGCCTGACACATAGTCAAAGAAATCCCGTCCCTCTTCAGCGCTGTCAAACACAAAGGTTGAGGTCAGAAACACCGGCGGCTTGACCGCGCCTTCAGAGAGGCGAGGGTCATAGCCGTAATTCAGCATCTGGGTTTCAGGATGCAGCGGGCGATCGCCGATGTGGGTTTTTTTACTTGATGATGAAGTCATTGAGATCTCCGGCCAGCGGCGCGAGTGGAGTAACGATATGTTGGATAAAGGCTACCATGCAGCGAATCATGCTGATAAATGCCAGAAAGTTCTAAGGTAATGCGCATTTGCACCGCCCCTCGCCGGGCCGCAATAATTTTTACCACGGTATCGTTTGCTTTAAGGCTGGCGCAGCCGCCGCGCTACTCTCTATGATAGACTTCGTGGCTTTTCTGACGTAACCGGGCTGAAAGCAATGAAACACACTGTTGAAGTGATGATCCCTGAACAGGCAATCGCCGCGCGCATCGCTGAACTGGGCAAAGAGATTAACGACCATTACCGTGACAGCGGCAGCGATATGGTGCTGGTGGGGCTGCTGCGTGGCTCTTTTATGTTTATGGCCGACCTGTGCCGCGCGATTGATGTCCCGCACGAAGTCGACTTTATGACCGCGTCGAGTTACGGCAGCGGCATGTCCAGCAGCCGCGATGTGAAAATCCTGAAAGATCTGGATGAAGATATCCGTGGCAAAGATGTGCTGATCGTCGAAGATATCATCGACTCCGGCAACACTCTGAGTAAGGTGCGCGAAATCCTGCAGCTGCGTCAGCCAAAATCACTGGCGATCTGTACCCTGCTGGATAAGCCGGAACGCCGTGAAGTAGAGGTCAACGTTGAGTACGTCGGCTTTGCCATCCCGGATGAGTTCGTGGTTGGGTTTGGTATCGACTATGCGCAGCACTATCGCCATCTGCCGTATATCGGCAAAGTGGTGCCGATCGAATCCTGAGTACAGCGCACCGCACATTCTTCCAAGGCCAGCACCGCCTGCTTCGTGTAGGCTGTGTCGCGCCTGACTCCGCTTATTTATCGCTATTCAACAGATTAGCGATGCCGTGACGGTAGCGTTGTTCAAGGATTTCGCGGCTGTTTGCCGTAACATCAAGGTTACGCAGGCAGCCGTCCTGAATGCCGTAAACCCAGCCATGCAGTGAGACATTCTGCCCGCGTTTCCAGGCAGATTGCAGCACGGTCGAGTGTCCCAGGTTATAGACTTGTTCAACGACGTTGATTTCGCACAGTTTATCCAGACGTTTATCCGGCGGGAGTTCCCCCAGCAACACGCTATGCTTGTACCAGAGGTCACGGATGTGCAGCAGCCAGTTGTCGATCAACCCCAGTTCCGGGTTATCCATCGCCGCCTGCACGCCGCCGCAGCCATAATGACCACACACAATGACGTGTTCAACTTCCAGCACTTCGATGGCGTATTGCACCACGGAAAGACAGTTGAGATCGGTGTGAATCACCAGATTGGCGACGTTGCGGTGGACAAACAGTTCACCCGGTTCCAGTCCGGTCAGGCGTTCGGCGGGGACGCGGCTGTCAGAACAGCCAATCCACAGGAAGCGCGGTTTCTGGGCCTGGGCGAGCCGCTCAAAAAAGCCGGGATCTTCTTCGACCAGTAATTTGGACCATTCACGGTTATTACTGATCAGGGTATCGATATCTGTCATGGCGTTGAGCGACCGGTTACTGCGCAGAGTGCGTGCGCGTACTATAGGCGAAGGCTTCACAAATTTAAACGGCATTAAATTGCCATCAAAACAGGGTATGGATTCGGAATGACTTATGCACTGGAACTTTCCCGGCTGACCAAGACCTATCCCGGCGGCGTGCAGGCGCTGAAGGGTATCGATCTTAACGTTGAGGCCGGTGATTTTTATGCACTGCTGGGACCGAATGGCGCCGGTAAATCAACCACCATCGGTATTATCAGTTCGCTGGTCAACAAATCTGACGGCAGCGTCCGGGTATTTGGCTACGATCTGGAAAAAGATGTGGTCAACGCCAAACGCCAGCTCGGTCTGGTGCCGCAGGAATTTAACTTCAACCCGTTTGAGACGGTGATGCAAATCGTAGTTAACCAGGCGGGTTACTATGGCGTCGAACGTCGCGAAGCCAATGAGCGGGCGGAAAAGTACCTGAAGCAGCTCGATCTGTGGGGAAAACGTAGCGAACGGGCGCGGATGCTCTCCGGCGGCATGAAGCGCCGTCTGATGATCGCCCGGGCGTTAATGCATGAACCTAAGCTGCTGATCCTCGATGAACCAACCGCCGGGGTTGATATCGAACTGCGACGCTCAATGTGGGTGTTCCTGAAAGATCTCAACGCCAAGGGCACCACCATTATTCTCACCACCCACTATCTGGAAGAGGCAGAAATGCTGTGCCGCAATATCGGCATTATTCAGAGCGGGGAACTGGTCGAGAACACCTCAATGAAAGAACTGCTCTCCAAGCTTAAATCGGAAACCTTCATCCTCGATCTGGCGCCGCGCAGTCCGTTACCGACGCTGGAAGGCTTCCAGTATCGTCTGGTGGATACCTCGACGCTGGAAGTGGAAGTGTTACGGGAGCAGGGTCTGAACAGCGTGTTCAGCCAGCTCAGCGCGCAGGGCGTGCAGGTGCTGAGCATGCGTAACAAAGCCAACCGTCTGGAAGAGTTGTTCGTCGGCCTGACGCAGGGAAAAACAGGAGCAAAAGCATGACACATTTGTACTGGGTGGCGCTGAAGAGCATCTGGGCCAAAGAGATCAACCGTTTTGCCCGCATCTGGATCCAGACGCTGGTGCCACCGGTGATCACCATGACGCTCTACTTCATCATCTTCGGTAACCTGATCGGCTCGCGGATTGGTGAGATGCACGGTTTCAGCTATATGCAGTTCATCGTGCCGGGTCTGATCATGATGGCGGTGATCACCAACGCCTATGCCAACGTGGCCTCGTCGTTCTTCAGCGCCAAGTTCCAGCGCAATATTGAAGAGCTGCTGGTCGCACCGGTGCCGACCCACATTATCATCGCCGGTTACGTGGGCGGCGGGGTAGCGCGTGGCGTCTGCGTCGGCATTCTGGTTACCGCCATTTCGCTGTTCTTTGTGCCGTTCCATGTCCACTCCTGGACCATGGTGGCGGTGACGCTGCTGCTGACTGCGGTGCTGTTTTCGCTGGCCGGCCTGCTGAATGCAGTCTTCGCCCGGACTTTTGATGACATCAGCCTGATCCCGACCTTTGTGCTGACGCCGTTAACCTATCTCGGCGGGGTATTCTATTCCCTGACGCTGCTGCCGCCTTTCTGGCAGGCGGTCTCGAAACTTAATCCGATCGTTTATATGATCAGCGGTTTCCGTTTCGGCTTCCTCGGTATTAACGACGTGCCACTGGTATTTACTCTGTCGGTGCTGATCGCCTTTATCGTGGTGTTCTATGGTCTGGTATATACCCTGATTCAGCGCGGTCGCGGATTACGTACCTGATTGCCGCTCTCAACAAAGCAGCCACGCGGTGAAAACGGCGTGGCTTTTTTTTGACCGTATAAAGACTGGCCGATTTAAGCTGGTGGCCGGTATCTAATTTAACCTTTTAATAACATCTTAATCCCACCCCGGCTGATTATTCTTCCTCTGCTGCTGGCATTAATGCCAGTCTCCGCGGTACTGGCAATAAAATAACCCTAAGTATTATCTGATAATAACCCCTGCTTCCTTTATATCGCGCTGATTTAACTCAGTTAAAAAATTTTTAGGAATTGGATGAATAGCTGGCTGTTGTTTAATTGAAGCCGAGTTAGCAAAATACCGTCAGATTAACGTTATTTCCTTGATCATGGATGGAAATGGGGGAATGTTGAGAGTTCAGTAAGAAATATGGCCGGTAAATCAGGGCCAGTCTTAATTAAAAGGCAGGAAAAGATGAATCGTATTACGTGGATCGATAATCTGCGGGGATTGAGTATTCTCGCAATCATTTTTTTGCATAGCACTATCGCCGTGCATAATAATGCCGGACACTTTACCGCATTCAGTAGCCTGTTAAATGAAATGCTTGCACCAGTTCGATTAGGACTGATGTTTTTCGTTTCAGGTTTATTTGTCGATGCGGGATTAAGAAAAGGCCTGGGTCCCTTTTTTAATAATAAGATCCGCAGCATCCTCTATCCTTTCGTGGTATGGGTGATTATTTATGGCGGGTTAAAGATCGTCTTTAGCTCAATGGCCAATACGCCGCAGTCACCGTTGAATATCATTCTGTCCCACCTGACGGGCGGGGGCGATATGACATGGTTCCTGCAGTCGCTGTTTATTTTCTTTGTGGTGATTATCTTTGCCCGTCACCTGCCGTTCCTGCTGGTGTTCGCGGTTTGTATGGGGCTGAGCTGGGGCCTTCCGGCGATCGATCCTGACAGCGTATTCGCCAGCTTCGATAACACCCACGTGAATAAGTCGTTCTACCTGTTCGTTTTCTTCTACCTCGGTGACTACGTGGTAAGAAAACAGGTCGATATTGCGGATAAAGTGCAGCATGGCCCGACGTTATTTATTTCACTGTTAAGCTTTGTGCTGCTCTCCTGCTTGAATATCTTTGTGCTGGAGACCAACTCGCCGGCTTTACTGTCGCCGCTGGCGCTGTTGTCGGTGCCGTTCTTTGTCTGGATTGCGCTGAAGCTGAAGTCGGATCTGGTTTACTACATCGGGGTCAACTCAATCGTCTTTTACCTGTCGCATTATCTGGCGATTCAGTTCTTCAGTAAGATTGTGAAATTTGAAAGCCCGTCAGCCTGGGTAAACGACCTGAAGTTTATCTCCGCTTTTCTGGTGGCGCTGGCGCTGCCGTGGACGCTGTGTCTGCTGAGAAAACGTGGCTGGTTCAACTTCCTGTTTACCATGAAAAAGCCGTCTAAATCGCTCGCCACTAAACCGGTGTAACGACCGTCAGGTCAGCAAAAAAAGGGCCGCCGATCGCTGATCGGCGGCCCTTTTTTCGATCAGGCAACCTGCACCGGCACCGCTTTCGCCAGCCGCTTCATCTGGTTGTCGCCCTCAAAGTAGGCCACTTTAGGCTGCCACTGGCGCGCTTCCGCATCCTCGACCTGCACGTAGGAACAGATGATCAGAATGTCGCCTTCACAGGCGCAGCGCGCCGCCGCCCCGTTGACCGAAATGATTTTGGAGCCACGTTCAGCGGCGATGGCGTAGGTCGAAAAGCGCTGGCCGTTGGTGACGTTGTAAATATCAATCGCTTCATATTGCAGAATGCCGGACGCATCAAGGAAGTCCTGATCGATAGCACAGGAGCCTTCATAGTTGAGGTCCGCCTGCGTAACTTTCACGCGGTGCAACTTGCCTTGTAATACAGTGCGAATCATAGCCAGAAACCTTGTCAGACGAGAAATAAAATGACCTTCAGCGGATGCAGCTTACTGCGTCAGGTCGACAGTTTGATTATCGATTAAACGGGCATTACCCAGCCAGGCCGCCATCAGTACCACGGCGCGCTGGCTGTCAACCGTCAGCGGTTGCAGGGTTTCCGCATCGCAGATGGCCAGGCCATCCGGGCGTAATCCCCGCTCCAGCAGCGTCTGATTGGCCGCTTCGATGATCTCTTCAATGTGGCGCTCGCCGTTAGCCAGCCGCGCCGCCATCTGATTCATTACCTGACTCAGCGCAGGCGCCAGCTTACGCTCGTCAGCGGTTAAGTAGCCATTACGCGAACTCAGCGCCAGGCCATCTTTGGCGCGCACCGTAGGCACGCCGACAATCTCAATGTCAAAGCCCATGTCAGCCACCATCTTGCGAATGATAGCCAACTGCTGGAAATCCTTTTCACCGAAACAGGCAATGTCCGGCTGAACCAGGTTAAACAGCTTGCTGACAATGGTTGCCACGCCGCGAAAATGACCGGGGCGGGTTTCCCCTTCCAGCAGCGAAGAGAGCACCGGCACTTCAACAAAGGTCTGATTCTTCAGGCCGTGCGGATAGACTTCAGCCGGTGACGGGGCGAACACCACATCAACCTGATGGCGGTTCAGTTTCTCGCAATCCTGCTGCAGGGTACGCGGATAGCGCGCCAGATCGTCAGCGCGATCAAACTGCATCGGGTTGACGAAGACGGAGACGATTACGATGTCGCCGCGCGAACGTGCTTCATCGACCAGCGTTAAATGTCCTTCGTGCAGATTGCCCATGGTGGGCACCAGCGCGATGCGCTTACCTTGTTGCCGCCAGCGACGCACTTCACGGCGCAGCATCGGCAGCGTTTCAATGATCAACACGGTTACTCTCCTGAATTACTGGAAGCTGTGCTCTGCCGCCGGGTAGGTTCCGGCTTCGACTTCGGCGATATAGTGGCGAATCGCGGCGCGGATATCGCCGGTCGCGGCGAGGAAGTTTTTAGCAAATTTGGGGATATGCCCGCCGGTCACGCCCAGCGCATCGTGCATTACCAGAATCTGCCCATCGGTTACGTTGCCGGCCCCAATGCCGATCACCGGAATGGAGAGGGCAGCGGTTACGCGCTGAGCCAGCGCAACCGGTACACACTCCAGCACCATCAGCTGTGCACCCGCCGCTTCCAGCGCCAGCGCATCGGTCATCAGCTGCTCTGCGCCTGCCTCATCCCGGCCCTGAACCTTGTAGCCGCCAAAGATATTGACCGACTGTGGCGTCAGACCAAGGTGCCCGCAGACCGGTACCGCACGCTCGGTCAGCATCTGTACCGTCTCTGCCAGCCAGCTTCCGCCTTCCAGCTTCACCATGTTGGCACCGGCACGCATCAGCTGAGCGGCATTGTCGAAGGTTTGTTGTGGTGTGGCATAACTCATGAATGGCAGATCGGCCAGCAGCAGCGCCTGTGGCGCGCCGCGCCGGACGGCGGCAGTATGGTAGGCGATATCGCTGACCGTGACCGGCAGGGTGGAATCGTGGCCCTGCACCGTCATGCCGAGGGAATCACCAACCAGCATCACCTGAATGCCTTCGTTGGCAAACAGGCGGGCAAAACTGAAATCGTAGGCGGTCAGCGTGGCGAATTTTTTGCCGTCGGCTTTCCACTGACGCAGATGGGACATTGTGGTGGGTTTCATGGCGCTCTCAACTCAGAAATTCTGATGGGCGCAGTTTACTGGATAGCGTTAAAGAGCGGAATCGAAGATGTGTGATTGTGTGCTCAGGCGTGCCAGAGACGGATAGCGCTGCTATCCAGCGTGGCAAGCACGGCGCTGAGCGCCCGGCCATCCGGCAGCGTGGCGTCGGGTGCGATTGCCAGCAGCGGCACCAGCATAAAGGCGCGGTTCAGCAGGTCATAGTGCGGCACAATCAGGCGATCGCTGTTAATCACCGCGTCGCCAAACAGCATCACGTCGATATCCAGCGTACGTGGACCCCAGCGCTCTGCCTTGCGCACCCGGCCATGCTCCCGCTCAATCCGCTGGGTATGATCCAGCAACGCCTCCGCGCTCAGCTCGGTCACCAGCGCCACGGCGGCGTTAAGAAAGTCAGGCTGATCGGGTGGGCCGTAGGGCGGCGTACGATAGAACGGCGAGGTGGCGATGCGTTGCGTCTCTGGCAACGCATCCAGTGCGCTCAGCGCTGCATCAACCTGATGCAGCGGATCGGCCAGATTACTGCCTAACGCGAGGTAAACCCGGGTCATGAGGCGTTTTGATTATCGCGACGCGGTGCCGAAGGACGACGGCGTGGACGGCGTGATTTATGCCGCGGTGCCGGATCGTCGCCAAGGTTGTTGAGCATGGTTTTCTGGTGTGGCGGTGCCGCCACCTGGAATTCACCCCACCACTGGCTCAGGCGCAGCAGTTCCGGGTTATTCTCCACTTCAGCGCGCAACGCCAGCAGGTCATACGCGGCGCGGAACTTAGGATGCTCCATCAGTTTCCAGGCACGTTTACCGTGGCGACGCGACATGCGTAACTGAAGCTGCCAGATATCCCGGATCAGCGACGTGATACGTTTCGGGATCGCCAGCGCACGACAGGCTTCATCCAGCGTATCGTTCATCGCCATCGCAAAGGCTTCAAAATAGGTCAGGCCGCTTTCCTGCGCAATGCGTTCGGCCGCTTCAAGCTGCGGATACCAGAACATCGCCGCAAACAGGAAGGCCGGATTGACGCGCATGTCGTTGTGGATGCGGTTATCGGTGTTTTTCAGCACCTGAGCCAGCATCTTCTCCATCAGGCTGTCGCTCTGCTCGGTGAAGTTGCGTGCCAGCGTCGGGAACAACGGCTGGAACAGCTGGTATTCACACAGCTTGAGATAGGTGCTGTAACCGTAGCCAGCCTGCAGCAGCTTAAGCGACTCTTCGAACAGGCGCGCGGGCGGAATATCACGCAGCAGCGAGGCCAGACGCGGGATCGGCTCAGCCGTTTCCGGCGCAATGCTCATGTTGAGTTTGGCGGCAAAGCGCGCAACGCGCAGCATCCGCACCGGATCCTCGCGATAGCGGGTTTCCGGATCGCCAATCAGACGAATGATGCCCTGTTGCAGATCCTGCAGACCGCCAACATAGTCACGGACGCTGAAATCGGCGACGCTGTAGTAGAGGCTGTTGATGGTGAGATCGCGGCGCTGGGCATCATCTTCGATGGTGCCGAAAATGTTGTCGCGCAGCAGCATGCCGCTCTGGGCGCGCTGCGAGCTGTTGCGATCGTCTTCGCTCTCTTCCACCTGGTGGTGACCACGGAAGGTAGCAACTTCAATCACTTCCGGACCAAACATCACGTGCGCCAGACGAAAACGGCGGCCAACCAGGCGACAGTTGCGGAACAGCTTGCGCATCTGCTCTGGCGTGGCGTTGGTGGTGACATCGAAATCCTTGGGCTTTTGCCCCAGCAGCAAATCGCGCACGCCACCGCCTACCAGATAGGCTTCATAACCGGCTTTATTCAGGCGATAGAGCACTTTGAGGGCATTTTCGCTGATGTCTTTGCGTGAGATGGTGTGGCTTTCACGAGGAATGATGGTCATATGACTCTCTGGTTCAACCTCTGCAGGGGCTTCCTCTTCATCACGCTTCAGGACTTTCCGGCAAAAATTAGCTACTCGGGTAAAAATGGGACACCTCGACAGTGGCGTAAAAGGGTGTAGGTAAAATCAGCGGCTAATCATAGCCTGTTGAGAACCATTTGAGAATGCTGTTGTCTCTGCATCCGGTTTCAGGGCGTTGTCCTGGGGCATCAAAGCGATATTCCACTGCGACACCGCGTCAGACAGCAGTTTGTCCTGCGTTAAGTCCTGCCAGCCGCTGGAAACCGGCTGTCCGAGGAAGCGTAACGCCGCGACTAACAGCGGCCGGGCATCGCCATCCGGCAGTGACGGCGCATGATTCTGCTTCGACAACTTATTGCCGTCGTGATTCAGCGCCAGCGGTAAATGCAGATAGTCAGGGACCGGCCAGCCAAACTGCTGATAAAGCGCAATCTGCCGCACTGTCGGCTCAATCAAATCCGCCCCGCGAACGACTTCGGTGACGCCCTGAAAATGATCGTCGACCACCACCGCCAGGTTGTAGGCAAACAGGCCATCGCGACGGTGAATGATAAAATCTTCCTGCGCCAGTCGCGGGTCCGCCTGCACGTGGCCGCGCAACCGATCGTCAAACGCCAGGACCGGGTTATGCTGCCGCAAACGCAGGGCGGCATTCTCCGGCCCGCGCTGCCGATCGCGGCAGTAGCCATCATAGAAACCGCCGATCTGCTGAATGCGACGACGGGTACAGGTACAGAAATAACTCTGACGATGCTGCTGAAGCCAGGCCAGCGCGTCGCGGTAAGCCTGATGGCGCTGTGACTGCCACAATACCTCGCCATCCCAGGTTAACCCGTAATGTTCCAGCTGATGCAGAATACGCGAGGCTGCGCCCGGCACTTCACGTGGCGGATCGATATCTTCAATCCGTACCCGCCAGATACCCTGCTGAGCACGTGCGCTCAGGTAACTGCCTAACGCAGCAATCAACGAGCCGAAATGAAGTTCACCAGACGGGGAGGGGGCGAAGCGACCAATGCAGGAGGCGGTCATAGGCGTTAAACGTGACCACGCAGCGGAAAAACCGGTTGGTGTTCCACTGCGTGGCAACGTGCTGGACGCGGCATTAGCCGGCCATTTGTTTCTCACGAATTTCTGCTAACGTCTTACAGTCGATGCAGAGATCGGCCGTTGGACGCGCTTCGAGACGGCGGATACCGATCTCAACGCCACAGGAATCGCAATAGCCAAAGTCGTCATCTTCGACTTTCTTCAGCGTCTTCTCGATCTTTTTGATCAGTTTACGTTCGCGATCGCGGTTACGCAGCTCCAGGCTGAACTCCTCTTCCTGCGCGGCACGGTCAACCGGGTCCGGGAAGTTGGCAGCTTCATCCTGCATATGCGATACGGTACGATCGACTTCGTCCCGCAATTGATTACGCCAGGCTTCCAGAATCTTGCGAAAATGGGTCAGCTGCGCGTCGTTCATATACTCTTCGCCCGGCTTCTCCTGATAAGGCTCCACCCCAGCGATGGCGAGAATACTCAGGGACGATGTTTTACGGTTTTGCCCTTCTTGCATGTTGTTTCTCCTGGATAACACGCACTATACCCTTCGACTTTCGTCTTGCAGGTGCGTTGCTGCTAGCCTGCTGTTTGACATCTACGGGGTACATCGATCCCCCATTGGGGAAAAAAACAGGCCGCTATAAATAACAGAAGCAGTCAAGGTTGGCAATTATTCGTGAACACACCTTGACAAGCCTGTGAGGAACAGCGTAATCGGGCCTTAGCATAGAACATTCTTATCACATAAAATTGCAAAAGATATTACAAGCTTACGTTAAGCGGCGTTTTAAGAAACATGCCCGCTGCGGATAAGTCCGCCTGATACGCTAAAACCTCCACGCCTTCCCGCTGCGCCTGGACCAGTTGCTCTGCGTAAGCCACGTCAATGTGACGCGCCGGGGAAACGTCCTCAATCCCCGAGTGCAGAACGGCAAACAACAAAACGGCCCGATGACCTTCTGCCGCGACCATAGCCAGCTCGCGCAGATGTTTCTGTCCCCGAACCGTCACCGCATCCGGAAAATAACCTTTTCCTTCATGTAAAAGGGTTACGGATTTCACCTCAATATAGCAGTTGCGTCGGTCCTGCGCCTTGAGCAGAAAATCAATTCTGCTTTTTTCACTGCCATATCTCACTTCTGCCTGTCGCTGCTGATAACCGGCCAGTTCGGGCAGGCGTTGCTGATCGAGCGCTTCAGCCACCAGCTGATTGGCGCGCAGGGTATTGACGCAGATCCAGTGGCCCTGTTGTGTCTCGGTCAGCTCCCAGCTGTGCGGGTATTTTCGCGTCAGGTTGTCTGAGGTGGAGTACCAGATCCGATCGCCTGGCGTGGCGCAGCCGGTCATGGCACCGGTATTGGCGCAGTGAATCGTCAGGATCTCGCCGGAGGGGGTTTCGACATCGGCCAGAAAACGCTTGTAACGGGCGATCAAGCGAGCGGGTTTGAGGGGCGGAGAAAAATCCATAAGCGTCCTGATTAAGGCTGTAACGGCCAGCTGGCCAGCGCACGATAGCGGGTCCGGCCCTGAGCGAAGTCAGAGGCGAACAGGGAAAACTGCGCGACGCGAAAGCGCCAGTGAAAGCCGCGTGGCGGCAGGGCGACCGGCTGCGTTGCCTGTCGCAATAGCGTGATGTGCGGATGAAACGGCTGCGGGCTCTGATGACAGCCGTGGCGGGCGGCCTGCGCTCGCAACAGGCTGGCCAGTTGCAACAGACCGCGCGGCGCGCGCTGGCAGCCGAGCCACACCACGCCGGGACGTGGCCAGTGACCGGCGTCATCCAGGTCAAGATCAAACGCCGGCTGTACAATGCGCGACGCCAGGGTTTGCAGCCGCTGTGCGGTCTCTGGCGTCACCTCGCCAAGAAACGCCAGCGTCAGGTGCAGATTGGCGGCGGCTACCGGGCGGCCCGCCTCGGCGGAAAAGGTATCGGCCCGCCAGCGCACCAGCTGTTGCTGCATCGCGTCAGGCAGGCTGATGGCAAAAAATAAGCGTTGGGTCGACATGGCGCTCTCCGGCAAATATCACGGATGGATGCTACAATGCGCGCCATCTTAGCACAGGCAGAAGCGGAGTTTGCTGTGAGCGATTTACCGGTCAGCGCGGTGCTGCCTGACATCCTGGCGGCACTGAGCCGCGCCTCACAAATCCTGCTGGCGGCGCCGACCGGCGCGGGCAAATCAACCTGGCTGCCGCTGCAGCTATTGCAGCAGGCGGATCTGCCAGGCCGGATCATCATGCTGGAGCCGCGTCGGCTGGCGGCGCGCAACGTGGCGCAACGGCTGGCGGAGCAACTGGGTGAGCAGCCGGGGGGCACGGTCGGTTTCCGGATGCGCGGCGAAAGCTGCGTCGGGCCGCAGACCCGGCTGGAAGTGGTCACCGAAGGGATGCTGACGCGGATGCTACAGCACGATCCGATGCTGGACGGGGTTTCGCTGGTGATCCTTGATGAGTTCCACGAGCGCAGCCTGCAGGCCGATCTGGCGCTGGCGTTGCTGCTGGATGTCCAGCAGGGGCTGCGCGACGATCTGAAGATCATGCTGATGTCAGCCACGCTGGACAATGCGCGGCTGGCGGCACTGTTGTCAGACGCGCCGCTGATCGTGTCGGAAGGGCGCAGCTATCCGGTTGAACGGCGCTACGCGTCACTGAACACAACCGTGCGTTTCGAGGAAGCCGTGGCGCGTGAAGTGGCGCAGCTGCTGCGCGATGAGTGGGGATCGTTACTGCTGTTTTTGCCCGGCGTGGCGGAGATCGAACGGGTCAGACGCGAGCTGGAATCACGCATTAGCGATGACGTCGATCTGACGCCGCTGTATGGCGCACTGCCGCTGGCGGCACAGCGTCGGGCGATCCTTCCTGCGGCGCAAGGACGCCGGAAAGTGGTGCTCGCCACCAATATTGCCGAGACCAGCCTGACGATAGAAGGGATCCGGCTGGTGGTCGACAGTGCGCTGGAACGCAGCGCGCTGTTTGATGCCCGCAGCGGCGTGACCCGTCTGCAGACCCAGCGCATCAGCCAGGCCTCCATGACCCAGCGCGCCGGACGTGCCGGGCGTTTAATGCCGGGCATCTGTCTGCATCTGCTGCCACAGGAGCAGGCGTCTCGCGCGGCGGCACAGAGCGAGGCGGAGATCCTGCACAGTGATTTGTCATCGCTTTGGCTCGATTTGCTGCAGTGGGGCTGTACCCAGCCGCAACAGCTACAGTGGCTAGATCTGCCTCCGGCCAGACATCTGGCGGCGGCACAGCAGCAGTTAACCCGCCTTGGCGCGCTGGACAGTCATGGACTGCTCAACACGCTGGGACGGCGGATGGCAGCGCTGGGCTGCGATCCCCGGCTGGCGGCCATGCTGTGCGCCGCCGGTCAGGATGCCGATGCGGTCGCTACTGCCGCGCTGCTGGTGGCGATTCTGGAAGATCCCCCGCGCAGCGGCAGCGCCGATCTGAGCGATGCGCTGCACCGGCCGCAACCGCAGTGGCTGCGTCGGGCGCAGCAGTGGCAGCGACGGCTTAAGGTCAGCGGCGGCCGGGTGGACGACGACCGTTTTGCCGCCTTACTGGCGGTGGGCTTCGGTGATCGGCTGGCGCGCCGGCGTGACGAGAGCGGCCGCTATCAGCTGGCCAACGGCCTGGGTGCCATGCTGGATCAGCAGGATGGTCTGACGCGCAATGCGTGGCTGATCGCTCCGGCGTTGTTACAGGGCAGCACCACGCCGGATGCGCGGATGTTGCTGGCGTTGCCGGTCGACATTGAGGCGCTGTGTCAGCAGCAGCCTGCGCTGATTGAGCGGCGGACTGAAGTCGAATGGGATGAGGAGAAGGGCACCCTGCGCACCCTGCGACGTGAGCAGATTGGCGCGCTGGTGCTGAAAACCCAGCCGCTGGCCCGTCCGGAACCGGCGGTGCTGCAGGCGGCTATTCTGCGCTGGGTGGCGGAAAAGGGGCTGTCGGTGTTGGGCTGGACGCCTCAGGCGGAGCAGTTGCGCCTGCGCATCCAGTGTGCCGCACAATGGTTGCCGGAAGAGCCGTGGCCAGCGGTCGATGACGCCGCGCTGCTCGACAGCCTGCCACAGTGGTTGCTGCCGCAGATGTCCGCCGTCCGCGATCTGAAAACGCTGCAATCGGTGGACCTCGTCAACGCGCTATTACATTTACTCACATGGTCACAACGCCAGCGGCTGGATAGTGCGCTGCCAACTCATTACACTGTGCCGACCGGAAGCCGGCTGCCAATCCGCTACCATGCGGACAAGCCCCCGGCACTGGCGGTGCGGATTCAGGAGATGTTTGGCGAAGCCACTAATCCCGCCGTCGCTGAAGGCCGGGTGCCGCTGGTGCTGGAGCTGTTATCGCCGGCGCAGCGCCCGTTACAGATTACCCGCGACCTGGCGGCATTCTGGCGCGGTGCATATCCGGAGGTCCGTAAAGAGATGAAAGGGCGCTATCCTAAACATCCCTGGCCAGACGATCCGGCCACCGCCTTGCCGACAAGGCGCACCAAAAAAATGTCCCCGCAAGGTTGAGGCCGCTGGATCGAATTCAGAGGGTTCTGCCATGCGGAACACCAGAAAGCAGTTAGAGTAGCGGCGCAGCCGTAAGCTATGCCTGGAGAATAAAAGCAATGTCTGGGAACGATCGCGAACCTATTGGGCGCAAAGGTAAACCGTTGCCGCCGCGCAGCAGTGCGCGCCGGGGACGCCGCAGGGATATCGAACAGGATATCGATCAGGATGATTTTAATGATGACGAGGAGGAAGCGCCGGTGCCACGTAAAGGTAAAGGTGGAAAACCGCCGCGCGGCAAACGCCGTTGGCTGGGATGGTTAATCAAGCTGTTCCTGGTGTTTGTTGTGGTGATGGCCGCATGGGGCGTCTACCTCGACTCGGAAATTCGCAGCCGGATTGACGGAAAAGTGTGGCAACTGCCCGCTACCGTCTATGGCCGTATGGTCAGCCTGGAACCGGGCATGGCCTACAACAAAAGTGAAATGGTGGCGCTGCTCGAGGGCACCCAGTACCGCGAGGTGTCACGTATCACCCGCCCTGGCGAGTTTTCGGTTAAAGGCAATACCATTGATTTGTTGCGTCGTCCGTTCGATTTCCCCGACAGTAAAGAGGGGCAGATCCACGCGCGCATGAGTTTCAGTAAGGATGAGCTGAGCGAGATTAAAAACCTCGAAACCGGCCGTGATTTTGGCTTTTTCCGCCTCGATCCGCGGTTGATTACCATGCTGCAGTCGCCAAATGGCGAACAGCGTCTGTTTGTACCGCGCGCCGGCTTCCCGGATCTGCTGGTCGATACGCTGATTGCCACCGAGGATCGCCACTTCTACGAACATGACGGCATCAGCCCCTATTCGATTGGTCGCGCTTTCCTCGCCAACATCACCGCCGGTAAAGCGGTGCAGGGCGGCAGTACCCTGACCCAGCAGCTGGTAAAAAACCTGTTCCTCACCAACGAGCGTTCGCTGTGGCGTAAAGCGCGTGAAGCCTATATGGCAGTGATCATGGATGCGCGCTACAGCAAAGATCGCATTCTGGAACTCTATCTGAACGAAGTTTATCTCGGTCAGGCCGGCAGCGATCAGATCCGCGGTTTCCCGCTGGCCAGCCTCTACTACTTTGGTCGCCCGGTTGATGAGCTGAGCCTCGATCAGCAGGCGATGCTGGTCGGCATGGTGAAAGGAGCCTCGCTCTATAACCCATGGCGTAACCCGAAACTGGCGCTGGAACGCCGCAACCTGGTGCTGCGCCTGTTGCAGCAGCAGAAAGTGATCGACCAGGAGCTGTATGACATGCTGTCGGCGCGTCCGCTGGGCGTACAGCCTAAAGGCGGAGTCATTACGCCGCAGCCAGCCTTTATGCAGATGGTGCGTAATGAGCTGCAGGCGAAGCTCGGTGACAAGGTGAAAGATCTCTCCGGCGTGAAGATTTTCACCACCCTCGATCCGGTCTCGCAGGATGCGGCAGAAAAAGCGGTAATCGACGGCATTCCGACGCTGAAAAAACAGCGTGGCCTGAAGGATCTGGAAACCGCGATGGTAGTCGTTGACCGCTTCAGCGGCGAAGTGCGCGCCATGGTCGGCGGTGCCGATCCGCAGTATGCCGGTTATAACCGTGCGCTGCAGGCGCGTCGTTCTATCGGTTCGCTGGCAAAACCGGCCACCTATCTGACCGCGCTGAGCCAGCCGAACAGCTATCGTCTTAACAGCTGGATTGCCGATGAGCCCATCGCGCTGAAACAGCCGAATGGCAGCGTCTGGAAACCGATGAACGACGATCGTCGCTTCAGCGGGAAAGTGATGCTGGTGGATGCGCTGACCAACTCGATGAACGTGCCTACGGTTAACCTGGGAATGACGCTGGGTCTGGATGCGGTTGTCGATACCTGGAACAAGCTGGGCGTGCCGAAAGAGCAGCTGCACCCGGTGCCAGCGATGCTGCTGGGGGCGTTAAACCTGACGCCGGTTGAAGTGGCGCAGGCGTTCCAGTCGATCGCCAGCGGCGGCAACCGCGCCTCGCTGTCGGCGGTGCGCTCGGTGATTGCTGAAGATGGCAGCGTGCTGTATCAGAGCTATCCGCAGGCGCAGCGCGTTGAGCCGGCTCAGGCCGCTTACCTGACGCTCTACACCATGCAGCAGGTGGCCGATCACGGTACCGCACGTGCGCTGGGCGCGCGATTCCCGAATGCACATCTGGCGGGGAAAACCGGTACCACCAACGATCTGGTCGACAGCTGGTTTGCCGGTATCGATGGCAAAGAAGTGGCGATCACCTGGGTTGGACGGGATAACAACCAGCCGACCAAACTGTACGGCGCCAGCGGGGCGATGCAGCTCTATCGTCGTTACCTCGACAACCAGGCGCCTATGCCGTTGCAGCTGACGCCACCGGAAGATGTGTCGCTGATGAATATCGACTCGGCCGGTAACTTTGTCTGCGGCACCGGCAGCAGCACCTGGCGTTCGCTGCCAGTGTGGGCGCTGGACCCGAATGCGCTGTGTCAGCAACAGCAACAACAGGTTCAGCAGCAGCAACAGCTGTTTGATCAACAGCAACAGCAGCAGCAACCTTCCCAGCAACCGCAGGAGCAGAAAGAGAGCGACGGCGTAGCGGGATGGATAAAAGATATGTTTGGTAAATAATTTTACAGACTGGTTAAAAAGGGCGCTTCGGCGCCCTTTTTTTGTGCCTGATCAATACCGGTTAATCGCGCTGCAAACGGCGTCACGCCTGGGATTTATCCTTGCAGTCGCGACATCGTTTCGCATATTATTCGACCGTTATAATAATCATTATCGTTTCGATTCGCCTGCACATCCTTCATAGCTAAGAGACACCTTTATGAATGCGCGAACGACTTCAGTTTGTTGTACTAAGAAACACTTTTACCGCCAGCCTTTGGCAATAATGATTGCGCTGGCGCTGACCAGCCTGAGCAGCAACCTGTTCGCGGAAGAGACCCTGGTGGTGTCAGCAGACGGCGGTGCTGGCGTGGCGGGCGAAAGCGCATGGGGACCTGCGCCGACCATTGCGGCGAAACAGAGTGCCACCGGCACTAAAACCGATACGCCGATTGAAAAAAATCCGCAGTCGGTTTCCGTAGTGACGCGTGAAGAGATGGAGATGCGCAACGTCACCAGCGTCAAAGGGGCGTTTAACTATACGCCTGGCGTGCTGACCGGGAACCGCGGCAGCTCTGACGTGATTGATGCGCTGTCGATTCGCGGCTTTAGCGAAACCAATACCAACCAGTATCTGGATGGCCTGAAACTGCAGGGCGATAACTACTCTGAGTTCGCTATCGATCCTTACTTCCTGGAGCGCGCGGAGCTGCTGCGCGGGCCGGTCTCGGTGCTATACGGCAAGAGCAACCCTGGCGGGGTGGTCGCGCTGGTCAGCAAGCGGCCGGTGCAGGAAACGCTGCGTGAAGTTCAGTTTCAGATGGGTAACGATAACCTGTTCTCGACCGGCTTTGACTTTGGTGGCGCGCTGGATGATGACGGCGTCTACAGCTACCGTCTGACCGGCCAGGCGCGCAGTCAGGATGCGCAGCAGGCGATGAACAAAGAGAAGCGTTACACCCTCGCCCCGGCATTCAGCTGGCGTCCGGATGATCGCACCCGCGTTGATCTGCTGACCTATTTCCAGAACGAGCCTGAAACCGGCTATTACGGCTGGCTGCCGCGTCAGGGCACGGTAGTGCCGATTACCCGTGCCGACGGCAGCGAGTACAAGCTGCCGACCAATTTTGATGAAGGCGAACAGAGCAATAAGATTTCGCGTAACACCAAAATGGTCGGCTATAACGCCGAGCACAGCTTTAACGATACCTGGACGGTGCGCCAGAACCTGCGCTATGCCGACCTGCGTACCGATTACCGCAGTATTTATGGCAACGGTTTCCTGCCGGAAACCCAGCAAATCACGCGCGGTTCGGCGGTCTCTGAAGAGAAGCTCAATCAGTTTGCGGTCGATACCCAGGCGCAGGCGAAATTCGCCACCGGCCAGCTCGATCATACGCTGTTGCTGGGGGTGGACTTCCAGCGGACCCGTAACGATATTGATGCCCAGTTTGGTATGGCTTCCAGTCTGAATGCGATCAATCCGCAATATGGCAACGACAGCGTGACCCCCTATGACCAGCCTTATCAACATCTGGATAAGCAGCGTCAGACCGGTTTATATCTGCAGGATCAGATGGAGTGGGATCGCTGGGTACTGACCCTTGGCGGCCGCTATGATTACGCCATGAACTCCGTCTACGATCGGGTGGCGAATAGTGTCGATCGGCAAAATGATCAGGCCTTCACCTGGCGCGGCGGCCTGAATTATGTGTTTGATAACGGCATCGCGCCTTACTTCAGCTACAGCGAAGCCTTTATTCCTAATGCCGGTTCAACGTTAAACGGCGAAGCCTTTGACCCGTCGCGGGCTAAGCAGTATGAAGCTGGCGTGAAATACGTACCGAAAGATCGTCCGGTCGTGCTCACCGCCGCGGTTTATCAGCTGACCAAAACCAAAAACCTGACCGCCGATCCTGACAACGTTCTCTTTAGCGTACAGGGTGGTGAAATCCGGTCGCGCGGTGTCGAACTGGAAGCCAAAGCGGCGCTCAACGCTAACGTCAACCTGACCGCGTCATACACCTACACTGATGCGGAATATACCGAAGACACGTTGCTGAAAGGCAAAACGCCGGTACAGGTACCGAAGCATATGGCCTCCTTGTGGAGTGATTACACCTTCCACGAAACCGCCCTGTCAGGGGTGACAATCGGCGCCGGAGTTCGTTACGTGGGGGAAAGCCAGGGGCTGTATGCTGAGACCCCAGCTAATAGCGCTGCTGGACTCTCGAACCAGAACTTTAAGGTTGCCGGTTACACCACGGTCGACGCCGCGCTGAAATATGATCTCGCTCGCTTCGGTTTGCCCGGTTCGTCAGTCGGCGTCAACGTCAACAACCTGTTTGACCGCGAGTATGTTGCCAGCTGCTATCGTGACTACGCCTGTTACTGGGGCGCGGAACGCCAGATTGTCGGCACCGCCACCTTCAGATTTTGATTTAGCCGGGCGCTGCGGCGCCCGTTCACAGGGATTACCATGTCGTATCCGCACGCAGAAGACGTGACCTTTGCCCTGGATAACGCCAGCTTCCAGGTGCCGGGCCGTACCCTCCTTCAACCGCTGTCGCTGACCTTTCCGCCAGGCAAGGTCACCGCGCTGATCGGCCATAACGGCTCAGGCAAATCGACGCTGCTGAAAATGCTGGGTCGGCATCATCGCGCCAGCGCCGGACAGGTGCTGCTCAACCAGCAGCCGGTTGATCGCTGGAACAGCAAGGCCTTTGCCCGTCAGGTCGCCTATCTGCCGCAACAGTTGCCCGCCGCGGAAGGGATGACGGTTCGCGAGCTGGTGGCGATTGGTCGTTACCCGTGGCACGGTGCGCTGGGGCGCTTTGGTCAGGAAGATCGCGATCGGGTGGATGACGCCATCGCACGGGTCGGACTGAACGCGTTTGCCGGGCGTCTGGTCGACAGCCTGTCGGGCGGCGAGCGTCAGCGCGCCTGGCTGGCGATGATGGTGGCGCAGAACAGCCGCTGTCTGTTGCTGGATGAGCCGACTTCCGCGCTGGATATCGCCCATCAGGTTGAGGTGCTGGCGCTGATTCAGACGCTAAGCCGTGAGCGTGGGCTGACCGTCATCGCGGTGCTGCACGATATCAACATGGCGGCGCGCTACTGCGATCATCTGGTGGCGCTGCGTCAGGGTGCACTGATCGCCGAAGGCGGGCCAGAGACGATGATGCAGGCTGAGGTGCTCGGGACGATATATGGCATCCCGATGGGCATTTTACCGCACCCGCAGGGCGGTGCCCCGGTCAGTTTTGTCTACTAAGGATGGCTTCATGCCCGATCTGTTACGCCGTCGGCTGATGCTGGCACTGGCGGCTGCCCCGTTGCTCCGCAGCCTGCCGCTGCAGGCCGCCACGCCCGACCTGTCGCGCATTATTGCCCTGGAGTGGTTACCCACCGAACTGCTGCTGGCGCTTGGCGTTACGCCCTATGGGGTCGCGGATCTCCACAATTACAACATCTGGGTCGGTGAGCCGTCACTGCCCGCCGGTGTGGTTGACGTCGGCCTGCGCACCGAACCGAACCTTGAGCTGATGGCGCAGATGCAGCCTTCGCTGATCCTCTGCTCCAATGGCTACGGCCCTTCAAAAGAGAAACTGATGCGCATCGCGCCGATTATGGGGTTCGACCTCAACAGCGGTGATGGTAAACCGTTCAGCACCGCGCGCGCCTCGTTACGTCAGCTGGCTGCGCAGCTGGGGCTGAGCCGCAGGGCAGAGCAGCACCTGCGCGCGGTCGACAGCGAGCTGGCCGCAGCGCGTCAGCGTCTGGCACCTTACGCCGGGCGGACGCTGCTGCTGATGTCGCTGCTCGACAGCCGTCATGCTATCACCTTCGGTAAAAACAGCCTGTTTCTTGAAATCATGACCCTGCTGGGCCTGAAGAATGGCTGGCAGGGCGAAACTAACTTCTGGGGCAGTGCGGTGGTTGGGATCGAACAACTGGCCCCGCTGGGCGATGTGGATGTCATCTGCTTTGATCATGATAACGAGGCAGATATGCAGCAGCTGATGCGCAGCCCGCTGTGGCAGTCGCTGCCGTTTGTGCGTGCCGGACGCTTTCAGCGCGTACCGGCGGTCTGGTATTACGGTGCGACGCTGTCGGCACTGCACTTTGTTCGCGTGCTGGAACGCGCGCTGGAGACGCACTGATGCGCCATGCTCTGTTCCCTGCGGCGCTGCTCAGCCTGCTGTTTCTGCTGGCGCTTGGCCTGACGCTGGTTAACCTGCAGCAGGCGTTACCGCTGGCGCAGTGGTCACAGGCGCTGTGGTCGCCTGCCACCGATAACGTATCGCAGATGGTATTTCACTACAGCCTGCTGCCAAGGCTGGTGCTGGCACTGCTGGTGGGTGCCGGGCTGGGATTAGCAGGCTTGCTGTTTCAGCAGGTGCTGCGTAATCCGCTGGCCGAACCGACCACGCTGGGCGTCTCCTCTGGCGCACAGCTCGGCATCACCGTGGCGACCTTGTGGCAGTTGCCCGGCGGCGCGGTGACCCAGCAGTTTGCTGCCCTGATCGGGGCGGTGGTGGTTGGCGTGCTGGTGTTTGGCGTGGCGTGGCGCAAACGTCTGTCGCCGGTCACCCTGATTCTGGCTGGCCTGGTGCTGAGTCTCTACAGCGGCGCGGTGAACCAGATTTTCGCCATCTTCAATCACGACCAGTTGCAGAACATGTTCCTGTGGAGCACCGGTGCGCTGAATCAGATGAGCTGGGAAAACGTGCTGCAACTCTGGCCGCGTCTGCTGCTGGCGCTGTTGCTGACGCTGGCACTGCTGCGTCCGCTGACGCTGATGGGGCTGGATGATGGCGTGGCAAAAAATCTGGGACTGGCGCTGTCGCTGGCGCGAATTGGCGGCCTGACCCTGGCGATCCTGCTCAGCGCACAGCTGGTTAATGCCGCCGGTATTATCGGCTTTATCGGGCTGTTTGCGCCGCTGCTGGCGAAGCTGCTGGGTGGCCGGCGGTTACTCAGCCGCATGCTGCTGGCACCGTTGATCGGCGCGCTACTGCTGTGGCTGGCGGATGGGTGCGTGCAGTGGCTAAGCGTTCACTGGCGCGAGATTCCGACCGGTACCGCCACCGCGCTGCTGGGGGTGCCGATTCTGCTGTGGCTGCTGCCGCGGCTGCGTACCGGTTCGGTGCCACCGGCGCTGGATCAGGGGGATAACGTTCCGGCCGAGCGCCAGCATCTGCTGCGCTGGGTGCTGACTGGCCTGCTGGCGCTGGCGCTGCTGGCGTGGGGCGGCCTGGCGTTTGGCCGCAATGCCCAGGGCTGGATCTGGTCTGCGGGCGATATGCTCCATCAGCTGCTGCCGTGGCGCGCGCCGCGGGTACTGGCCGCGCTGGTGACCGGCCTGATGCTGGGCGTAGCGGGCAGCCTGATCCAGCGGCTGACCGGCAATCCGATGGCCAGCCCGGAAGTGCTTGGCATCAGTTCCGGTGCCGCCTGTGGTGTGGTGGTGATGATGTTCCTGGTGCCCGGCGATGCGCTGATGTGGCTGCTGCCAGCCGGCGCAATCGGCGCGGCGCTGACCCTGATGGTGATTATGCTGGTGGCCAGCCGTGGCGGTTTTTCACCGGAGCGGATGCTGCTGGCGGGGATGGCGCTGAACAGCGCGTTTGTCACGCTGCTGATGCTGCTGCTGGCCAGTGGCGATCCGCGCATGGGCGGCCTGCTGAGCTGGATCTCCGGCTCAACCTACAATATCAGTGCCAGCCAGGCGATACAGAGCGCTGGCTGCGCGCTGCTGCTGGTGGCGCTGGCTCCGCTGGCCAGCCGCTGGCTGACGCTGCTGCCGCTCGGCAGTGCCACGGCACGCTCAGCTGGCATGGCGTTAACCCCGGCCCGCCTCAGCCTGCTGCTGCTGGCAGCCGCGCTGACGGCCAGCGCCACGCTGACCATCGGCCCGCTGAGTTTTGTCGGATTGATGGCACCACATATGGCACGGATGCTGGGCTTCCGTCGGGCATTACCGCAGTTGCTGCTGTCAGGCTTGCTTGGGGCGGGACTGATGGTGCTGGCGGACTGGTGCGGGCGGATGCTGGCGTTTCCGGATCAGATTCCGGCCGGGCTGATGGCGACCTTTCTCGGCGCGCCTTACTTCATCTGGCTGCTGCGACGTTCAGGCTAAAAAAGACCGGCCTCAGCCGGTCTTATACCCATTTTACAGCTTCGCGAAGCAACGACGTGCGGCGTCGATGGTGCGCTGAATATCTTCCTCGCTGTGGGCCAGCGACATAAAGCCAGCCTCAAAGGCCGACGGAGCAAAGTAGACGCCTTCTTCCAGCATCAGGTGGAAGAAAGTTTTGAAACGCTCAACATCACAGCGGGTCACGTCGGCGTAACAGGTCACGCTGTCAGCATCGGTGAAGAACAGGCCAAACATCCCGCCAACGTGGTTGACCACCAGCGGAATATTTTGCTGCTGCGCCGCATCACGCAGGCCAGTCGCCAGTTTGCGGGTCAGGGCATCCAGCGTCTGATGGGTGCCGGGCTGCGCTATCTGGGTCAGACAGGCATAACCGGCTGCCATGGCGATCGGGTTGCCCGACAGCGTGCCAGCCTGATAGACCGGACCGGTCGGAGCCAGCGCCGCCATCACCTCACGACGACCGCCAAACGCGCCAACCGGCATACCGCCACCGATGATCTTACCGAGGCAGGTCAGGTCAGGACGGACGTTGTAATACTCCTGCGCACCGCCCAGCGCCACGCGGAAGCCGGTCATCACTTCATCAATGATCAACAGCGCGCCAAACTCATCACACAGCGCCCGCAGGCCCGGCAGGAAGTCTGGCTGCGGCGGAATGCAGTTCATGTTGCCGGCCACCGGCTCAACGATGATCGCGGCGATAGCCTCCGGGTATTGTTCAAAGGCGGCGCGGACCGAATCGAGATCGTTGTAGGTGCAGGTCAGGGTATGCTTAGCGAAATCGGCCGGGACGCCTGGCGAATTGGGCTGGCCGAGGGTTAATGCGCCCGAACCCGCTTTGACCAGCAGATGATCGGCGTGACCGTGGTAGCAGCCTTCAAATTTGATAATTTTATCGCGGCCGGTAAAGCCACGCGCCAGACGAATGGCGCTCATGGTGGCTTCGGTACCGGAGTTGACCATGCGCACCATCTCCATGCTCGGCACCAGTTCGCACACCAGTTGCGCCATGGTGACTTCCATCTCCGTTGGCGCGCCAAAGCTCAGACCGCGCTCAGCGGCCTCAATCACCGCGTTGCGAATCCCGGCGTTATTGTGCCCCAGCACCATCGGGCCCCATGATCCGACATAATCAATGTAGGCTTTGCCATCGGCGTCATACAGGTAGGCACCGTTGGCGTGTTCGATAAACAGCGGAACGCCGCCCACACCGGTAAATGCGCGTACCGGCGAGTTTACGCCACCCGGAATCAGGCGTTGTGCCTCGGCAAACAGTTGTTCGGACTTACTCATTTTCGGCTCCAGCGGTTCATAAAAATATCGCGCCATTCTACGGAAGAGGCGCAGCAGACGAAAGCCGGTTTCACCAGCCGCTATACTTAACCTTAGTGAAAGCGGCACAGAGTGCGAAGGGCAGAGCTTGATTGCGCTGAGGTGCTGGCAGATAATAGCAGTATTAAGGTCGTTTTCTGACCTGGACGTTTAGCGGAGTAAAACATGAGTGATGATGTAGCAGCACTGCCGTTGCAGTTTACCGACGCAGCAGCCACCAAGGTGAAGAACCTGATTGCCGACGAAGAGAACCCGGCGCTGAAATTACGCGTTTATATCACCGGCGGGGGTTGCAGCGGCTTCCAGTACGGTTTTACTTTTGATGACCAGATGAATGACGGCGATATGACCATTGAGAAGCAGGGCGTCTCGCTGGTTGTCGATCCGATGAGCCTGCAGTATCTGGTGGGCGGCTCGGTGGACTACACCGAAGGGCTGGAAGGATCGCGTTTTATCGTCACTAACCCGAACGCGAAAACCACCTGCGGCTGTGGTTCTTCTTTCAGTATCTGATGACGCAGGCCGTCTTCCTGACGGCCTCGTTTACCACTCTATCGTTACCAGCTGATGGTTCCGTCTCTGATTCCCCTCTGATTGAATGACACTGCGTGTCACCCGCGGTTGCGCGCTTGCCTGTCTGCCGCAATCGATCTGCGGCACAGCCTGCGCATCAGGACTGTGAATTTCACAGCGTGAAAAGATGACAAGCCTGACGCCAATAGAGCCGGTGACCGATCCCGCCAGCGTGTACGCCGGGATCAGCAGCCCCATCGCCAGTAGCAGTGCTCTGGTCATGTAAAGTTCCTGGTGTTGTTCAAAAAGCGCTAAGCGCTAAAAAGGACGGCGAGCATACGTGGCGCGCGCGTCTCATATCTTGATTAACGGCAAAAAAGGCTGTTTCTTTAATCGATTAGTTGGATTTTTGTGCGGGATGCAGCGCAGCGCACAGCTGTTTTGCCGCCAGTAACAGGCGCGGGCCGGGACGGCTGAGCCAGTCATCATTAATCGCAATCACCGGCACGCTGAGCTGCGGTTGCCAGTAGGTCCGGACGTTGTCAGCCTGGTGGTCACTGCCGCCGATCACAATCGCCTGCGGATGCCGCATCAGTACCTGTTCACGGCTGACCTGCGGCCAGCTGACCCGGCTGTCGGCAAAGATATTCCTGCCGCCACACAGTTCAATGATCTCATTCTGTAAGGTCGATTTTGCGGCGGTAAACAGCGGCTGCTGACCAAACTGTAAAAACAGCGGCACCACCGGCAGGTGAGCGTAGCGCTGGCGCAGTGCGGCCTGCTGCTGACGCAACTGCTGCGCGGCCTTAACTGCCTGTTCAGGATGCGGACTCCACTGCGCCAGTTTTTCCAGTGTGGCAATCATCTGATCCAGCGTGACCGGATCGATCCATTCGATTTTCAACCCGAGCTGCTGCAGCTGGTCGATCTGTCGCTGCGGATTGCCGCCACGCCAGGCTAATACCAGATCCGGCTTCAGTTGCAGAATACGCTCGAGGTTAATCCCCTGCCAGTTGGCTACCTGCTCAATCGGTTTCGCCTGCGGCGGATAGTCGGACCAGGCGCTGACCGCAATCGGCGTAATGCCGGCGGCGAAGGCGAGTTCAGTCAGATGGGGCGCGAGGGTGATAACGCGCGGAGGGGAAGCCAGCAGGCTGCCGCTGATCAGCAGCAGCCAGCAGAACAGCAGAGTTTTAGCCACGCGCCAGACGCGCCAGCAGGTTCTCCACCATCAGCGACGACTGCTTAGCCGCGACGCTGAGGAACTCATCAAAGCTCAGATGCGAGGCCTGATCAGCGACGTCAGAAATGGCACGAACCACCACAAAAGGCACCTGGAACTGGTGGCAGACGTGACCGATAGCTGCGGCCTCCATTTCCACGGCAATAGCCTGTGGAAACTGCTGACGAATGCGCGCCAGCGGCTCGGCGCCGTTGATAAAGGCGTCTCCGCTCACCACCAGACCACGCACCGCATTCAGATCGAGCTGCTTAATGCAGGCTTCGGCTGCTGCAATCAAACCCCTGTCGGCAACAAAGGCTGCCGGGCAGCCTGCCATCTGACCCGGCTCATAGCCAAAAGCCGTGACGTCGGCATCGTGATAGCGCACTTCTTCTGATACCACGATATCGCCCACGCTCAGCGAAGCCGCTAAGCCGCCAGCCGAACCGGTGTTGATCACCACGTCTGGCTTACACAGTTGCAGCAGCAGGGTGGTACCCAGCGCGGCGGAGGTTTTGCCAATGCCCGATTTCAACAGCGCAACTTCAACGCCATTCAGGGTGCCGGTATAAATTTCACAGCCAGCCAGCGATAAAGTTTGACGGTTTTCGATTTTGTCGCGCAGCAGGGTAACTTCCTGCTCCATCGCACCAATAATGCCTGCTTTCATAGTGAGTCCCGCTAATGTAAAAAGTCATAATTTAAGGCATAGTCTACCATGGCTAACAGGGGATTAATTCACCAAAAAATAAGGGGTAATGAATGTCAGCGATCAATTTCAGGAAGAAGATCAGCTTCTCGCGCCCTTATACCAGTCGAAAAGATCCGGAGGGGGAATATTACATTACCCGCCACTTCGAGAGCGATCGTGGACGGATTATTAACTCCGCAGCGATTCGCCGTTTGCAGCAAAAAACCCAGGTGTTTCCGCTGGAGCGCAATGCCGCGGTGCGTTCAAGGCTGACGCATTCGCTGGAGGTGCAGCAGACCGGACGCTATATCACCAAGGAGATCCTGCAGACCCTGAAAATGCAGGGCGGACTGGCGCAATATGGACTGGACGAGCTGGAAGGCGCGTTTGAGAGCCTGATTGAGATGGCCTGTCTGATGCACGACGTGGGGAATCCCCCGTTCGGGCATTTTGGTGAGGCGGCGATCAACGACTGGTTTGAAGATAATCTGCCGGCTGAACTGGTTGATCCGCTGGTGGCCGGGGTAGAAGGCGAGATGCAACGCCGCGCCTTCGATCAGCTAAACGCGATGATTCGACAGGATTTGTGCCACTTTGAAGGCAATGCGCAGGCGATTCGTATGGTTCATACGCTGCTGCAACTTAACCTCAGCTACTCACAGGTTGCCTGCATTCTTAAATATACCGCGCCCGCCTGGTGGCAGGGCGAGAAGCCCGCCGAATTCAGCGTGTTAATGAAAAAGCCGGGCTTTTATCTCTCCGAGCAGGACTATATTAGCGACCTGCGCGCCGCGACCAATATGGCAGAGCACCATCGCTTTCCGCTGACCTATATAATGGAAGCCGCCGATGATATCTCCTATTGCATTGCCGATTTGGACGACGCTGTAGAAAAAGATATATTTAATGTTGAGAGTTTGTATGAGTTTCTCAATAAAGCCTGGGGGCCGGTAAAAAATAATGACGCTTTCAGCCGTACCATCGGCGAAGCCTGGCGTGAGGCCTGCAGTAAAAAGCGCCGCAGCCGTAGCGATCAATTCTTTATGTCATTACGCGTAAATGTTCAGAGCGTGCTGGTGACCTATGCAGTGAAGCGTTTTGTTGATAATCTGCCCGCCATATTTGACGGTAATTTCAATCATGCCTTGCTGGAAGATGATGGCGAAGAGGGCCGTTTGTTGCAGTTGTTCAAAACGGTGGCGCGCCAGCAGGTATTTAATCATTCCGAAGTCGAGCAGCTGGAATTACAGGGATATCGGGTTATTAAGGGATTACTGGAAATTTATCAGCCGCTGATGCTGCTCAATTATGAATCGTTTACCACGCTGATAAATGAAGACTTTCTGCGGCACCATCCGATTGAGACCCGGCTTTTTCATAAACTTTCCGGCAAGCATCGTAAAGCTTATCTGCATAAAATGCGCACCCTGGTGGTGGAACATAAATATGAGCGCCTGCTGTGGGAGCGATATTATCGTTTTCGTCTGATTCAGGATTATATTAGCGGAATGACCGATCTCTATGCCTGGGATGAGTACCGGCGGCTGATGGCTGTCGAATAATCACCAATTGTAAAGAGCGCGAATAAATTTTTACCTTTGCTTGAAACTTTAAAAGGAACTTCGCGCTAAAACATTTATCTCAACACCGACCACAGCAATGGTCTGAACAGTTATCCTCAAGAGAAACCAAAAATGAAAAAAAAGAGTTTAATGTTAAGTGCGCTGGCCCTGAGCCTGAGTATGGCCCTGGCGCCCGTCACGGTTTCCGCTGCGCAAACCGCCTCTTCTGATAGTCAGCAACTGCCGAGCCTGGCACCGATGCTGGAGAAGGTGATGCCGTCAGTGGTCAGTATCAGCGTTGAAGGCACCACCACGGTGAAAACGCCGCGTATGCCGCAGCAGTTCCAGCAATTCTTTGGTGATAACTCGCCTTTCTGTCAGGATGGCTCGCCGTTCCAGAGTTCACCGATGTGCCAGAGCGGCGACGGCTCTGCTGGCGGCGCGCCGGCACCAAATACCCAGCAGGAAAAATTCCGTGCGCTGGGATCGGGCGTGGTGATCAATGCTGAAAAAGGCTATGTGGTGACCAACAACCACGTAGTGAATAATGCCACTAAAATTCAGGTCCAGCTGAGCGATGGCCGCCGCTATGACGCCAAAGTGATCGGTAAAGATCCCAGCTCCGACATTGCGTTGATCCAGCTGCAGGACGCTAAAAACCTCACGGCGGTGAAACTGGCCGACTCTGACAATCTGCGGGTCGGTGACTACACCGTGGCGATCGGTAACCCGTATGGCCTGGGTGAAACAGTCACTTCAGGTATCGTCTCCGCGCTGGGCCGTAGCGGCCTGAATGTGGAAAACTACGAGAACTTTATCCAGACGGACGCGGCGATTAACCGCGGTAACTCCGGTGGCGCGCTGGTTAACCTTAACGGTGAACTGATCGGCATCAACACCGCGATTCTGGCACCGGATGGCGGCAACATCGGTATCGGCTTTGCTATCCCGAGCAACATGGTGAAAAACCTGACGGCGCAGATGGTGGAGTTTGGTCAGGTTAAACGCGGTGAACTGGGTGTGATGGGCACCGAGCTTAACTCTGAGCTGGCGAAAGCGATGAAGGTCGATGCACAGCGCGGAGCCTTTGTCAGCCAGGTACTGCCAGGTTCGGCGGCGGCGAAAGCCGGTATCAAAGCGGGCGATGTGGTGGTGTCGATGAACGGCAAGCCGCTGACCAGCTTTGCTGCGCTGCGTGCTGAAGTCGGTTCACTGCCGATTGGCACCACCCTGAAACTGGGTCTGCTGCGTGATGGCAAACCGCTGGATGTGTCGGTTCAGCTGCAGCAGAGCAGCCAGGCGAAAGTCCAGTCGGCCACCATCTACACCGGCATTGAAGGGGCCGATCTCAGCAATAGCGACGCTGGCGATAAAGGGGTTCGCGTGGATAACGTCAAAGCGGGCAGCGCTGCCGCTCGTATCGGCCTGAAAAAAGGCGACGTGATTCAGGGCGTGAACCAGCAGCCGGTGACCAACCTGGGCGAACTGCGTAAAATCCTTGATTCCAAACCGTCGGTGCTGGCGCTGAACGTCAAGCGCGGCGACAGCAGCATCTACCTGCTGATGCAGTAAGCGGCAAGGCATTGCTATCAGGCGGACTTCGGTCCGCCTTTTTTATTGCCTCAATTCGTGCCGGTCAGAGTGTGATGCTGACCGCAAATTCACTAAATGCCCACCTGGCTCTGTGCAGTTGCACAATGTTCTGGCCGCCTTGCATGCGTATTCTATCTCTCCCCCCTCTTTTTCAGGAGTAATGGATGGCTACCTATCATCTTGATGCCCGGCTGGCGCAGGATATCGTGGCGCGCACCATGAAAATTATTGACAGCAATGTCAACGTGATGGATGCGCGCGGCCGGATTATTGGCAGCGGCGATCGCGAGCGCATTGGGGAATTGCACGAAGGCGCGCTGCTGGTGCTCTCTCAGGGGCGGGTAGTGGACATTGATGAAGCGGTGGCGAAACATCTGCACGGGGTGCGGCCCGGCATTAATCTGCCGCTGCGGATAGACGGCGATATTGTCGGGGTCATCGGCCTGACCGGTGAGCCGCTGGCGCTGCGGCATTATGGTGAGCTGGTCTGTATGACGGCGGAGATGATGCTGGAGCAGGCGCGACTGCTGCATATGCTGGCGCAGGACAGCCGTCTGCGCGAAGAGCTGGTGCTGAATCTGATTCGCAGCGATACCCTGTCGCCGCAGCTGACCGAATGGGCGCAGCGGCTCGGCATCGATCTTAATCAGCCGCGCGTGGTGGCCGTGGTTGAGGTCGATAGCGGCCAGCTGGGCGTCGATAGCGCAATGTCAGAGTTGCAGCAGCTGCAAACGTTGCTGATCACGCCGGAGCGCGACAACCTGATCGCCATTGTTTCGCTGACCGAAATGGTGGTGCTGAAGCCGGCGCTGAATGGGCACGGCCGTTACGATCAGGAGGATCATCGTCGGCGGGTCGAGCAGTTATTACAGCGAATGAAAGAGAGCGGCCATCTGCGGATGCGGATTGCGCTGGGAAACTTTTTCACCGGCCCCGGCAGTATTGCGCGTTCCTATCGTACCGCCCGCACCACCATGATGGTTGGCAAACAGCGTATGCCCGAGGTGCGCAGCTATTTTTATCAGGATCTGGTGCTGCCGGTACTGCTCGACAGTCTGCGTGGCGGCTGGCAGGCCAATGAACTGGCGCGGCCACTGGCGAAACTCAAGAGTATGGATAACAACGGTTTGCTGCGGCGAACGCTGATCGCCTGGTTCACCCATAATGTGCAGCCGAGCGCGACTGCGCGTGCGCTGTTTATTCACCGTAATACGCTGGAGTATCGGCTGAACCGGATTTCGGAGTTAACCGGGCTGAATCTCGGGCACTTTGACGATCGGCTGCTGCTCTATGTGGCGCTGCAGCTGGATGAGCAGGGATGAGCGGGGCGGTAACGCCGACATAAAAAAGGCCAGCAGAGCTGGCCTTTTTCGTCACTGACAGCCGATTAACGACCGTTGCGGGTCAGTTTTTCGAGGTCAGATTCGATTTCGGTAATTTTGTGTGACACTACGCTTTCCAGATGGCGCAGGTCATCAAGAATTTTACGTTTCAGATCCACTTCAACCTGGTCGCGCTGGCAAATCTGGTCCAGCTCGTCAATCACGTAACGCAGATTCGGGCTGATTTCCTGTACTTCTTTGTAGCCCTGGGTAGCGTGATCGGCCACCACTGTTTTACGCTGACGCGGGTATTTGAATTTCACGCTTTTCGCGAAAAACTCGCCTTTATCTTTGCGGAAGTAGATCTTCAGAATATCGTTATTGGCTTCCTGACGCAGGCTGTAACGATCAATATCATCCGGATTACTGATACCTAAGCTTTTCAGATTGTCATACATAGCGTTGTTTCCATCAAAAGGTGAGAAGCGCGCAGTCTTGTTCATGACGTCTGACAACTGTAGACATAAATAAGCAGGATGAACATTGCGCGACGGGATTTAACTGGCGCGGATTATGACCTGAATAAAAAATAAACGCACCAGTTAATTCGCGGCGCAAAACAGGATGTTGGCGGGGAAGTGTAAAGAAAAGATGACGGGCCGGTTTCCAGCCCGTCACTTAAATCAGTCGATGGTGCGCAGCAGTTCGTTGATACCTGTTTTGCCGAGCGTTTTCGCATCGACTTTCTTCACGATCACCGCACAGTAGAGGCTGTAGCTGCCATCTTTAGACGGCAGGTTACCTGAGACCACTACCGAACCGGCTGGCACGCGGCCGTAATGCACTTCGCCGGTCTCACGGTCATAGATTTTGGTGCTCTGACCGATGTAAACGCCCATTGAGATCACTGAACCTTCTTCAACAATCACGCCTTCGACGATTTCAGAGCGTGCGCCAATGAAGCAGTTATCTTCGATGATGGTCGGGTTGGCCTGCAGCGGTTCCAGCACGCCGCCGATGCCCACGCCGCCGGAGAGGTGAACGTTTTTACCAATCTGCGCACAGGAGCCAACGGTTGCCCAGGTATCCACCATGGTGCCTTCATCCACGAATGCGCCAATGTTAACGTAAGAGGGCATCAGCACCGTGTTGCGGGCGATATAGGCACCCTGACGCACAGCCGCCGGTGGAACCACACGGAAACCGGCCTCTTTGAAACGCGCTTCATCCCAGCCAGCAAATTTCATCGGCACTTTGTCATAAAAACGGGTTTCAGCACCTTCCATCACCTGGTTGTCGTTGATGCGGAAAGAGAGCAGTACCGCTTTCTTCAGCCACTGATGCGTTACCCACTCACCGTCGATCTTTTCGGAAACGCGCAGTGCACCGCTGTCCAGCAGAGAGATAACCTGGTTGATGGCATCACGGGTTTCACTGTCAACGCTGGCTGGGGTGATATCAGCACGACGTTCGAAGGCGGATTCAATAACGCTCTGTAACTGTTGCATATTTTTTTCCTGATCTGTCATGTGCAGTGCCGGATAATCACCCGACACGAGTAAAAAGTTTAAGGTTCACAAATCGACTTTGGTCACACTTTATCGTTTGGATTAAGGGCTTCTGTCAACCGTTGTTGCAACGCTTTACGCATTTCTTCATCCAGCGCCTGACGCTCACTGTTGGCGAGAATAAACAAATCCTCGACCCGTTCACCGATGGTGCTGATGCGCGCGCCGTGCAGCGAGACGCCGAGATCGGCAAACACTTCGCCCACTCGCGCCAGCAGGCCGGGCTGATCAAGGGCCACCAGCTCGAGGTAGCTGCGGCGATCGGTATGGGTTGGCAGAAAATTGACTTCGGTATCGACGCTGAAGTGCTTCAGCCTGGCCGACGGACGACGGGTTCGCGGCGGCACCCAGTCTGACTGGGTAATCGCCTGCTCCAGCGCCTGAATAATCATCGGATGGCGATCCGGTGCCAGCGGGCTGCCGTCGGGCTCCAGCACGATAAACGTATCCATCGCCATGCCGTCGCGGCTGGTAAAGATTTGCGCATCGTGCACGCTGAGATTACGGCGATCCAGTTCGCCCGCCACTGCGGCAAACAGGTGCGGCCGATCCGGACTCCAGATAAAGATTTCAGTGCCGCCGCGCGTGGCCTGCGGGCTGACCAGCACCAGCGGTTTTTTCAGATCGTGGCCCATCAGATGGCGGGCATGCCAGGCGATCTGATTCGGCGTATGCCGCAGGAAATAATCGGCGCGGCAGCGGTTCCAGATCTGATGCAGCCGCTCTTCATCAATATTGTCCATCCGCAATAGCGCCAGCGCCTGCAGACGATGGTGACGCACCCGCTCACGCAGGTCCGGGCTGTTCTCCATGCCGCGTCGCAGCTGTTTCTCGGTGGCGAAAAACAGTTCGCGCAACAGGCTCTGCTTCCAGCTGTTCCACAGGCTTTCGTTGGTGGCGCAGATATCCGCTACGGTGAGGCAGACCAGATAGCGCAGGCGATTTTCATTCTGCATCACCTCGGCGAACTGCTGGATCACCGTCGGGTCCTGAATATCGCGGCGCTGCGCGGTGACCGACATCAGCAGATGATGGCGCACCAGCCAGGCAACCAGCTGCGTTTCACGCGAGTTCAGGCCGTGCATTTCAGCGAAGTCGAGTGCGTCCTGTGCGCCGAGAATCGAGTGATCGCCGCCGCGCCCTTTGGCGATATCGTGCAGCAGCGCGGCCATCAGCAACAGCTCCTGCTGCGGCAGGCGCGGCCAGAGTTCAACGCACAGCGGATGCTGCGAGCGGGTGGCTTCGCTGGCGAAGCTTTCCAGCTTCTGCAATACGCGAATGGTGTGCTCATCAACGGTGTAGGCGTGGAACAGATCAAACTGCATCTGGCCGACAATATGGCCCCACAGCGGGGTGTAAGCCCACAGCACGCTGTGACGGTGCATCGGCACCAGCGCCCGGCTGACGGCGCCAGGATGACGCAGAATAGACATAAAGGTGCGGCGCGCTTCCGGAATCTGACACAGCGGCTGCTTCAGATGGCGGCGCGCATGACGCAGATGGCGCAGGGTGGTGGAGTAGATGCCTTTGATGCTGTCGTTACGCACCATGACGTAGAACATGCGCAGAATTGCCTGCGGCTCACGCTCAAACAGCGTTTCATCGCGCAGGTCAATCAGGTCGCCGCGTAGCTGAAAGTCATCGTCGATCGGGCAGGGTTTTTCGCTGGTGGACAACGCCAGAATCGCTTCATCGAACAGCTGCAGCAGCATCTGGTTCAGCTCGCCAATCCGGCGCGTCACCCGGTAAAAGTCTTTCATCATCCGCTCGACCGGCTCGTTGCCTTCGCCCTGATAATTAAGACGTTGCGCCACGCTGAGCTGACGATCAAACAGCAGACGGTTGTCGTAGCGGGGCAGCGAAAGATGCAATGCGAAACGGATCCGCCAGAGAAATTCCTGACACTCATTCAGCTCGCTGCGCTCCACTTCAGTGAGGAAACCGAAGCCGACCATCTCATCCAGGGTGGTGGCGCCAAAGTGGCGGCGCGCCACCCATTGCAGGGTATGAATATCGCGCAGGCCGCCGGGGCTGCTTTTGATGTCTGGCTCAAGGTTGTAGCTGGTACCGTGATAGCGCTTATGACGCTCCTGCTGCTCTTCAATTTTGGCGGCGAAAAAGCACGATGAAGGCCAGAAGCCGTCGCTGAAGACGTTCTTCTGCAGTTCAAGGAACAGCGCCACGTCACCGGTCAGCATCCGCGATTCAATCAGATTGGTGGCTACCGTCAGATCCGATAAGCCCTCCAGCAGACACTCCTCCAGCGTGCGCACGCTGTGGCCAACCTCCAGCTTCAGGTCCCACATCAGGGTCAGCAGTTCGCTGGTGCGCTGTGCAGCCTGTTCATCCAGCGGCTGACGGCTGAGGATCAGCACGTCTATGTCTGAGAGCGGATGCAGCTCGGCACGGCCATAGCCGCCAACGGCCACCAGCGCGATGGCGCTCATCTGATCAAAGCCGAAAAAGCGCCACAGACGACGCAGCAGGCGATCGATAAACAGCGTGCGGGCATCAATCAGCGGCTCGACGGCTTCACCGGCGTCGAAAGCGGCAGACAGATGGTGCTGAAACTGCTCCAGCCGCTGTTTCAGAATGTCGCGGGTGAGCTGATCGTCATCCCATTCGGCCGGGGAATCGATCAGACCGTTTTGTACCTCTTCCGACAGGCTCACGCTCATGCAGCTCTTCTCTTCTTCAGCCAAAAAAAAACCGGCTTAGCGCCGGCTTGATTCTGTAGTGGGGGAATTACCCTTCAGCAACCAGCACCGCAGGCAGGGTGTCATCTTTGCGCAGGGTTAAGATCTCACAGCCGTTTTCCGTCACCACAATAGTATGCTCATACTGCGCGGACAAGCTGCGATCTTTGGTTTTTACCGTCCAGCCATCTTTCATGGTGCGGATGCGGTAATCGCCCGCATTCACCATCGGTTCCACGGTAAATGTCATGCCCGCCTGCAGCACCACGCCGCCATCGTCGGCATCATAATGCAGCACCTGTGGCTCTTCATGGAAGCCCTTGCCGATGCCGTGGCCGCAATACTCACGTACCACCGAGAAGTCATTCGCTTCGACAAATTTCTGAATCGCCCGGCCCAGCTCACGCAGACGGATACCGGGCTTGATCAGACGCAATGAGAGATAGAGGCTCTCCTGAGTGACGCGGCACAGACGTTCGCCCTGGATGGTCGGCTTGCCGACGATAAACATCTTAGAGGTATCGCCGTGATAGCTATCTTTAATTACGGTGACATCAATATTGATGATGTCGCCGTCTTTTAGCTGGCGGTCATCGCTGGGAATACCGTGACAAACGACTTCATTGACCGAAATGCAGACCGATTTCGGAAAGCCGTGATAGCCCAGACAGGCAGAAATCGCCTGCTGATGCTGTGTGATGTAGTCATGGCAGATGCGATCGAGTTCACCGGTAGTCACGCCCGGCTGAACGTGTGGCTCGATCATCTCCAGCACCTCGGCAGCCAGACGGCCGGCGACGCGCATTTTTTCGATTTCTTCAGGGGTTTTAATTGAAATTGCCATTAAATTAATCCGCATTTGTCGAAATTTTCGACAATAATGAACTCTGTGCTGTCATGTTAGCAGTCAGCAAATGGGCTGCCAAATAGAGAACACGCTGGCCGCGGTCAGCGATCATTTATTGGCGTCACTGGGCTGATTGTGGTATAAAGCGCGCCGACGATTCTCTGTATGGCCGTTTCGGTCAGCAGGAAACGCATAACTCTCATTATGTGTAATAAAACACACATGTATCGACACATACGCCGGGGTGCCTTGAAAAAGGTCGGTCGTATGGGATACATGGAGGCCCAACCCCAATCAAACTTTAGAGGTTATCATGGCAACTGTTTCCATGCGCGACATGCTCCAGGCTGGTGTTCACTTCGGTCACCAGACCCGATACTGGAACCCAAAAATGAAGCCATTCATCTTTGGTGCCCGTAACAAGGTTCACATCATCAACCTGGAAAAAACTGTCCCTATGTTCAACGAAGCTCTGGCTGAACTGAACAAGATCGCTTCCCGTAAAGGTAAGATCCTGATCGTAGGTACTAAGCGCGCTGCTGCTGAAGCGGTAAAAGAGTCTGCACTGAGCTGCGACCAGTTCTTCGTAAACCACCGCTGGTTGGGTGGCATGCTGACTAACTGGAAAACCGTGCGTCAGTCAATCAAGCGTCTGAAAGATCTGGAGACTCAGTCTCAGGATGGTACTTTCGACAAACTGACCAAAAAAGAAGCGCTGATGCGTGCGCGTGAGCTGGCCAAGCTGGAAAACAGCCTGGGCGGTATCAAAGATATGGGCGGTCTGCCAGACGCGCT
>Ga0308167_1000581_pt1 | contig 60444 bp, 55 predicted proteins | sample PhyCR1_2_FD_202138 | JGI IMG/M metagenome (GOLD analysis project Ga0308167, IMG submission 202138) | Phyllosphere microbial communities from UC Gill Tract Community Farm, Albany, California, United States - DLSLRC.R1 | ecosystem: Host-associated > Plants > Phyllosphere > Unclassified | place... | reverse complement strand
GCAGGGAATCCACGGATCCCTGCGACCTCTCTGCATACCTGCGAGGCGACGCGGATGCCGAGGATCCGATAGGGCGGTCAACCCAGTTCGTCGAGCATCCGACGCTGTTCGGGGGTCAGTCCGTCGGAGAGTTCCGCGCGCGCGTCGGCGGTGGCGGGTGACTCCGCGGAGGGTGCCGTGGAAGCGGGCGCGGCGGTGGAGGCGGGCGCGGACCTCTTTCCGGAACCCGAGACCTTCGCCTGCACGACGTCGTACAGTTCATTTGCCTTCGCGCGGAGCCTGTCGTCGACCTGGTCGTAGATCATCCAGCCGAACAGCAGGAAGAGCGGGGGAAGCGCGTAGCTCCAGAATCCGGAGGCTCGGACGCCGCTCAGCCACACGACGGCCACCCAGATGATGAGCTCGACGAGGTAGACGAGGACGTACTGCACGACCTTCTCTCCGGTCTTCGTGCGGTCGGCGGCGGACTTGGCCGCGGCCTTGCGGAACGCGCCGGTGAGCAGCGGCTTCACGAAGAGCGCCGCAAGGGTGAGGACGACCGCGGCCCAGAGCGCGTTGAATCCTACCGAGACCCCGGCGGACAGCAGGCCGATGAGCAGCAGGACCGCCACGTTGAACACGTAGAACGCGGCGAATCGGACGATTCCGTTCTTCATTTGACCAGAATTCCACACTCTCGGGTGCCGCGGCATCTCCGATGGTGCAGACGGATCAGCGTGCAGGAAAGGCGCGTTCGACCGCATCCACCACCGCGCCGTAGACCGAGTCCCACGGAACCAGCGGGGGAGTCACACCGGCGAGCTCGAGGCTCACAGCGCCGTGCACCTGTGCCCAGACGGTGAGGGCGGCGGTCGCTACGTCCGGCTCATCGACGCGTGCCGCGAGTGCGCGCATCAGCGGAGCCATCGCCGTGCTCATGGTCGCCTCGTCGGGTCGGCAGTCCTCGGTCGCCACGCCCCCGCCGAACATCAGGCGGTAGAGCGCAGGGTTGGCCATCGCCCAGGACCGATAGGCGAGTCCGAGCGCGCGCAGCCCCTCGGACTCGGCCGTAGCCTGCGCCTCACCGAACGAGGCGAAGCCGTGCTCGATGACGGAGACGAGCAGCTCGGCCTTGCCACCGAACAGGGCGTAGACGGCCGAGGTCGACGTGCCGGCGTTCTGTGCGATATCGCGCAGGCTGATTCGCTCGGGCCCCTTGTCGTCGACCATCTCGGCTGTCGCGGCGAGCAGACGATCGCGCAGAGCGTCGTCGTACAGAGGAGGTCTTGCCATGCGATCGATCCTATCGTAACGTTGTTGCATAACGCAGTTACATAACGACGTTCCAAGGAGTGGCTCATGGCTCAGCAGGTCTTCCCCGGTCGATTCACCGCGGCCCCCGACCGATCGGATGTCACGGTCTTCCTGATCGGGATGCGTGCCAACCGCTGGTGGCAGCTCGGCAAGGTGTGGTGGACCGCCAGCAAGATGCCGCCGATGCTGCAGCACCTCGCGACACATCCGGACGCGGGGATGCTCGGTGCGCACAGCTGGTTCGGGCGCACGACGATCCTGCTGTCGTACTGGGAGAGTCCGGAGCACCTGCAGCGATTCGCGGCCGACCGCGATGCGCCGCATCTGCAGCCCTGGCGGGACTTCATGCGGACGCTGCAAGGCACGGGAAGCGTGGGCGTCTGGCATGAGACCTACCAGGTGCCCGTCGCCGACCTCGAGGCGGTGTACGTCGACATGCCGGCATTCGGGCTGGCGGCGGCCACGGCGCATGCGCCGGTCGGCTCCGGGACGAAGACAGCGCGCCAGCGACTGGGTCGCTGACGCGCTGTTCTCGTGAGGGGTCAGGCCTGCGGGTGCAGGCTGCTCTCGATGTTCGTGATGCGCGCCTGCTCGTCGAAGCGGAACGTCGCGGTTCCTGTCGCATCGGCGACCGTGGCGCCCGAGAAGGCCTCGTCGGCCCAGGTGAGGTTCCACCCGGCGAGGCGCGCGGCATCCCACACGGCCGTGCGGGCGTCGGGCAGAGCCACGGTCGAGAGGATGCGAGGGAGGACGATCGCGGCGGAGGCGACCGTGAGTGGCGGGAGCGGTGCATCGAGCAGGAACACCGCGTAGGTGCCACCGCCCACCGGAGCCAGGTAGTAGGGGGCGCGGCCGGTGAGCTCGACGGCCACCGTGCCGACGGTGTGGGCGGCGGCGGTGATCCACTCGGCGTCGCCCGCGGCGTCGGCGGGGAAGGGGAGCTCGGTCTCGCTCAGCTCGACGATGCCGTGCTGGACGCCGTAGTCGCGGAGCTGGGCTGCGACGCCGGCAGGGTCGCCCTGCGGGTGCGCCCACGCCCAGAGCAGCGATCGCGGCCCCGGAGCGATCGTCGCGACGAGGTGGGCGCGGGTGACGAGCTGGCGCGCGGAGTCGGCGTTCGACGTGAAGGTCAGCGTTCCGGCGGCCATGTCGGCATCCCAGCGGTTGTCGCCGAGGTCCTCGAGGGCGGTGGCCAGGGAATCCTGACGGAGGGCGGAGAACAGTGCAGCACGGTCTGCGAGCGGCTGGAGCGCGGCGAAGGTCATGCCCACAGTCTCGCCCGGATTGCTATGAATCCGCCAACTTCTCCTGTGCGGAGAGGGCACCTGCCGGCCGACCCATGCGCCACACGCTGGGCACGATCAGCGTTGCGACGGCGATCGACGCATAGAGGATCGCCGAGGTGACGAGCACCGTCTCGACGTCGCTGTGGGTGATCAGCCAGCCGTACACGAGAGTGCCGATCGGCATCACGACGTAGCTGCCGAGCATGTCGTAGCTCGAGACGCGCGAGAGCTTGTCTCCGGGGATGTTCTCCATCATCGCGAGGTTCCAGCCGGTGCTGAAGAGCTCGACGCCGGCACCCGCGATGAACGCGGCGATCGCCAGGAGGACCACGGCCGGGTGCACCCCGAGAACGGTCAGGGGAATCGCGAACGCGGCCATGCCGATCATCCCGTAGCGCAGCGGTCGCTTCAGGGGCAGCCACATCAGGATGAGGGTCATCAGCAGGATGCCGACGCCTTCGGCGCTGACGACCCACCCCCAGCCCGCGATGCCGAGTCGCTCGTCGTTCTTCGCGATGTACGGGCCGACGACACCCCACGCCCCGATGTGGATCGCGTTCATCACCATGAACGCGATCACGATGACCCAGAGCCACGTGCGGCCCCAGAACTCCTGCCAGCCGACGCGGAGGTCGTGGAACATCGTGGTCCCGCCGCCGTGATCGGGTGGCGGCAGCCGCACCATCGCGAGAACGGGGATCGCGATGACCCATCCGATCGCCTGCACGACCATCGCCCAGGCGGGCCCTGCGGTGGCGACCACGATGCCCGCGATGATCGGCCCGCCGATCGTCGTCGCCGAGCGCACGAACGAGAGCATGGCGTTGGCCTGCTGCAGGTGCTCAGCAGAGGTCAGCTGCGGGATGATGCCCTGCATCGCCGGCAGCACGAACGCGGTCGATGCGCCGTTGACGACAGAGAGCAGCGCCAGCAGCGGAACCGTGGCCGTGCCGGTGAACAGCAGCGCGGCCATGACCCCGACCGTGATGATGTCGATGACGTAGCAGGACTGGATGATCAGTGCCCGCGGGAGCCGGTCGGCTATCACCCCGCCGAACAGCAGGAACACGATGTTGCTGACCGTGAAGGCAGCCAGCACGAGCGACAGCGATCGCGCATCGTTGTCGATCTCCAGCACCGCGAAGGCGAGAGCGATCGACGACATCGAGCCAGCGATCAGGGTGATGGCTCGGGCGAGGAAGAACCAGCGGAATCCGCGGTCCTGCATCGCGGCGAGGGCGCGGATCATGACGGCGCCTCGCTTCTCTGCATCCGTCAATCCTGCCACGCCCCTGGCCGGGCGGTCGGCGTCAGTAGCTGGCGCGGGCGGCGTCGTCGGAGGCCGGGATGAAGCGCGCGGCGAGAGCCTCGGATGCTCGTGCGAGCATCGCCACGTCGGCGCCGACGGCCACGAAATCGGCGCCGGCTGCGATGTACGAATCGGCGGTGGCGGGGTCGAAGGCGTTCACGCCCACGGGAGTGCCCGCGCCCTTGACTGCAGCGAAGACCCGCTCGACCGCGCCGACGACATCAGGGTGCGTCTGCTGGCCGAGGAGCCCCATCGATGCCGAGAGGTCGGACGGGCCGACGAACACCGCATCCACGCCGTCGACCGAAGCGATCTCGGCGGCGGCGTCGACTCCGGCCCTCGTCTCGATCTGCACGGTCAGCGAGGTGTGCCGTGCCGAGTCCTGCAGGTAGCCGTCGACGCGGTTCCAGCGGGCGCTGCGGGCGAGCGCGCTGCCGACTCCGCGCACACCGTGCGGCGGGTAGCGCGTCGCGGCGACCGCGGCGCGCGCTTCATCGGCAGACGACACCATCGGGACGATGATGTTCTGCGCACCGAGGTCGAGGACCTGCTTGATCGCGACGGCGTCGTTGAACGGGACGCGCACGACGGGGACGATGGGGTAGGCGGCCGCGACCTGCAGCTGCAGCAGAGTGGACTCGAGCGTGTTGGCCGAGTGCTCCATGTCGATGAGCAGCCAGTCGAGACCGGATCCGGCGGCGACCTCGGTGACGAGCGGGCTGCCCGAGCACGCCCACATCCCGACGAGCGATCGGTCGGAGGCGGCGAGCTGCTCGCGGAAGGAGGGGCTCAGATGAAGCGGCATGCGATCGTTCCCATCGGTCCGTAGTCGCACAGCACCTCGTCGCCGCGCGACACCCACATCGGGCGTGTGAACGATCCTGCCAGGATGATCTCCCCGGCCTCGAGCCGCGCGCCGTGCTGGTGGAACTTGTTCGCGAGCCACGCGACACCTGTCGCCGGATGACCGAGCACACCGGCCGCGACGCCGGTCTCCTCGATCTCGCCGTTGCGTGACAGCACCCCGGGCACCCAGCGCAGGTCGATCTCGTCCGGGCGCTTGCGCACCGTGCCGAGGACCATCGCGCCGTACGCGGCGTTGTCGCTGATCGTGTCGACGATCGTCCGGCCCTCGAGCTCGATGTGCGAGTTCAGCACCTCGAGCGCCGGAACCGCGTAGTCGATCGCCGCGAGTGCGTCGTCGAGCGTGCAGTCAGGGCCCTCGAGCGGATGCTTGAGCACGAACGCGAGCTCGACCTCGATGCGCACGTTCGAGAAGTGGTCGACCGGGATCTCGGCGCCGGACTCGTAGACGGTGTCGTCGAACATCACGCCGTAGTCGGGCTCGGTGATGCCCGTGGCCTGCTGCATCGCCTTCGACGTCAGCCCGATCTTGCGACCGACGAGACGACGCCCTGCGGCGATCTGCGAATCGCGCCACACGCCCTGGATCGCATACGAGTCCTCGACGGTGGCCTCGGGGTAGCGCGCCGTGATGCGCGGGATCACCGCGTGGTTCCGGTCGGCCTCGGCCAGTTCCGCGGCGATCTGCGCGACGGTGTCTGCTGACAGCATCCGTTCCTGCTTCCTGTGGGTGCGTTTCGTCTCGGTGCTTCGTGCCCCGCTCGATGAGCGGGGCACGAAGCGTCTCAGAGCTGGTGACCGAGCTTGTACTCGCCCTGCTTGTACTCGGGCATGTCCTTGTCGTCGTCCGGGCGGGTGTACGAGAACCCGTCCGCCCCGATCGTCACGGCCATCTCGGAGTCGTCGGTGCGAGCCACGACGGGCTGGGGGTTGCCGTCGAGGTCGAGCACGAGCGAGGCCTCGGTGTACCAGGAGGGCACGACCGGGTTGCCCCACCAGTCCCGACGCTGGTTGTCATGGACGTCCCAGGTGATGACGGGGTTGTCGGGGTCGCCGGTGTAGTAGTCCTGCGTGTACACCTCGACGCGGTGGCCGTCGGGGTCGCGCAGGTACAGGTAGAACGCGTTCGAGACGCCATGGCGGCCGGGGCCGCGCTCGATGGCGTCGGAGCGGCGCAGGGCTCCGAGCTTGTCGCAGATCGCGAGGATGTTGTGCTTCTCGTGGGTCGCGAAGCACACGTGGTGCATGCGCGGTCCGTCGCCGCCGGTCATCGCCGTGTCGTGCACGGTCGGCTTGCGGCGCATCCACGCCGCGTAGACGGTGCCCTCGTCGTCCTGGATGTCCTCCGTGACGCGGAAGCCCAGGTCCTGCATGAACTTGACCGCACGGGGGACGTCGGGGGTGACCTGGTTGAAGTGGTCGAGACGCACGAGCTCGCCCGGGATGTGCAGGTCGTAGCGCCACGACATCCGCTCGACGTGGTCGGACTGGTGGAAGAACTCGATCGGGAAGCCGAGCGGGTCGACCACGCGCACCGAGTCGCCGACGCCCTTGACGAAGCCGTCGGGGTTGCGGCGCACGTCACAGCCGAGCTCGGTGTAGAACGCGACGGCCCGGTCGAGGTCGGAGGCGTCGCGGACGCGGTACGAGAACGCGGCGACTGCGGCGATCGGGCCCTTGCGCAGCACGAGATTGTGGTGGATGAACTCCTCCGTCGAGCGGAGGTAGATCGCCTCGTCGTCCTCCTCGGTGACGTACAGGCCCAGGACGTCGACATAGAACACCCGCGAGGCGGCGAGGTCGGTCACGACCAGTTCCATGTAGGCGCAACGGAGCACATCCGGAGGCGTGCTCTCGGGCGTCGCGATGGGGTTGTCGGTCTGGATCGGAGCCTCCTGGCTCACGTAGTAGCCCGATGAGGTCAGCGTCTTCGCAGTCTTGTCGGTCATGTCAGGGTCCTTGATCAGTTCTTGCCGAAGGTCGGATTGTGAGCGCCGCCGAGCGTGATGTGCACGCTCTGCTGGTCGGTGTAGAAGTCGATCGACCGGTAGCCGCCCTCGTGGCCGAGGCCCGAGGCCTTGACGCCGCCGAACGGGGTGCGCAGGTCGCGCACGTTGTTGCTGTTCAGCCACACCATGCCGGCCTCGACCGACTGCGCGAAGTTGTGCGCGCGCTTCAGATCGTTCGTCCAGATGTAAGCCGCGAGGCCGTACTTCGTGTTGTTCGCGAGGGCGAGCGCCTCGTCGTCGGAGTCGAACGGGGTGATCGCGACGACCGGACCGAAGATCTCCTCCTGGAAGATGCGGGCGTCGGGCGAGACGTCGGCGAACACGGTCGGTTCGACGAAGTTGCCCTCGTCGAACCCGTCGGGGCGTCCTCCACCGGCGACGAGCCGACCCTCGGTCTTGCCGATCTCGACGTAGCTCATCACCTTGTCGTAGTGCTCGGGGTGCACGAGGGCGCCGACCTCGGTCGCGGGGTCGTGCGGGTAGCCGACCTTGACGCGCTTCGCCTGCGCGGCGTACTTCTCGACGAACTCCTCGTAGATCGAGCGCTCGACGAGGATGCGGGATCCTGCGGTGCAGCGCTCGCCGTTGAGCGAGAAGACACCGAAGATCGTGGCGTCGACAGCCGCATCGAGGTCGGCGTCGGCGAAGACGACGGCGGGAGACTTGCCGCCGAGCTCCATCGAGAGTCCCTTGAGGAACGGGGCGGCGTTGCCGAAGATCAGCTGTCCGGTCGAGCTCTCGCCCGTGAACGAGATGAGCGGCACGTCCGGATGCTTCACGAGCGCGTCTCCGGCATCCTCGCCGAGGCCGTTCACGAGGTTGAAGACCCCCTTCGGCAGACCGGCCTCCTCGAAGATCCCGGCCCAGAGCGAGGCGGAGAGAGGTGTGAACTCGGCGGGCTTGAGCACCACGGTGTTGCCGGTCGCGAGTGCGGGGCCGAGCTTCCATGACTCGAGCATGAACGGCGTGTTCCACGGCGTGATGAGCCCCGCGACGCCGATCGGCTTGCGGTTGACGTAGTTCATCTGCTTGCCGGGCACCTTGAAGGCGTCATCGGACTGCGCGACGATCAGATCGGCGAAGAAGCGGAAGTTCTCGGCGGCGCGGCGGGCCTGGCCGAGGGCCTGGGTGATCGGGAGGCCCGAGTCGTAGGACTCGAGCTCTGCCAGACGGGCATCGCGCGACTCGACGAGGTCGGCGATCCTGTGCAGCACGCGCGAGCGCTCACGGGGGAGCATCCGCGGCCACGGGCCCTCGTCGAACGCGCGCTTCGCTGCGGCGACGGCGAGCTCGATGTCGGCCTTCTTGCCGGCGGCGGCCGTCGTGTAGGTCTTGTTGGTCACGGGGTCGAGCACATCGAACGTGTCGCCGTCGACCGAGTCGACGAACGCGCCGTCGATGTAGTGCTGGATGTGGTCGGGCAGATCGGCGGGGATGCGGGAATCGGTCATGACTCGTCTCCTGAGTTGTGGTGAGAACGGGCGTGCAGCGCGTCGAGGAACGCGTCCCTCGTGCGCAGCCTGTGGTTGCGGGCGGCGAGTTCGATCTCGAGCGGGTCGGCACCCGCTCGGATGAGCTCGAGGATCTGGGTGTGCTCTTCGACCGAGTGCTGCGCGCGGCCCGGCACATAGGCGAACGTCGAGTCGCGGATGCCGGACAGTCGCGCCCAGCCGCGGTGGACGAGGTCGAGCAGATGCGGGTTCGGGCACGGCTCGAAGAGCAGCGAATGGAACTGCCGGTTGAGCTCGGTGAACGCGTGCGCATCGAGGTGACCGAGCATCTGCGTCATCCGCTCGTTGACCGCCTCGGCCGCATCGAGCGTCTCGGAGTCGAGCAGCGGTGCCGAGAGGGCGGTGGCCGCGCCTTCGACGAGCCCGAGCGTCTGCATGGTGTGCGCGTACTCGCTCTCGTCGACGAGGGTGACGCGGGCGCCGACGTTGCGCTCGAAGGTCACGAGGCCTTCGGCTTCGAGGCGGCGGATGGCTTCGCGCACCGGCACGACGCTCATGCCGAGCTCTTCGGCCAGCGACCCCAGAACGAGGCGGTAGCCGGGGCCGAACGTGTGGCCGGAGATGCGCGAACGGATCCAGACGTACGCCTGCTCCGATTTGCTCGAGTTCGCGACCGTGGTCATGAGCGGGACTCGGTGTCGGACCCTGCGCCCGTCGCGGCCTCGTATCTGGCGCGCCATTCCGCATTGAGCGGGAACAGCCCGTCGACGGGGTGCCCGGCCGCGACCTGCTCGGCGATCCAGGCGTCCTCGATCTCCTGCGCGAGAGTGTCGTCGGCGATCTGCTCGGCGAGAGCGGGCGGGATGGCGATGACGCCGTCGCTGTCGCCGACGATGATGTCGCCGGGCTGCACGGTCGCGCCGCCGCAGGAGATGGTGATGTCGGAGTCCCACGGCACGTGCTTGCGGCCGAGGACCGAGGGGTGCGCGCCCTGCGAGAACACCGGGAGCCCGATCTCGGCGACCGCGTCGAAGTCGCGCACACCGCCGTCGGTGACGACGCCGGCGGCGCCGCGGGCACGAGCGCGCAGCGCGAGGATGTCACCGAGCGTGCCTGTGGTCGCATCGCCGCGGGCCTCGATCACGATGATCTCGCCCTCGTCGACGGCGTCGAACGCGCGCTTCTGGGCGTTGTAGCCGCCTCCGTGGGTCCTGAAGAGGTCTTCACGGAACGGGACGAAGCGCAGCGTCTTGGCCGTGCCGACGATCTTGCTGCCCGGGATGTTCGCGGCCACCCCGTCGATGAAGCACGAGTGGTGTCCTCGTTTGCGCAGCTGCGCCGAGAGACCGGCGGTGGGGGCCTCGAGCAGCTTGGCGCGCAGCTCGGGGGAGAGGGCCGGCGCTGTCGTCTCGGCGGGCAGGCCGGCCTCTTCGCGCGACCCCCAGGCCTCGGTGCGCTGCAGGTCGTCGACGGCCGGAAGCGATCCGAGATCGGCGTCGAAGGGCACGTCGCCCTGTGTCACCGTCGTGACGAGGCGGCCGGAGGACGGCGCGCCCGGTGCATCCGGTGCATCGACCTCGATCTCGACCACGTCACCCGGGACGATCACGGAGGACCCAGCGGGGGTGCCGGTGAGGATGACGTCGCCGGGTTCGAGCGTGAAGTGCTGAGAGAGATCCGCGACGAGCTGAGCCAGAGGGAAGATGAGTCCGGCCGTGGTGTCGTCCTGACGCAGGTCGCCGTTGACCCAGGCCCGCACGCGCAGTGCGGCGGGATCGACGGTGCGGGCGTCGATGAGCTCCGGGCCGAGAGGCGTGTAGCCGTCGCCGCCCTTGGAGCGCACGTTCGAGCCCTTGTCGTTGGCGCGCAGGTCGTAGAGCCCCAGGTCGTTCGAGGCGGTGACCCAGCCGACGTGGCTCCAGGCGTCGTCGAGCGAGACGCGACGCGCGGGGGTCCCGATCACGAGCGCGATCTCGCCCTCGAAGGCCAGGAGCTCCGTGCCGGCCGGGCGTTCGACCGTGCCGCCCGAGGCGGCGACCGAACTGGCCGGCTTGAAGAAGTAGGAGGGGGCTGCGGGGCGACGGCCGCGCTGATCGGCACGGGAGGCGTAGCTCAGGTGGATCGCGATGATCTTGCCGGGGCGGGTCATGGATGCCGTCACGGGGCGCCTCCTCGCGCTTTGGTCGACGCCTTGTGCGTCGTATTCGAAATCATATATCATCGTGTCACCCCTCGGCAAGCAACTCGAACACCTCGTGCGCGAGCCGTGACAATGCGGTCACAATCAAAGGAGACACCCCATGAGCGGGCAGTCACAGGCTGGGTTCACGCCCACCGGAACCATCGCGACACCGGCGGATCGGCGCCGCGTCGTCTTCGCCACCGTCGTCGGCACCACCGTCGAGTGGTACGACTTCTTCATCTACGCCACGGCCGTCGGCCTGGTCTTCGGGCAGCTGTTCTTCGAGCCGCTCGGAGCGAACAGCGCCATCGTCGCGTTCGCGACCGTCGGCGTGAGCTTCCTCTTCCGTCCTCTCGGGGCGTTCCTCGCCGGCCACTACGGTGACAAGTTCGGCCGCAAGGCCGTGCTCATGTGGACCCTGATCCTGATGGGTGCCGCGACCGCCCTCATCGGTGTGCTGCCGACATACGACGCGATCGGTGTCGCTGCGCCGATCCTGCTCGTGCTGCTGCGCATCCTGCAGGGCATCTCGGCCGGTGGCGAGTGGGGCGGCGCGGTGCTGATGGCCGTCGAGCACGCTCCCAAGGCGAAGCGCGGGATCTTCGGCGCATCGCCGCAGATCGGCGTGCCGCTCGGCCTGCTGCTCGCGTCGGGAGTGATGGCGCTGATGACGGCGATCGCACCGGGAGATCAGTTCCTGCAGTGGGGCTGGCGCATCCCGTTCCTCCTGAGCGTCGTCCTGATCCTCGTCGGCTACTACGTGCGCCGGAAGGTCGAGGAGAGCCCGGTCTTCATCGAGCTCGCGGAGCGCAAGGAGAAGGCGAGCATGCCGATCGTGCAGCTGTTCCGCAAGCATCTCCTGCTCGTGATCGTCGCTGCACTCGTCTTCGCCGGCAACAACGCGGTCGGCTACATGACGACCGGTGGATACATCCAGGGATACGCCACCAACCCCGAGGGCCCGATCGGCCTCGAGCGCGGACCCGTGCTGTGGGCGGTCACCGGGTCGGCCGTCACGTGGCTCATCACGACTCTCATCGCAGGGTGGCTGTCGGACCGCATCGGCCGACGCACCACCTACATCATCGGCTGGGTGATGCAGCTCGTCGGTGTGTTCGCGCTGTTCCCGCTCGTCAACACCGGCGACGTCGGGCTGCTCTTCGCAGGGCTCGCGATCCTGACGATCGGTCTCGGCTTCACGTACGGACCTCAGGCGGCTCTCTACACCGAGCTCTTCCCTGCGAGCATCCGCTTCTCGGGCGTCTCGATCTCGTACGCCATCGGCGCGATCGCCGGCGGGGCGTTCGCGCCGACCATCGCGACCGCGATCGTGCAGGCCACCGGTTCGACGCAGGCCGTCACCTGGTACCTCGCCGGCATGACGCTGCTCGGCCTCATCGCGACGCTGCTGCTGCGTGATCGCTCCGGCATCCCCCTGGGTCCGGATCACGAGGAGGAGCAGTCGGTGAGCCCGATCCGTGGGCTCGCCAAGGTCTGACGCACGCCCTCACGCCGAACGCACGTCCGCCTCGCGGGCGTGCGTTCGGCGCATCTGCGACTCAGCCGTCGAGGGCTTCGCGGATCGATGCTGCAGAGCGCCGCAGACGCGCCGCGATCTCCGCGTCGTCGAGGTCGGTGGCGACATGCACGACCGCGATCGCCGCAGGGCGCTGACCGCGAAGCGCGAGCGGCACGGCGACCGACTGCACGGTGGGGATGACCTCGTCGTGACTCGTCGCGTATCCGCGCACGCGCGCCTCGTCGACCTCTGCGTGCAGGGCCGCGCGGGCATCACCCGGCCATTGCGGGATCGGGAGCTGCGTGAGGATCGCCTTGCCAGGTGCCCCCACCGTGACCGGATGCCGGGCGCCCGGCCGCTGTGCGACGCTCGCGATCGCGTGACGAGGCTCGATGCTCGCGAGTGTGATGCAGTCGTCTCCGTCGAGCACGCCGAGGAAGCAGGTCATGCCGAGTTCGTTCGCGATCGCGGTCAGCTCGGGGATCGCCTCGGCCTGCAGATCGTGGGCGACGCCGGCGGCCAGCGCTGCCATGCGCGGGCCCAGCGTCACAGCGCCTGACGCGTCTCTCCCGATCAGTCGGTGGTCTTCCAGCGTGCGCAGCAGCCGGTATGCGACCGAGCGATGGACGTCGAGTCTCACGGCGATCTCGTCGATCGTGAGCGGGATTCGCGCATCGGCGAGCACCTCGAGGATCCGGATGCCGCGGCTGAGGGTCTGCGAGGCCGGAGTGCCTTCGGGCATGCGTGCGCTCCCTTGCGTTTCGGGACAGGCGTCCCTAAGCTGTGTTCAATAGTAGAACGTCGTGTTCGAATATAGAACACGATCGATTCGATCGCAACACCCGACAGTGACGTCCGGAAGGAATCGACGACGATGCAGTTCCACCACCACGGCTATGTCTCGGGAGACCCGCGTGTGAAGGATGCCGCAGGCATCGGCACCGAGCGGCCCGCAGACATCCCCGACGAGATCGATGTGCTGATCGTCGGATCCGGCCCCGCCGGCATGCTGCTCGCCGCCCAGATGTCGCAATACCCCGATGTCTCGACGCGCATCATCGAGAAGCGCGAGGGTCGTCTGGTGCTCGGCCAGGCGGACGGCATCCAGCCGCGGAGCGTCGAGACGTTCCAGGCGTTCGGCTTCGCCGAGCGCATCATCGCGGAGGCCTACAACATCGGCTGGATGAACTTCTGGGGCCCGAACCCCGAGCGGCCGAACGAGATCGTCCGCACCTCGCGGACCGCCGACTACGCCTACGACATCTGCGAGTTCCCGCACCTGATCGTCAACCAGGCGCGCGTGCTCGACTACTTCGCCGAGGCCGCGGTGAACGGCCCTGGCCGCATCGCCCCCGACTACGGCATCGAGTTCGCAGGACTCACCGTGCACGACGAGGGCGAGTACCCGGTCGAGGTCTCGCTGCGCTACGTCGCGGGTGAGCGGGCGGGGGAGGAGCGCACGATCCGTGCCAAGTACGTCGCCGGGTGCGACGGCGCGCGCAGCGGCGTACGCCAGGCGATCGGACGCACGCACGTCGGCGGCAGCGCCGCGCACGCCTGGGGTGTCATGGACGTGCTTGTCAACACGGACTTCCCCGACTGGCGCACCAAGTGCGCGATCAACTCGGAGGCGGGCAACATCCTGCACATCCCTCGCGAGGGCGGCTACCTCAGCCGCATGTACATCGACCTCGGCGAGGTCGCCGAGGACGACGACCACCGCGTGCGCCAGACGCCGATCGACGAGATCATCGCCAAGGCGAACGCGATCCTCAGCCCCTACACGCTCGATGTGAAGGAGGTCGCCTGGCACAGCGTCTACGAGGTCGGGCACCGGGTCACCGACGGGTTCGACGACGTGATCGACGGGTCGGGCCGCACGCCGCGAGTGTTCCTCACGGGCGATGCCTGCCACACGCACAGCGCCAAGGCGGGGCAGGGCATGAACGTGTCGATGCAGGACGGCTTCAACCTCGGGTGGAAGCTCGGGTCGGTGCTCACCGGGCGCGCGCCCGAGGCGCTGCTCGCGACATACGGTGCCGAGCGTCGGCCCGTCGCCCAGCAGCTCATCGACTTCGACCGGGAGTGGTCGACGCTCATGGCGCGCAAGCCCTCGGAGATCACCGACCCGACCGACCTCGCGACGTACTATCTCGCCACGGCCGAGTTCCCCTCCGGGTTCATGACCCAGTACACGTCGTCGATGATCACCGGCTCGGACGCGCATCAGAGTCTCGCGGTCGGCTACCCGCTCGGCAAGCGCTTCAAGTCCGCCGAGGTCGTGAGGGTCGGCGACGGCAACGCGATCCACCTCGGCCACCACGCGAAGGCCGACGGTCGCTGGCGCGTGTACGCCTTCGCGGGCCGCGAAGCCGCGACGCTCGACGCGTGGGCGGCCGCAGCTGCGCCGGTCTTCGAACGGTTCACGCCCGCAGATGCCGACACCGATGCGGTGTTCGATGTGAAGGCGATCTACCAGCAGCCGTATGAAGAGATCGAGGTGACCTCGACTCCGGCTCTGTTCCAGCCGAAGACCGGTCCGCTCGGGCTCACCGACTGGGAGAAGGTCTATGCGGCGGGGCCGTCGAAGTGGACGGAGACCGACATCTTCGACGCGCGGGAGCTGTCGCGCGACGGCGTCGTGATCGTGGTGCGTCCCGACCAGTACGTCGCCGCGATCCTGCCCTTGGATGCGACGGACCAGTTGGGGGACTTCTTCGGCGGGGCACTGCTGCCGGCATCCTGACTCTGCCGCGGGGCCCTGCGTCCTTCGGGAGGAGATATCCCCTCGGGAGGAGAACCTCCAGCGGGATCTCCTCCCGAGGCGCAGTTCTCCTCCCGAGGGCGTACGGGTGCGGCGACGCACTGGTCGGGGAGACGGCTCGCACGGGTCGGGCGGCTCGCGAGGGCCGGATGCCTCGCACGGGTCGGATGCCTCGCACGAGCGAGTCATCTCCGGCGAGTGAGGCACCTCTGGCGAGTGAGGCACCTCTGGCGAGTGTCGGAGCCCGCGCGTACTCTGAGGGCCGATGGGCGAAGTCGCCCCGACAGGAGGAGCGTGTGATGGACTGGAAGATCGAGCTGATCTTCGTCCCGGTCTCGGATGTCGACCGGTCGAAGGAGTTCTACGAGAAGATCGGCTTCCATGCCGATCACGACCAGGTTCCCTACGAGGGCCTGCGGTTCGTGCAGATGACCCCGCCCGGCTCAGCCTGCTCGATCGCCTTCGGCACCAATCTGGGCGAGGGGCTGCTGCCCGGGCAGCAGAACACGATCCAGGTCGTCGTTCCGGATGCCGATGAGGCGCTCGCCCATCTTCAGGGGCTCGGGGTCGCAGCGCAGGGTGTCGATGAGCAGGCGTGGGGCCGGTTCGTGACCTTCGACGACCCCGACGGCAACACGTGGACGCTGCAGGAGCTGCCGGACTACAGCGCTCAGGCCTGAGTTCCGCGGGCGTCGAGTTCAGCGTCCGGCGATCGAGAACAGTGCCTCGGGTGCGCCCGAGGGGAACAGCACTCGTGCGCCGGAGCGGATGTCGTCGATGGGCACCCAGCGCACAGGGCTGCCCTCGTCGAGGATGCGGAGCTCGGCGTCCAGGGGCACCGCGTCCAGCTCCGAACAGGTCACGGCGAAGACGTGGGCGATCTCGTGGCCGGGTTCGCCCTCGTACGTGAAGATGTTCTCGAAGACGCCGAGTGGCTCGGCATCCTCGAGTGTGACGCCGAGCTCTTCCATGAATTCACGGCGCAGCGCGTCGCCCGCCGTCTCGCCGAACTCGATGCCTCCGCCGATCGCGCGCAGGAAATCGAGCCGGCGCGAGCTGTCGTGTCCCTCGAGGGCGAGCAGGTGCCCGTCCTTCACAGGCAGGCCGACAGCGATGTTCCGGATGGCAGGCATCCCGGAACACTAACGCACCGCCGGGCTCGGAGGTTCAGACGATCTGCGTCGCGCCTCCGGACACGACGATCCCGCCGCGGGGAGGGATGGTCACGGTGAGCAGGCTCGGTCGGCGCACATGGGCTCCCTGATGGATTCGCACGGTCGTCTCCGGGTGGCCGAGCGCGCGCAGGTAGGCCCCGGTGGATGCCGCGGCCGAGCCGGTCGCCGGGTCTTCGGTGATGCGACCGACCGGGAAGAGGTTCCGGGCGTCGAAGTCGGCGGGGCCGACGGAATGCAGCACGGTGATGGTGCCGAGCCAGCCGTTCTCTCGCATGAGCGCGGCCACCTCGTCGGGGGAGAAGCGGAACTGGTCGAACAGCTCGCGGTCGTCGACGACCAGGATCGGATGCCAGTTCCCGGCGAACGCCTCCCTCGCAGGGAAGCGGTCGTCGAGGTCTGACCCGGTGAGGCCGAGCATTCCGAGCAGGCGCTCGAGCACGTCGGGGTCGAGGTCGCGCACCTGGGGTTCGACGCTGGTGAACGACACGGTCACACCGCTGTGCGCGTCCACGACCGACCGCAGCGTCACGGCACCCGCGTTCGTGTCGAACACCACCTCGCCCGGTCCGTCACGCTCCGCGAGGGCGACAGCCGTCGCCACCGTCGCGTGTCCGCAGAACGGCACCTCCGCCGCGGGCGAGAAGTAGCGTGCCCGATATCGCGGCACACCGGACTCGTCCGTGCGACCGACGAGGAACGCGGTCTCTGAGAATCCGACGTCCGCGGCGATCTGCTGCATCCGCTCTTCCGTCATGCCGCCGGCATCGAGCACGACTCCCGCGGGGTTGCCGCCCTCCGGAGTCGCGGCGAAGGCGCTGTATCGCAGGACACTCAGATCATCGGTCATGACGAGGAGCCTAGCGATGCCTCGGGGTCACGAGTTCACGCGGATGATCTCCTGCTGGTAGGGCGCGATGACCTCGCCCGAGATCCGGAGGTCGAGCAGCAGGAAGCGCCGTGTCGCGGCATCCTCCTGCGCCCACGTGCCGAGCCGCTCGAGGTCGGCGAGGGACGTGACGACGACGCCCTCTGCGCCGACCGCAGCACCGAACGCCGCGAAGTCGACCTCGGGGATCAGCATCGGACCTTCGGCGAGTCCCTTCAGCCCGTAGAGGTTGACCTCGGCGCCGTAGGCGGCGTCGTTCCAGATCACGGCGATGCCGCGTCCCGCTGCCGCGCGGACGGCGGACTCGAGATCGGCGATCGCCATGAGCCCGCCTCCGTCGCCCGAGGTGAGGACGACCGTCGAATCCCGGCGGGCGAGAGCCGCACCGACGACGCTCGGCCAGCCCTGGCCGATCGACTGGAAGGCGGTGCCGACCATCATCATCCGATCGGGTGCCTCGACCGGCCAGTACATGTTCGCCCAGCCGATGAAGTGACCGCCGTCCGAGACGACGACCCGGTCTGCGGGCAGCAGCTCGGCGATGCGGCGCGCGGCCGAGCGGGGGTCGAGACGGCCGTCGGGGGCGAGTTCGTCTCCCTCGTCGTAGGCTCGGGCGGCCGCGACATCGACGGTCTCGCGCCACGGCTGCCCGGGCACGGCGTCGGATGCCGGCGTCGACGCGCCGCGCATGACCGCCGTCGTCTCGGCGGGGCGGGCCGCTGCTCCCCAGTCGTGCTCGGCTGCGGGGCTGAGAGCGGAGCCGAGCGAGCCGACCCTGGCGACCAGCGCCTCCGCGGCGAGACGGGCGTCGGCACGAACGAAGCCGCCGACGTGCGGGTGCGTGGCCGCCGGCGCGATGTCGACCTGGAAGACCCTGGTGCCGGGCGCGAAGAGTTCACCGAACCGCATCGTGAACTGGTTCAGCGACGCGCCGAAGACGACGGCGACGTCTGCCGTGCGCACGAGCTCCATCGCGCCGTCCGCGCCGAATCCACCCGTGACGCCGAGGTCGTACTGCGTCTCGGGAAAGACGCCGCGACCGAGAGCGGACGAGGCGGTCAGTGCGCCGGTCAACGCCGCCAGTTCGCCGAGCGCCGAGCCGGCTCCGGCCAACCAGGCGCCGCGGCCGGCGAGCAGGAACGGGCGCGATGCGCCGCGCAGCGCCTGGGCGATCTGGTCGAGCGTGCCCTCGGCGAACTCCCCGCGCGGAGCGAGCGGCGCCGGGATGCCGGGCGCGGGCGCCTCCGGCACAGGGCCGGCCTCGAGCGATGCGACGTCGTAGGGGATGGCGAGCACGACGGGCACGCGGTAGGTCAGGGCGTGCTCGATCGCGATGACGGTGGTCGCTGCAGCGTCGGCACGCCCGACCGTATAGGTGCGGGCACCGACGGCGGATGCCAGGGCGATCTGGTCGACATCCCACGGGCGAGGGCCGGAGGTCGGCTCGTCGCCCACCACGAGCACGAGCGGCACGTGGGCCTGCACGGCCTCGGCGAGGGCCGTGAGGGTGTTGGTGAAGCCTGCGCCGTAGGTCGAGGTGCCGGCGGCGATCCGCCCGGAGGCGCGGAAGTGCGCGTCGGCGGCGACCACGGCGCCCTGCTCGTGGCGGACGGCCGTGAAGACCGCGTCCGTCCGGGTCTCGATCGCGTCGAGGAAGTAGGCGTTGCCGTTGCCCATCACGCCGAAGACGGCGTCGACGTGCTGAGCGAGAGTGAGTGCGACGTGCGCGGAGACGGAGGGCATGCGAAAGCCTTTCGAGACAGGGACGGAGAACATTCGTATTCCGTATGTGTCTCGCCCCCGCGTCTTCGTGGGGAGCTTCGTGCCTCTTTTTCAGGCACCGGCGTCAGAGAGCGCCGGACAGGTAGATCCTATCGCTCCCGGGCCGACGCGGCGCCGACTTGCGCGCGTAACACCGCCGAAACCGCGACGCGGAAACATGCCGTCATGGAGTCACTGTTCGACGGATACACCTCGCGCCGGTCGCCGCGCCGAGCAGGCGCCGCACCGTGGGACGAGATGTTCCCCTCAGACGCGCCATCTGGCGGCGAGGGCGTGCGCCTGCCCTACCAGGACATGTATCCGGCGCTCGCCGCCATGGACGACGCAGAGCTGAGGGCTCGCACCGACGCCCTCGCCAGTTCGTATCTCGCACAGGGAGTCACGTTCGATTTCGCCGGGGAGGAGCGTCCGTTCCCGCTCGATGTGGTTCCGCGCGTGGTCGCCGCCGATGACTGGCGCTATGTCGAGTCGGGGGTGAAGCAGCGCGTGCGGGCTCTCGAGGCATTCCTCGCCGATGTCTACGGTCCGCAACTCGCGGTGCAGGACGGTGTGATCCCCGCGTCGCTGATCAGCTCGTCCGCTCACTTCCACCGTCAGGCGGCCGGCATCGTCGGGGCGAACGGGGTGCGCATCCACGTCGCCGGCATCGATGTCATCCGTGACGAGCTCGGAGCCTGGCGTGTGCTCGAAGACAACGTGCGCGTGCCGAGCGGTGTGAGCTACGTGTTGGCGAATCGCCGCGTGATGGCGCAGACGCTCCCCGAGCTGTTCACCAGTCTCAGAGTCCGCCCGGTCGTCGACTATCCGAGCCGCCTCCTGCAGGCGCTGCGTGCCGCGGCGCCTGACGGCGTCGATGATCCGACCGTCGTGGTGCTGACCCCCGGCGTGCACAATTCCGCGTACTACGAGCACACCCTGCTCGCGCGGATGATGGGCATCGAGCTCGTCGAGGGGCGCGACCTGTTCTGCTCGGGCGGGCGGGTGTGGATGCACACGACCTCCGGCCCCACGCGGGTGGACGTGATCTACCGGCGGGTCGACGACGAGTTCCTCGACCCGCAGAGCTTCCGCCCCGATTCCGTGCTGGGCGCCCCCGGGCTGATGCTCGCTGCTCGCCTCGGCAATGTCACGCTCGCCAACGCCGTGGGCAACGGCGTGGCCGACGACAAGCTGGTCTACACGTACGTCCCCGACCTGATCCGCTACTACCTGGGCGAGGAGCCGGTGATCCCGAACGTCGACACCTGGCGGCTCGAGGACCCGGGTGCGCTCGAGGAGGTGCTCGACAGGCTCGACGAGCTGGTGGTGAAGCCGGTCGACGGCTCGGGAGGAAAAGGGCTGGTCGTCGGGCCCGACGCGTCGCGCGAGACGTTGGAGGCTCTGCGCAGGTCGTTGCGGGCCGACCCTCGGGGCTGGATCGCCCAGCCGGTCGTGCAGCTGTCGACCATTCCGACACTCGTGGAAGACGGATTCCGCCCGCGGCACGTCGATCTGCGTCCCTTCGCCGTCAACGACGGGCACGACATCTGGGTGCTGCCCGGCGGTCTCACCAGGGTCGCTCTGCCCGAGGGACAGCTCGTCGTGAACTCCAGCCAGGGTGGCGGCTCGAAGGACACCTGGGTGCTGGACCCTTCGCTGTTCACCGGTCCGACGACGACCGTGGAGGGCGACCCCGATGCGGCGGCGGACGAGGTGTCGCTCGCCACCGGGGCGATCGCCGTCGTGGCGCCGGCGCGCGAAGAACCGCACCCGCCGTTCCTGTCATCGCCGCAGGACGAGGACCTCGAGCTGCGCCATCACCAGCAGCAGCAGCAACAGCAGCAACAGCAGCGGGGAGGAACAGGATGCTGAGCCGCATCGCCGAGGCGCTGTTCTGGATCGGCCGCTACGTCGAGCGGGCCGATGGCACCGCGCGCATCCTCGACGTGCACCTGCAGCTGCTGCTCGAAGACCCGTGGGTCGAGGAGGACACGGCCTGCCGTGCGCTGCTCTCGGTGATGGGAACCACAGCGGATGCCGACACCGTGCTGAGTCGTGACGACGTGGTGCGGCTTCTCGCGCTCGACCGCGAGCACTCGGCGTCGATCGCCCACTCGATCGCATCCGCCAGGGAGAATGCCCGGCGCGCCAGGGAGATCATCTCGACCGACCTCTGGGAGACGCTCAACGAGTCGAATGCGCGCATGCCCCGTCGTATCGCCTCGGACAAGACGCATCCGTTCTTCCGCTGGGTGCGCGACCGCTCGGCGCTGGCCTTCGGCGTCGTCGACTCCTCGACGAGCCGTGACGAGGCATGGCACTTCTTCGTTCTCGGCCGGTCGATCGAGCGCGCCGACATGACCGCGCGTCTGCTGGCGACGCGCTCGCTGACCGAGGCCGGTGGGCCGAGCTGGACGACGCTGCTGCGCAGCTGCGGCGCATACGAAGCCCACCTGCGCAGCCACCGAGCGGTGCCGACAGGCGCGTCGGCAGTGGAGTTCCTGCTGATCGACCGCCTGTTCCCCCGATCGGTGCTCTCGAGCATCCTGCAGGCCGAGGAATGCCTGCGCGGCATCGATCCGGCCGGCGCATTCGGCGTGCCCGACCGGGCTCATCGCGTGCTCGGTCGCATGCGGTCGGAGCTGGAGTACCGACCGATCGGCGACACCGTGCATCGTCTGTCGGAGAGCATGGAGGAGGTCCAGGTGGGGATGTCAGTGGCGAGTGACGCGATCAGGGAGCGGTACTTCCCGTCGATCGCGATGCCGGTGTGGATCGGAGAGGCGCTGTGAGCCGCCTCAAGATCGTGCATCGCACCGGCTTCCGCTACGAGCAGCCGGCGACGGCGTCGTACAACGAGGCGCGCATGCTGCCGCACTCCCGAGAGGGGCAGTTCGTGCTGCAGGCGACGCTCGACATCTCGCCGACGGCCACCCAGCACTCGTACTCCGACTACTGGGACACGCGGGTCTCGACTTTCGAGCTGCTGACCCCTCATCAGGTGCTCTCGGTCACCGCGACGAGCGTGGTCGACGTCAGGCCGCTCCCGACGGCGACCGCCGGAATCGACTGGGATGAGCTCGAATCCCGGATCCCGCAGTCGCTCGCTCTGGCCGAGTGCGTCGCGCAGACTCCCGCCACCGCCCCGGATGACGAGATGCGCGATCTCGCCCTGCACTTCGAAGCGGAGGGCGGCGGAGTGGACGAGACCGCCCTCGACATCTGCCGCGCGGTCGGGGAGGCGATGGAGTACCGCAGCGGCGTCACCGGCGTGAGCTCGACGGCTCGTGACGCCTGGCCTGCGCGATCAGGTGTCTGCCAGGACATCGCTCACGTGGCTCTCGGGGTGCTGCGCGCAGCGGGGATTCCGGCACGCTATGTGTCGGGATACCTGCACCCCGACCCGACGGCCGCGATCGGGCAGGCCGTGACGGGGGAATCGCACGCCTGGGTGGAGTGGTACTCCGGGGAGTGGCGCGGATACGACCCCACCAACCTCGTCGACATCGGCGAATCCCATGTCTATGTCGGCCACGGCCGCGACTATGCCGATGTGGCTCCGCTCCGCGGGGTGTATGCCGGACCCAGCGCGTCGGAGCTGTTCGTCTCGGTGGAGATCACGCGCCTCGGCTGAGGCGACTGCATGGCCTGACGACGCGCGGCAGTGGGGAAGAATGAAACGATGACGGATGCATCGATCGAGCGCGAGACGCTCACCTGGGACGGCTTCGGATCCGCGACGCGAGCTCTCGCGCGCAGCATCCTCGAGAGCGGCTTCGTGCCCGAGGTCGTGGTGGCCATCGCCCGCGGTGGTCTGCTTCCCGCCGGTGCCATCGCGTACGGCCTCGGTGCCAAGAACTGCGGCGCGATCAACGTCGAGTTCTACACCGGCATCGGCACCGTGCTCGATGCCCCGGAGGTGCTGCCGCCCGAACTCGACATGGCCTATCTCGACGGCCGTCGCGTGCTGCTCGTCGACGACGTCGCCGACTCGGGCCGCACGCTCGCGCTCGCGGTGCAGCTGCTGAAGGACAAGGGCGCCGATGTGCGCTCGGTCACGATCTACACGAAGCCGTCGACCATCATCCAGCCCGACTACGCGTGGAAGGACACCGATCTGTGGATCAACTTCCCCTGGTCGTTCCAGGGCACGGTGCGTGAAGAGGATCTCGGGCTCGCGCCGTCGGCCTGACCTCGTTTCAGCCGCGCTGCAGTGCGCGAAGAGTCTGGATCGTGTCGGCGTCTGCGACGCTCTTGTCGGGGCGGTAGGCCTTGACGCGTGCGAAGCGCAGCGCGATGCCACCGGGGTAGCGCGGAGAGCGCTGCACCCCGTCGATCGCGATCTCGACCACGAACTCGGGGCGCAGGAACACGGTCGACTGCGTGCGTCGTGTCTCGAACGACGGGAACTGCTCGGTCTGCCAGCGCAGCAGCTCGTCGGTCAGACCTTTGAACGTCTTTCCGACCATCACGAGTCCGCCCGGCTCGCCGAATTCTCCGCTCGGATCGAGAGCGCCGAGATGGAGATTCGACAGCCACCCCTGTCGTCGACCCGAGCCCCACTCGGCTGCGAGCACGACGAGGTCATAGGTGAGCACGGGCTTGACCTTGACCCAGGACTTGCCGCGCCTGCCCGCCGCATAGGGCGCATCGACGCCCTTGACGACGACGCCCTCGTGCCCGGCCGCCAGCGCCTCTCGTGACAGCTGCTCGGCAGCAGCCGGGTCGTCGGTGACGACCCCCGGCATGCGCCACTCGCCGACGGTCTTCTCGAGTTCGGCCAGGCGGATCGAGAGCGGTTCGTCGAGCAGATCGCGGCCGTCGATGTGCAGGATGTCGAAGAACCAGGGGCGCAGCACGAGCTCGCGCGACACGTCGGCCCCGAACCGTGACATCGTCTCCTGGAACGGCCGCGGACCGCCGTCCTCATCGAGCGACAGCGTTTCGCCATCGAGGATCAGGTCGTGGGCGGGAAGGCCTCGCACGATCTCGACGATCTCGGGCACGCGGTGGGTGATGTCGGCCAGGCTGCGGGTGTACACGCTCACGTCGTCTCCGCGGCGATGCACCTGGATGCGCGCTCCGTCGAGCTTGTATTCGACGGATGCCCTGCCCGTGACCTCGAGAGCCGCAGTCGGAGTCGCCGCGGTCGAGGCCAGCATCGGCAGCACGGCACGGCCGACCACGAGGCCGACCTCGTCGAGCTCGGCCGCGGTGCCTGTGAGGGCGATGACCGCCGTGTCACCCAGGTCGCCGGACAGCATCGCTGCTCGTCGCACGGATGCCGCAGGGCGATCCGAGGCGCGAGCGATCGCATCGAGCAGCACGCCGCCGAGCGCACCGGTGCGCAGCTCGCCGAGCATCGCGCGCGATAGGAAGTCCCATTCGGTGGCCGTGGCGCGGCTGGCGAGAGCGGAGAGCAGATCTGTCCGGGCGGCCGCAGACCCCGAGCCCGAAGCGCCGGCCAGCGCTTCGAACGCCGCGTCGACGTCACCGATCGACAGGGACGGCTCGTCGGCGTGCATCACCTCGAGGGCGGAGATCCCGCGCCAGCCCACACCCAGGCGTCCCTGACGCGGCGTCGCGAGGAGCAGCCCGACGAGGGCGGGGACGTCGTCCGCATCCGCGCGCGCGAGCAAGCGCGAGAGTGCATCGACCTTGGCGAGACGCGATGCGGTGGCGGTGACCTCTTCAGCGGTGGAGACGAGCTCCGAGAGCAACATGGATGCAGTCTGTCACCGGCATCCGACATCGGCGAAGCCCTTGCCTTCGCCCTCTCCGTCGCAGTAGAGCAGCGAGAGCTCAGCGCCCGTGGAACTCAGGCTTCCGCTTCTCCTGGAAGGCGGCGAAGCCCTCGCGGTAGTCGTCGGTGTCGCACAGCGCCGCCTGAGCGGTGTTCTCGACCTCGATCGATTCCCACAGCGCCAGCCTCTCGTCGCGGATGCGCGAGACGAGCTGCTTGCTCGCGAGGAACGCGGCGGTGGCACCGCGCGCGGCGGTCGCGGCGGCATCCGTCGTCGTCTGGAGGACCTCGTCGTCGGGGAGCACACGTGAGAAGAGACCCGAGGCCACGGCCTCGGTGCCGCTCATCAGCCGCCCCGTGTAGATGAGGTCGAGCGTCTTGTGCGCGCCGAGGCGGTCGACGAACAGGGCGTGTCCGCCCGAGTCGAGCGTGGCGCCCAGCGCTGCGAACGGCGAGCCGATCTTCGCCGACTCCGCGACGTAGACGACGTCCGTGGCGATCAGCAGTCCCAGCCCGACGCCCAGGCATGCACCGTGGGCGGCCGCGAACGTCGGCGCGGGAAAGCGCGCCATCCGCTGCAGCAGCGGAGTCACGAGCCCGCCGAGGTAGCCCATCACGTCGTCGTCGCGCGGGTCGACCGCCGAGATGTCGCGTCCGGCGCAGAACGCGCGCCCCTCGCCCCGGAGCACGAGCGCGCGCACTCCCGCCGCGTCGGCCTCGTCGTATGCACGGCCGAGATCGCGCAGCGCCTGCTCGTCGAGGGAGTTCAGCGTGGACGGTGCATTCAGCACGACCGTGGCGACGTCGTCGGAGATGGTGAGATCGATCATCGGATGCTCCTCAGACGTCGTAGTCGACCACGACGCGGTCGCTCGTCGGGTGGGACTGGCAGGTCAGCACATAGCCGCGGTCCAGCTCGTCGGGCTCGAGCGCATAGTTCTCCGTCATCGTCACGCTGCCCTCGATGACCCTGGCGCGGCACGTGCCGCACACGCCGCCGGCGCACGCGAACGGGGCGTCCGGCCGCACCCGCAGAGCCGCGTTCAGCACCGACTCGTGCGCGTCGACGGGGCTCTCGACGGTCGACGAGACGCCGTCGAGGTTCACCTCGATGCGGATCGTCTTCGCGCCCGCCCGCACCTCGACCGGGCGCGCGGCGCGCACAGGTTCGTCGCCGGTGGTGAAGAGCTCGAACCGGATGTGCTCCCGCGGCACGCCGACGTCGGCGAGCACCTCGCGGCACAGGTCGACGAGCGAGAGAGGACCGCAGAGGAACCACTCGTCGACGTCGCTCGGGTCGATGAGCATCCTCAGGATGGTGCGCAGCTTCTCCTCGTCGATCCGCCCCGACAGCACGGGAGCCGTGCGCTGCTCACGGGACAGCACATGGTGCAGCGTCACTCGCGTCGGATACCGGTCCTTGAGGTCGGCGAGGTCCTCGAGGAACATCACGTCGAGTGCCGATCGGTTCGTGTAGAGCAGTGTGAAGCGCGACGAGTCCGAGCGCGTCAGCACGGTGTGCGCGAGCGCCATCAGCGGGGTGATGCCCGAGCCCGCGGCGATGCCGACGACGTGGCGATGATCGAGATCGTCGAGCCCCGAGGTGAATGTGCCCTGCGGACTCATCACGTCGATCTCGAACCCGGCGTGCAACCCGGTCTGGGCCCACGTGGAGAAGAGGCCGCCCTCGTCGCGCTTCACCGCGACACTCAGCCGGGTGGGCGTGCCCGCCGCGATCTGCTCGGCCGTGCGATGCTCGGGCGCGCGGCACAGCGAATACGATCGGCGCACCTCGGTGCCGTCGAGGGTGGTGCGCAGCGCCACGTACTGGCCCGGCAGGTGGTCGTAGTCGTCGGCGAGCTCGGCGGGAACCGTGAAGGAGACCTCGACCGAGTCCTCGGTGAGCGGCCTCACCTCGTCGACCACGAGAGTGTGGAACCGCGCGCGCTTCTTCGCCGTCGATGCGGAGGGCGAATGAACGGATGTCGGTGCGACGGCACCGGACGGGGCGAACAGCGACATCAGTGCACCTTGAAGTGGTCGAAGGGTTCGAGGCATGCGCGGCACTCGAACAGCGCCTTGCATGAGGTGGAACCGAAGCGAGAGACCTCGCGGGTGTCGAGCGAGCCGCACCGCGGGCAGCGCACGCTGATCGCGAGGCGGATCGGGCCGGACGACAGCGCGGAGCGCCCCGAAGGAGGCGCGATGCCGTACTGCGAGAGCTTCTGCTTGCCGGCGTCCGACATCCAGTCCGTCGTCCACGCGGGGGAGAGCACGAGACGCACCTCGACCTGCGAGTGACCGGCAGCGGTGAGGGCCAGGATGACATCGTCGCGGATCGTGTCCATCGCCGGACACCCGCTGTAGGTGGGGGTGATGTCGACGCGCACGACGTCGCCGTCGACCGTGACGGCACGGAGCACTCCGAGGTCTTCGATCGTGAGCACGGGGACTTCGGGGTCCGCCACGGCAGCGGCGATCCGCCAGGCATCGGTCTGCAGCGTGTCGGTCACCATGACGCCCCCGGATGACGTCGCGCGAGAACCTGCATCTCGGCGAGCAGATGGCCCATCGGGGTCGCGTGCGCACCTCGGCGCCCTCCCGCTGACGATGCCGCCACTGAGGGCGCGGTCAACTCCGCCTCTGTGAAGACGGTGTCGACGACCGCGTCGAAACCCGCGCGAAGGGTGGACGGGCGCACGGCGGCATCGCCGAGACGATCGATCAGTGGCTCATCGCGGAAGAGCTCGTCGACGTACGGCCAGACGTCGCCGAGCGCGCGCACGATCCGCTGCCGTGACTCGTCGGTGCCTCCGGCGAGACGCAGCACCCACTGCACCGAGTGGTCGCGGTGGTAGTCGACCTCTTTGAGCGACTTCTCGGCGATCGCCGCGAACGTCTCGTCTGTGCTGGCCCTCAGCCCGGAGTACAGCTCGAACATGTAGGTCGACACGACGAACTGACGTGCGATCGTCTGCGCGAAGTCGCCGTTGGGCTGCTCGACGATCCAGGCGCTGCGGAACTCCGGCTCGTCGCGGAAGTACGCGAGGTCGTCTTCGGAGCGTCCGTCGTAGGAACCGGCGAAGTGCAGGAACGACCGGGCATGACCGAGCAGATCGAGGGCGATGTTGCCGAGCGCGACGTCCTCTTCGAGTTCGGGCGCGCGGGAGATCCATTCGCCGAGCTGCTGCGAGAGGATCAGGGCGTCGTCGCCCAACCACAGTGCGTACTCGGCGATGTCGGCGGATGCGGCCGCGGAGCCGGTTCCCGTGAGCTCCTCGCTCAGTCGCAGCTCGTCGACCGAGACATCCCCGTGCATGTCTCCATGGACGTCCGTGCGGATGTCGTTCACAGGTGCGGCACCCCCTCGGAGGCCGTGTAATAGACGGCGTGCCGGTAGTTCTTGCCCGCGGGGCTCTCGAAGTAGGCGCCCTTGGCGTCGGGGTCGCTCGTGGTGATCGCGTCGGCGGGCACGGCCCAGATCGACACGCCCTCGCCACGGCGCGTGTAGAGGTCTCGGGCATTGCGGATCGCCATGTCGGCATCCGGGGCGTGCAGCGATCCGACGTGCACGTGGCTCAGGCCGCGATTCGCACGGACGAAGATCTCCCAGAGGGGCCAGGGTTCGCGTTCGTCGGCACCGGGCGTCGCCATCACGCCGCCGCCTTCGTCTTCAGCGCCTGCTTGCGGGCGTACTCGGCTGCGGCCTCGCGCACCCACGCGCCCTCCTCGTGCGCCGTGCGGCGACGTTCGAGACGCTCGGCGTTGCAGGGGCCGTTGCCCCGCAGCACCTCGAAGAACTCGTCCCAGTCGATCTCGCCGATCACGTACTGGCCCGTCTCGTCGTCGAAGCGCAGATCGGGGTCGGGCAGGGTGACGCCCAGGATCTCGGCCTGCGGCACCAGCATCCCGACGAAGCGCTGGCGCAGCTCGTCGTTGGTGAAGCGCTTGATCTTCCACTTCATCGACTGGGCCGAGTTCGGCGACTGGTCGTCGGGCGGGCCGAACATCGCCAGGCTCGGCCAGTACCAGCGGTTCACGGCGTCCTGCGCCATCTGCTTCTGCTCGTCGGTTCCCTGCATCAGCGAGAGCAGGATCTCGAAACCCTGACGCTGGTGGAACGACTCCTCCTTGCACACGCGCACCATGGCGCGGCCGTACGGGCCGTAGGAGGCGCGGCACAGCGGCACCTGATTGCAGATCGCGGCGCCGTCGACGAGCCACCCGATAGCGCCCATGTCGGCCCAGGTGGGGGTGGGGTAGTTGAAGATCGAGGAGTACTTGGCCTTGCCGCTGATGAGCTGGTCCATCATCTCGTCACGGGTGATGCCGAGGGTCTGCGCCGCCGAGTAGAGGTACAGGCCGTGGCCCGCCTCGTCCTGCACCTTGGCCATCAGGATCGCCTTGCGCTTGAGGCTCGGCGCCCGGGTGATCCAGTTGCCCTCGGGCTGCATGCCGATGATCTCGGAGTGCGCGTGCTGCGAGATCTGACGGATCAGCGTCTTGCGGTAGGCGTCGGGCATCCAGTCGCGCGGCTCGATGCGCTGCTCGTTCGCGATGAGCTCGTCGAACAGGCGCTCGTCGTCTGAGAGCTCGCCATCGACGAGGGAGAGATCTGCGGGGCTTGTCATCATCGACTCCTCGGTATCCGATCCGCTTTACTGACCGGTCGTTAGGTAATTCTGACATGCCGGTCCGCCGTGCGCAAGAAGCGGCGCTCAGCGCGAGCGGGAGACCAGGTCGAGAAGGGCGAGCCCGTAGGCCTCCGAGGGGTCCGGGTGCTCGAAACGCAGCGTCTCGCCGGCGATCTCGACATCGACGACGAAGGCGTCGGGAAGGCGGGTGAGTGCCCGGAACGTGCCCCGCAGCAGTTCGCGCAGCTGATCCTCGCGGGGCAGCCACACCGCGTCCGCGAGGGTGACCGCGTCGAGCGCCCACTCTGTGGTGCCGTTGAAGGCGAGGTCGGTGCCGCTCGGAGTCTGCCTCGCCTCGATCGTCATCGCGCTGACCGTGAAGACGTCGGCCTCGGCTTCGAGCTCGACATCATTCGGGAGGTCGAGCTGAAAGCGATCGCCCTCGGAGGGATGCCACACGAGCCCGGCATCGCGCAGGGATACGGCCAGTTCTCGGGTGATCATCGTTCCACGCTAGACGACGGGGTGGGGCGGTGGCGCGGATCTCACCAGTGGATGACGATGCCCCGGGTGTCGGCGGCCTCGGGCCCGACGTCGGTGACATGAGGCACAGTGGAGACATGACTTCCCCCTCCGCTGTCGACACCCGCACTGCTGCGCTCGCCGCCTTGCGCGAACTGGTCGGCCGCCCCGACGCCGATTTCCACGACGGCCAGTACGAGGCGATCGAGGCGCTGGTCGAGGGGCGCCGCCGCGCGCTCGTCGTGCAGCGCACAGGCTGGGGCAAATCGGCGGTGTACTTCGTCGCGACGCTGCTGCTGCGTCGGCAGGGGGCGGGACCGACCGTGCTCGTCTCGCCGCTGCTGGCTCTCATGCGCGACCAGATCGCCGCCGCCGAGCGCGCGGGCGTCCGAGCCGTGGCGATCAATTCCACCAACGCGCACGAATGGTCGGAGGTGATGCAGCAGCTCGACCGAGACGAGGTCGATGTGCTGCTCGTCTCTCCCGAGCGACTCAACAACCCGGCGTTCCGTGAGCAGCAGCTGCCGGCGCTCGTGCGACGGATCGGCATGCTGGTGGTCGACGAGGCGCACTGCATCAGCGACTGGGGGCACGACTTCCGTCCCGACTATCGTCGGCTGCGCGATCTCATCGAGCAGATGCCGCCCGAGGTTCCGGTGCTCGCGACCACGGCGACCGCCAACAGCAGGGTCGTGGCCGACGTCGCCGAGCAGCTCGGCACGGGAGGCTCATCGGGCGACGGGGCCTCCGAGGTGCTCACGATCCGCGGGCCGCTCGCCCGCACCTCGCTGCGGCTCGGGGTGCTGCGTCTGCCGACCTCGGCGAGCCGGCTCGCCTGGCTGCTGAGCCACATCGACGACCTGCCGGGGTCGGGCATCATCTACACGCTCACCGTCGCTGCCGCGGTCGACACCGCTCGGCTGCTGCGCGACCACGGCCACGACGTGCGTGCGTACACGGGGCAGACGGACACCGACGAGCGCACGGAGTCAGAAGGGATGCTGAAGCGCAACGAGGTCAAGGCCCTCGTCGCGACGAGCGCACTCGGCATGGGCTTCGACAAACCCGACCTCGGATTCGTGCTGCACCTCGGTGCGCCGTCGTCGCCGGTCGCCTACTACCAGCAGGTCGGTCGCGCCGGGCGCGCGAGCGAGAGCGCAGACGTGCTCCTGCTGCCGGGCGTCGAAGACCGCGATATCTGGCACTACTTCGCCACCGCGTCGATGCCCGACCGTGAGCGCGCCGAGAGGGTGATCGCTGCGCTCGGCGATCAGCCGATCTCGACGCCGGCGCTCGAGGCGATGGTCGACATCCGCCGCACACCTCTCGAGCTGCTGCTCAAGGTGCTCGATGTCGACGGCGCGGTGCGACGTGTGCAGGGCGGGTGGGTCGCCACGGGCGAGCCCTGGAGCTACGACGCCGAGCGTTACGAGCGGATCGCGGGCGAGCGCCGAGCCGAGCAGCAGCACATGATCGACTACGAGCAGACCGACGGATGCCGCATGGAGTTCCTCCAGCGCTCGCTCGACGACGACACGGCAGCGCCCTGCGGCAGATGCGACAACTGCGCCGGCATCTGGTTCCCGAGCGAGATCGGCGAATCGGCGACGACTCAGGCTGCGGAGTCGCTCGACCGAGTGGGCGTTCCCGTCGAGCCGCGCCGGGCCTGGCCGACCGGCGCCGACAAGCTCGACGTGCCCGTCAAGGGGCGCATCGCGCCGGGTGAGCAGGCGGGAGAGGGGAGGGCGCTCGCCCGGCTCACCGACCTCGGCTGGGGCGGCACCCTGCGCGAGCTGTTCGCCGCCGGAGCGCCCGATGCCGCCGTGACGCCGCAGGTGCTCGGCGGCTGCGTGCGAGTGCTCGCCGACTGGGGCTGGACAGAGCGCCCTGTCGCGGTGGTCGCGATGCCTTCACGGTCGCATCCGCTGCTCGTCGACTCCCTTGCCCGGGGGATCGCCGACATCGGTCGGCTGCCGTACCTCGGTGCGCTCGACCCGGTCGATGGCGGCCCGAGCGGTCAACCGGGAGGCAACAGCGTGTTCCGTCTCGCAGGTCTGTGGGACAGGTTCAGCGCGCAGGGCCTCGACATCCCCGAGGGGCCGGTTCTCCTCGTCGACGACCTGGCCGACAGCCGGTGGACTCTGACGGTCGCCGCCCGCACACTGCGCCGGGCCGGCGCCACAGAGGTGCTTCCGTTCGTGCTCGCGCTTCGCGGCTGAGGTCGGCGATCGTCGCTGTCGTTGCGCTGCTGGTGACGAGCGACCGCCTCTGCCACGGCGGGTGGGAGGCAGGTCGAACACACCCACACCCGGCGCGACGTCAACGGCCAGATCGATGTCGCTGACGAAGCGATATCGCGTATGAGCTGTTTCGCTCAGCGCAGGTCGTACACGCGCTTGTACTTGCCTTCGCTGCGCGGCAGAGCGCCGGGCTCCTCGACCTTGACGTCGACGCTGGTGCCGATGTGCACCTTGATGCGATGCGTGAGCACTGCAGCGGCGGCGTCGCACTCCTCGATGCTCAACGACGGGTGCCGCTCGATGCGCACCGTCATGGTGTCGAGCTGGCCCGCACGGTGCAGCTCCAGCACGAAGTGCGGCGTCAGGGTCTCGATGCCCATCACGAGCTCTTCGATCTGCGTGGGGAAGAGGTTCACGCCGCGCAGGATGATCATGTCGTCGTTGCGCCCGGTGATCTTCTCGATCCGCCGCAGGGCGGGATACGTCGTTCCGGGCAGCAGGCGGGTCAGATCCCGTGTGCGGTAGCGGATCACCGGGAAGGCCTCTTTGGTGAGCGAGGTGAAGACCAGTTCGCCCAGTTCGCCGTCCGGCAGGCGGTCGCCGGTGTCGCCATCGATGATCTCCGGAAGGAAGTGGTCTTCCCAGATGTGCGGGCCGTCTTTGGTGAGCACGCTCTCGCTGGCGACGCCCGGCCCCATGACCTCGCTGAGCCCGTAGATGTCGACGGCGTCGATGTTCAGTCGCTTCTCGATCTCGCGGCGCATCTCGTTGGTCCACGGCTCGGCTCCGAGCACGGCCACCCGCAACGAGGTCCGCGTCGGGTCGACGCCTGCCGCCTCCATCGCATCGGCGATCGTGAGCAGGTAGCTCGGCGTGCAGAGGATGGCGTCCGGCTCGAAGTCGGCGATCAGCTGCACCTGGCGCGCGGTCTGACCACCGGAGACGGGTATCACCGTGGCGCCGAGTCGTTCGATGCCGGCATGCGCCCCGAGTCCACCGGTGAACAGCCCGTATCCGTAGGCGTTGTGCACCTTCATGCCGGCGCGGATCCCCGCGGCGTGCAGCGACCTCGCGATCAGGTCGCCCCACCTGTCGAGGTCGCCCTCGGTGTAGCCGACGACCGTCGGCCGCCCGGTCGTGCCCGACGACGCGTGGATGCGGCGCACGTCGGCCATCGGCACCGCGAACATCCCGAACGGGTAGCTCTCTCGCAGATCGGCTTTCGAGGTGAACGGCAGCCTCTGCACGTCGTCGAGGGTGCGGATCTCGTCGGGGTGGACACCGTGCTCGTCGAACTTGCGACGGTACGTCGGCACGTTCTCGTAGGCGTGGCGCACAGTCCACTGCAGGCGCTGCAGCTGCAGCCGGGCCAGTGCAGTGGGGGAGTGCAGCTCGATCTCGGTGCCGATCTCGGCACGGGTGTGGGTCATCGTCGACTCCTTCGTCGCGGGCAGGGCCATGTCGGGTGTGCCGGTCAGCCCGGGTGCGATCGGTTCGTGGTGAGCGAGCGGCCGCGCACCTCGGCGACGACGTCGCCGGACTCATCGGTCACCGTGACGTCGTAGATGCCGTTGCGACCGCTGACGACGCGGCGACTCGCACGTGCCGTGAGCCGCTGCCCGGAGGTCGTCGACTTCAGGAAGGTGATGTCCGCGCCGCCCGCGACCGTGACGCGCTCGTCCTCGTTGCAGGCGATCGCGAAAGCCGTGTCGGCGAGAGTGAACACCAGGCCGCCGTGCGTGATCGCGAAGCCGTTCAGCATGTCGTCGCGCACCGTCATCGACACCACGGCCTCGCCGGGCTCGTCGAGCTCGACGGTCATGCCGAGCATCGCCGAGGCGGCATCGCGCTGCATCATGGCCCTCATGCTGCCGCGACCTCGGAAGTGGGCTCCTTGCTGACCAGCGTGAGCACGTCGTAGGTCGCGACGAGCTCGTCGGCCTGGTTGCGGATCACCGCATCCCAGCGCACCTCGCCGTAGTCATCGGTCTCGCGGGGGGTGATCTGCTTGGCGGTGAGCTCGACGCGGATCGTGTCACCGGGGGAGACCGGCGTGATGAACCGCAGATTCTCGAGACCGTAGTTCGCGAGCACGGGGCCCGGTTCGGGGTCGACGAACAGACCGGCCGCCCACGAGACCAGCAGGTACCCGTGTGCCACACGGCCGGGGAAGAACGGGTTCGCTGCGGCCGCCGCATCGTCCATGTGGGCGTAGAACGTGTCACCGGTGAAGTGCGCGAAGGTCTCGATGTCGTCGAGGGTGACCTCGCGTGATGCCGAGACGATCTGATCTCCGATCAGGAGCTCCGCGAGCGACTTGCGGAACGGATGCCGACCGCCGCTGCGCGCCGCGGCTCCCGCGTGCCAGACACCGGTCAACGCCGTGAGCATCTCGGGCGATCCCTGCACCGCAGTGCGCTGCATGTGGTGCAGCACCGCGCGGATGCCGCCGAGCTCCTCGCCGCCTCCTGCCCGACCGGGCCCACCGTGCACGAGGTTCGGCAGGGGAGACCCGTGACCGGTCGAGGAGCGCGCGTCGTCGCGGTCGAGCAGCAGCATCCGACCGTTGAACGGCGCGATGCGCGTGGCCAGCTCGACCGCCTGCACCGGATCGTGCGTCGCGATGCTGGTGACGAGCGAGCCGCCGCCGCGGGCGACGAGTGCGGCGGCGTCGGCGATGGTGTCGTAGGTGAGCAGGGACGACACCGGACCGAACGCCTCGACCGAGTGCGCGGCGTCGGACTGCGGATCGTCGAAGCGCAGCAGCAGCGGCGAGACGAACGCGCCGTCGGGCGAGAGCCCGGTGGTTCCGTCTGTGAGCCGCACCTCGGGAGCATCCGTCGACCCCACCACGATCTGTCCGCCGGCGTCCTGCAGCTTCGCGACCTGACGCAGCACCTCATCGCGCTGCGCAGTCGAGGCGAGGGGGCCCATCGTCGCACCTTCGGCGCGGGGATCGCCCAGCACCGTCCTCTCGGTGATGCGCGCCTGCACGGCGGCGATCACGGCATCCGCCGACCCGGTCGGCACGATCGCCCGGCGGATCGCCGTGCACTTCTGCCCGGCCTTGGTGGTCATCTCGGTGACGAGCTGGCGGACGTAGGCGTCGAACTCCGGGGTGCCCTCGATGGCGTCGGTGCCGAGCACCGAGGCGTTGATCGAGTCGGTCTCCGCGGTGAACCGCACTCCGCCGGTCTGCACGGCGGGGTGGGCCTTCAGGCTCTCGGCTGTCGAGGCGCTGCCGGTGAAGCCGACGATGTCGCCGAGGCGCAGGTGCTCGAAGAGGTCGGGGACGCTGCCGCTCACCAGCTGCAGCGATCCGTCCGGCAGCAGGCCCGACTCGACGAGGATGCGCACCATCGCCTCGGCGAGATATCCGGTCGGCGTCGCGGGTTTCACGAGCGTCGGCATGCCGGCGAGGAAAGCCGGTGCGAACTTCTCCAGCGACCCCCACACGGGGAAGTTGAAGGCGTTGATCTGCACGGCGACTCCCGGCAGCGTCGTGTAGACGTGGCGCCCGAGGAACGAGCCGTCCTTCGAGAGCGGCTCGACGGGGCCGTCGACGTGCACGCGGCTGTTCGGCAGTTCGCGCCGCCCCTTGCCGGAATACGAGAACAGCACGCCGATGCCGCCGTCGATGTCGACCCAGGAGTCGCTCTTCGTCGCGCCCGTGCGCGCTGACAGCGCGTAGAGCTCGTCCTTGCGCTCGGTGAGCGCCAGGGCGAACTGCTTGAGCAGCACCGCGCGCTGATGGAAGGTGAGCGCACCGAGGCTCTTCTGCCCCACGGATCGGGCATGCGCAAGCGCCCCCGCGAGGTCGAGGCCGTCGGTGGAGACGAGCGTGAGCACATCGCCGGTGGACGCGTCACGGACCTCGGTGAATCGTGCGGGCGAAGTCGGCGTCCACCACTCGCCCTGGATGTAGCTCGGCAGATACTCGGTCATCTCTCCTCGTTCCATGCGTAGAACCCTTCGCCGCTCTTGCGGCCGAGCTTTCCTTCGGCGACCATCCGCCGCAGCAGATCCGGCGGAGCGAACCGCTCACCGAGAGTGCGTTCCAACTCCTCGGCGATGCCGAGCCGCACATCGAGTCCGACGACGTCGGTCGTGCGCAGCGGCCCCATCGGATGCCGGTATCCGAGCGTCATCGCCGCGTCGATGTCGACGGCCGACGCGACGCCCTCCTCGAGCATCCGGATCGCCTCGAGGCCGAGCATGACGCCGAGTCGAGACGATGCGAACCCGGGGGAGTCGGTGACGACGATCGGGGTCTTGCCGAGGGAGCTCACCCATCCGGCCGCGTTCTCGACGACCGCGGTGTCGGTCGCTGCGCCTCGCACGATCTCGACGAGCGCAGACGCGGGCACAGGGTTGAAGAAGTGCAGGCCGAGGAAGCGCTCCGGACGACGGCGGCTCGCGGCGAGATCGTCGATCGAGATCGACGACGTGTTGCTCGCCAGGGTGGCGTCGGCGGGCATCGCCGCCTCTGCACGGGCGAGCGCCTGTTCCTTGAGTTCGCGGTCTTCGGGAACGGCTTCGATCACGAGGTCGACCACGGCGAAGGCGGCGATGTCGCGACCAGTCGTCAGGCGGCCGGTGATCTCGACCTCGTTCAGAGCGGGATCGCGGGCGACGGATCGGCGGATGCTCTCGCGGATCCTCTGCAGTGCGGCATCCGCGCTCGCCGCGTCGCGTTCGACGACCGCGACACGGGACCCCGCGAGCAGGAAGGCATGCGCGATGCCGGCGCCCATTCGTCCTCCGCCGAGCACGCCGACGGCCGCGGGCACGTGGTCCGGGCGTCTCGTCCCGCTCCGTTCGCTCGAAGTCCCGGGGTGGGCGTCGCTCGAGGACGGGGGCTGCTCGCTCATCGGTTCTTCCTCTCGAGGAACGCGGTCATGCGACGGTGCTTCTCCGGCGACTCGAAGAGCTCGGCCTGCAGTTCGAGCTCGATCGCAGGATGCCCCGAGCGCGGAGTGCGCAGAGCGTGTTTCGTGTGCTGCGTGGCCAGCGGGTCGTTCTTCGCGATGCGATCGGCGATCGCGTGCGCGGTCGCGATCAGGTCGTCGGACGGATGCAGCGACGAGACGAGCCCCCATCGCAGTGCCTCCTCGCCATCGAGGGCTCGACCGGTGAGAAGCATCTCGCTCGCTCGCGCCGCGCCGATGATCTCGGGAAGCCGCCACGTCGCACCGGCCGCGGCGATGATGCCGAGTCCGGTCTCGGGGTTGCCGATTCGGAGGGACGGCGTCGCGATGCGGATGTCGGCGGCGTAGGCCAGCTCGGCTCCGCCCCCGAGCGCGTAGCCGTCGATCGCCGCGATCACCGGCATCGGCAGCTCGTTGATGCGGATGAACACGGTCGCGTTGATGCCGCGCCTGGCGTCATCTGCGGTGCGATCGCGCAGCTGCGCGATGTCGGCACCCGCCGCGAAGACACCGCCGGAGCCGGTGAGGATGAGGGTGCGGGGGGTCTGTTCGAGCATCGCGCACAGCTCGTGCAGCGCGTCGACCGTCTCCTGGTCGATCGCGTTGCGCTTCTCGGGGCGATCGAGCGTCGCGATGACCCTGTCGCGCTGCTCCTCGATCTGCAGGCTCACGTCAGACGCTCCACGATCATGGCCGTGCCCTGTCCGACTCCGACGCACATCGTGGCGAGGCCGTAGCGAGCGCCCTCGCGTTCGAGCCGACCGAGCAGGGTCACGATCAGGCGGGATCCGCTGGAGCCGAGCGGATGCCCGAGCGCGATCGCACCGCCGTCGGCGTTGACGATCGCCGGGTCGAGGCCGAGGCGACGGATGCAGGCGAGCGATTGTGACGCGAAGGCCTCGTTCAGCTCGACGGCGCCGAGATCGGCGATCTGCAGCCCTGCCTTCGCGAGAGCCTTCTGCGTCGCGGGCACGGGGCCGAGTCCCATGATCTCGGGGGCGAGTGCGGCGGTCGCCGAGGCGATGATGCGTGCACGCGGTCGCAGTCCGTGTCGCTCGACGGCCTCGGCGCTCGCCACGACGATCGCGGAGGCTCCGTCGTTCAGCGAGCTGGAGTTGCCGGCCGTGACGACCTCGCCGCCTGCGACCACGGCGCGCAGCTTCGCGAGAGCGTCGAGGGTGGTGTCGCGTCGCGGTCCTTCGTCGGTGTCGACGATTCCGCGGTCGGTCTCGACCCCGACGATCTCAGGGGCGAAGCGCCCCGCGTCGATCGCGGCGACGGCGCGCAGATGGCTCTGCAGGGCGAAGGCATCGGCATCCGCCCGACTGATGCCGTCGACGCGTGCGACCTCCTCCGCCGTCTCGGGCATCGAGAAGGTGGCCTTCTCGCGCGCGGCGAGCCGCGGATTGGTGAAGCGCCATCCGATCGACGTGTCGAAGGCCGCGCCGGGCTTGGCCCATGCGCGCTCGGGCTTCGCCTGCACCCAGGGGGCTCGTGTCATGGACTCGACGCCGCCGGCGACGATGAGGTCGGCGTCGTCCGCGCGCACGGCGTTCGCGGCGAGAGCGATGGCCGACATCCCCGAGGCGCACAGCCGGTTCACGGTGAGCCCGGGGATCGAATCGGGCAGGCCGGCGAGGAGCACGGCCATGCGGGCGACGTTGCGGTTGTCTTCGCCCGCTTGGTTCGCTGCACCGAGGATGACCTCGTCGATCGCCTCGGCGGGGATCCCCGACCGGGTGACGGTCTCGCCGACCGCGAGGGCTGCCAGATCATCGGGGCGGATGCCGGCGAGTGCGCCGCCGTGACGACCGACGGCGGTGCGGACCCCGTCGACGAGATAGGCCTCGGACATCGTCATCCTCTCGAACGCCCACGCTGGCGATAATTTCAGACCGATCGGTCAGGAATACGATCTCAGATCCTCGGACGGATGGCAACTCATCGGGACTGACAGACTGGGGCCATGGCGCAGCTCGGATTCGACGCGCCGGCCCCCAAGCGCGGCCGGCCAGGCTACGACCGTGAGCAGGTGCTCGCGGTCGCGGTCAAGGTATTCAACGAACAGGGCTACGACGCGACCAGCGTCGCCGATCTCAGTGCCACTCTCGGCCTCACCAAGTCGGCGCTGTACCACCACTTCGAGTCGAAGTCGGCGATCCTCGAGCTCGCGCTGAACGATGCCCTCGACGCTCTCGAGGCCGTCGTGGACGACGCCACGGCGCGGCATCCGCTCGCCTCCGATCGCCTGCGATCGATCATCCGCGGGGCCGTGCATGTGCTCACCGAGAAGTTGCCCTCGGTGACGCTGTTGCTGCGTGTGCGCGGCAACGGCGACGTCGAGACCTCCGCGCTCGTGCGCCGGCGCGCGTTCGACCAGCGGGTGACGGCGATCGTCGCCGAGGCTCAGGCCGAGGGGCTGATCCGCGACGACGTGGATGCCGCGGTCGCGACCAGGCTCATCTTCGGCATGATCAACTCGGTCGTGGAGTGGTATCGCCCCGGCGGGCCCGTCGACCCCGATGAGCTGGGCGAGGACATCCTGCGGGTGAGCCTGGACGGACTGCAGTCGCGCTGAGCCGACTAGTCGTCGGCCGGAGCCACCCGAGGCGGCCAGCTGGTCGCTCCGAGCTCGCGTGAGATGTTGCGGGCCGTCTCTCGGAGCGCGTTCAGCACGGCGTCGGAGGCGGGCGCGTGCGAGGTGGGCATCACGACCGCGACCGCGGCGACGATGTCGTTCGAGGCGTCGGAGACCGGTGCGGCGACGGACGATTCTCCGAGCACCGCCTCGTCCGTCTCAGACGCACTGCCGCGTTCGGCGATCGCGGGGAGCTCGAGCATCAGCCTGGCGATGTCGGTGATCGTGTCTCCGGTGAGGCTGGGCAGCGGTCGTTCGAAGACGCTGCGCTGGAAGCCGAGGTCATGAGCGAGCAGCACCTTTCCCATCGCCGAGGCGTGAGCGGGGATCGCGACGCCGGTCTCGAGCATCTGCTGGCTGTCGTCCGGGCGCAGATCGTGGTGGATGACGAGCACCTCGTGGAAATGCGGAGCACCGAGGCGCACAGGCAGATTGGTGCGCCGCGCGAGCTCCTGCGTCCACCGCATCGCCCGTGCCCTGACGTCGAGCGTGTCGAGGTACACGTTGCTGAGGCGCAGCAGCGTCGGTCCGAGCATGTAGCGCTGTCCGCCGCGCTCTTTCGCGACCAGCCCGTGCTCTCGCAGCGACTTGACGATCCCGTGCACAGTCGACGGCGCCAGGCTCAGTGCGAGAGCGAGATCGGTGATGCCGAGGTGGCGCGCACCCTGCAGCAGCTCGAGCACCTTGGCGGCGCGATCGATGGCCTGGATCACGGTGCGTCCTCCCTCCGGTTCGTCGTCGAGCCGGGCCGTCATGTCGTGTGTCCGAGTCGATCTTGACAACTCGACTGCGCCCGAGCATATTCGACATTGACGAATGACTTTCCAATATTGCGAAAGATCGCCACCGCAGAGATCAAGGGAGATCGAACGATGAAGAAGCTCATCAACAACCCCGCCGATGTGCTGGTCGAGTCGCTGCGAGGCGTCGCCCTCGCGCATCCCGAGCTGTCGGTCGACCTCGAGACGCACGTGATCACGCGCGCGACGCCGAAGGCGCAGGGCAAGGTCGCGGTGGTCTCCGGTGGCGGGTCAGGCCATGAACCGCTGCACGGCGGATACGTGGGGGTGGGCATGCTCGATGCCGCGGTCGCCGGCGAGGTGTTCACCTCACCGACGCCCGACCGCGTGCAAGCGGCGACCAAGGCCGTCGACCGCGGCGCCGGCGTGCTGCACATCGTCAAGAACTACACCGGTGACGTGCTGAACTTCGAGATGGCCGCCGAGCTCGCATCGATGGAGGGCATCGAGGTCGGCACCGTGATCGTCGACGACGACGTCGCCGTGCAGGACTCTCTCTACACAGCCGGGCGTCGTGGTGTCGGACTGACCGTGCTGCTCGAGAAGCTGGTCGGCGCGGCGGCCGAAGAAGGACAGGATCTCGCCGCGGTCGTCGAACTCGCCCAGCGCATCAACGGCCAGGGTCGCTCGATGGGGATGGCGCTCACGAGCTGCACGGTTCCCGCAGCGGGCAAACCCACGTTCGACCTGCCGGAGGACCAGATGGAGATCGGCATCGGCATCCACGGCGAACCCGGTCGGCATCGCGAGCCGCTGGCCCCCGCATCCGAGATCGCCCGCCAGCTCGTCGAGCCGATCCTCGCCGACCTCGATGCTGCCGGACCCGCGATCGTGATGCTCAACGGCATGGGCGGATCGCCGCTGATCGAGCTGTATCTGATGTACGGCGAGGTCGCGTCGTTGCTCGAGAAGGCAGGGGTGCAGATCGCCCGCAACCTGGTCGGCGACTACATCACGTCGCTCGACATGGCCGGGTGCTCGCTCACGGTGCTGAAGGCCGACGACGAGCTGCTGCGGCTGTGGGATGCCCCGGTGAACACGCCAGGACTGCGATGGGGAGCATGATGGTGGCGATCGACACCGCGGCCCTCGTCGACTGGATCCGGCGGTTCCGCGACGTGATCGCCGAGAAGCGCGAATGGCTCACCGAGCTCGACTCGGCGATCGGCGACGCGGACCACGGCGCGAACATGGCCCGTGGCATGGACGCGGTCGTGGCGAAGCTCGACTCGGCGGTGCCGCCCACCGTCGACGAACTGCTCAAGACCGTCGGCATGACGCTCGTGAGCTCGGTCGGAGGTGCCAGCGGGCCGCTCTACGGCACGCTGTTCCTGCGGATGGGGATGGCGGCCGGCACGGTGGACGAACTCGATGCCGCCGGGCTCGCAGCCTCGCTGCGAGCGGGTCTCGACGGGATCGTCGCCCGGGGCAAGGCCGAAGCCGGCGACAAGACCATGTTCGATGCGATGGCGCCCGCCGTGGATGCACTCGATGCGCAGATCGCAGGCGGGGCGGATCTCGCAGCGGCGACGGCTGCGGCTGCCGATGCTGCGGCTGCGGGGCGTGACGCCACGGAGCCCCTGGTGGCACGCAAGGGACGCGCGAGCTACCTCGGTGAGCGCAGCGCAGGGCACATCGATCCGGGTGCGGCGTCCACGACGCTGCTGTTCGAGGCGCTCGCCCGGGCCACCGCGGAATCGTCCTGATGATCGGCATCGTCGCCGTCTCCCACAGCGCTCGACTCGGGGAGGCGGCCCTGGAGCTTGCCCTGCAGATGGTGCGAGGCGGGGGAGCGCGCGTCCTGGTGGCGGCCGGCGCGGGGACGGATGCCGACGGCGCAGCCGTTCTCGGAACGGATGCCGTAGCGGTCGCCGCGGCCATCGACGAACTGGCCGCGGATTGCGACGGAGTCCTGGTGCTGATGGACCTCGGCTCGGCGGTGCTGAGCGCGGAGCTCGCGCTCGAGCTGCGCACGAGCGACGTGCCCGTCCGCCTCACGCCCGCGCCGTTCGTGGAAGGGCTGCTCGCCGCAGTCGTGTCCGCGGCGGCGGGCGCATCGCTCGAGGTCGTGGCTGAGGAGGCGTCCGCTGCGCTCGGCGCGAAGACCGGCCAGCTCGGCGACCCGGACGAGCCCGCCGCGACCGCCGCGGCGCTCGCACCGACGCTCGCACCGACGCACGGGCCGAGCGAGGCGGTCACTCGCGTGGTCACCGTCCTCAACCCACTCGGCATCCATGCTCGTCCGGCTGCGCTGATCGCCGAGGCCTCCGCAGGGGCGGATGTGCGGCTCACGCGGCTGCCGGATGGGCCGGAGGCCGCGGGCGCCAGCCTGTCGAGACTGCTGATGCTCGGCGCCAGGCAGGGCGACGAGGTGCGGCTCTCCGCGACCGGGGCGGACGCCGAGCTCGCCATCCATCGACTGGTCGCGCTGTTCGACGAGGGGTTCGGTGAAGGAACCGCGGTCGCCGCGCCCCCGAGAGAGGTCGTGCACACGCGGTCGACCGAGTCGGCGGTGAGTGCGGCGCCCGTGGTGTCCGGGACGGTGCTGAGCGGGCGAGGTGTGAGCGCCGGGCGGGCAGCGGCGCAGGCCGTGCTGCTGGCTGCGCCACTCGACGAGCCCGACCCGGGCCTGACGGTCGATGCGACTGAGCGTGAGAGCGAGGTGTCGGCGATCGAGTGGGCAGCCGTCGCGGTTGCCGATCAGCTCCGCCGCCGCACATCGGCGGCGACCGGAGAGGCTCGGGCGATCCTCGATGCTTCGCGTCTGCTCGCCTCAGACCCCGAGCTCGTCGCAGATGCGACGGCGCTCGTCCGATCGAAGGGGCGCACCGCCGCCCGCGCCGTCTGGGAGACGGCTCTCGCGCACGAGAAGGCGCTCAGAGCCTTGGGTGGTCGTATGGCCGAGCGTGCCGCCGACATCCGTGACGTCCGAGACCGGATCATCGCCGAGATCCTCGAGGTCGAGATGCCCGGTGTTCCGGAGCGGGATGAGCCTTTCGTGCTCGTGGCCACCGACCTCGCACCCGCCGACACGGCCGCCCTGGACGGCGGCAACTGCGTCGCTCTGGTGACCGAGCAGGGCGGGCCCACATCGCACACCGCGATCATCGCCCGCTCACTCGGAATCCCCGCGGTCGTCGGGGTCGGCGGGGCCACGGGCATCGCATCCGGCGCCGATCTGCTCGTCGACGGCGACCGGGGAACGGTCGAGGTCGACCCGAGCCGTTCCAGGATCGCCGAGGCGGAGGCCGCGTCGATCGTCGTGCCCTTCGACGGAGAGGGCGTGCTCGCGGACGGGCGCCGGATCGCACTGCTCGCCAACGTCGGCGGCGCGGCCGAAGCGGTGGCGGCTGCGGCATCGAAGGCAGAGGGAGTGGGTCTCTTCCGCACCGAGTTCTGCTTCCTCGACCGCACCGATGCGCCGTCGGTCGACGAGCAGGTCGACGCCTACCGAGGCGTCCTCGCGGCTTTCCCGGGGCGGAAGGTCGTCGTGCGCACGCTCGACGCGGGCAGCGACAAGCCTCTGCCGTTCGCCAACGCCGACACGGAGGAGAACCCCGCTCTCGGAGTCCGCGGTCTGCGGATCGCACGGCGATCACCCGCGCTGCTCGATGATCAGCTGCGGGCCCTCGCGCTCGCGGCAGCGGCGGAGTCGGCGCTCGTCGAGGTGATGGCTCCGATGGTGGCCACGGTCGATGAGGCGCGCGACTTCGCGGACCGTGCGCGGGCGGCCGGACTCGAGAAGGTGGGAGTGATGGTCGAGACGCCCTCCGCCGCGCTCCTCGCCTCAGAGATGCTCGAGGTCGTCGATTTCGTCAGCATCGGAACCAACGATCTCGCCCAGTACACGCTCGCCGTGGACCGACTGCTGGGCGAGCTGGGCGACCTGAACGATCCGTGGCAGCCGGCCGTGCTGCGATTGATCGGCCAGGCGGGTGCTGCCGGACGCCGGTGGAACCTGCCGGTGGGCGTGTGCGGCGAGGCCGGCGCCGATCCCACACTGGCCGCGGTGCTGGTCGGCCTCGGGGTCACCTCCCTGTCGATGACGCCCCGCGCGCTGGGCCGCGTCGCGGCCGCGCTGGCAGACGTCACGGGTGATCAGTGCGACGCAGCCGCGGAAGCGGTGCTGAGAGCGGCGACGGCGGCCGATGCGCGCGCCGCTGCGGCCGCTGTGCTCAGTGGCGACTGAAGAGTTCACGTCGTCCGATCAGGCGGATATATGCGATCTTCGGCATGCTCTTCCTCTCGTTCTGATCTCGACATGCGCGCGCCCCTGGTCGAGGGTGCCGCAGCGCCATAGGCTCCGAGGAGGGGGCGCCCGCAGCGGCGCATGACGAGTCGGAGGATGCACATGACTGTCTTCACCACGTGGCGAGCGCGAATGATGCTCGCATCGATCGGGATCGGCGCGCTGGTCGCCCTGAGCGCCTGCGCCCCGACTCCTCAGGCCTCGTCGTCGCCCTCGCCCTCGCCCTCGCCGTCGCCGTCGACCGCGTCCCCCGAGCCCTACGCCGGACCGATCGTGTTCGTCGGAGACGAACTCGACGCGTTCGCGCTCACCCCTGAGGAGATCGTGGGGATCGTGCCGGAGGCCACCGACGTCGGTGATCCTTCGCCGGTGCTCGAGCAGGTGTCGGATGGCGGAAGTCTCCCTGCGGATCCGCCGATCTGCGATGCCCTCTACGCCGAGCAGTCGCTCGGCAGCGTGGGGGCGAGAACGGTCGAATGGCAGGTGCCGACGGATCCCGCCAACGGGTCCGGTCGGATGACGATCATGCAGTTCGCTGATGAGGCGCAGGCCCAGGGGCGAATGGATCAGCTGCTCCAGGCTGCCGAGCAGTGCGCCGAGTTCGCCAAGGAGGGAACCATCACTTTCGATGCCGCGATTCCGGAACCCTCCGAGGACGTTCGAGCCTTCGCGGGGTCGCTGGTCGATGCGGGGCTCGACTGGCGGTCTTTCGACGCATTTGCGTCGACCGGCAACGTGATCGTGCAGCTCTGGCAGCCCTTCAGCGGTGACCGCGACTTCGACGCCGAAGCCGCCGCCCTGCTGCTGCAGACCCGCGCCGGTGAGGCGAGGTCGGGACTGATCGACGAGCTCACCGAGAACCCGCCTGTCGCCGAGACCGATCCGTCGGGAGACCCCGGAGCCGTGTGGAGCGAGTGGCAGATCGGTGTCGGCGGGGTGGGTCCGCTCCGCCTCGGCGACTCGGTCGATGCCGCTCTCGCCAAGGCGGGCGAGGACGCGCAGGTCATGGAGCCGGAGTACGACGGCGGACCGTGGAGGCTCGTCGCGCCCGGGGGCGCGGGGTCCATCCTGGTGCAGCCCGTCGAGGACGGTGACGCGGTGTGGTCGATCACCGTCGGAAGCGATCGCAGCCTCGATGAGTCGGTCGACGACGGAGCGGCGCTGCCGCACCGGGGAGACATCCGCCTCGGCGCTCCCGTGGCGGATGCGATGGCCGCCTACCCCGGGGGCACCGTCGTCGATGTCGTGGCGGCAGGCGATGACTTCTACGCCGTCACGACGCGCGACGGCCAGGTCTTCCGGTTCCAGGCCGACCGCGATGTCGCCGAGGAGGGGTCGATGATCGTCGGCATCACGGTCGAGGACGCCACAGCCCGCACGCCGCTCGTCTTCGGCTGACGGCGGGCCGGTCGTTCCACCGACCGACCCGCCGCCCGGCCTTGTCAGCGGCTCCGTCAGGCGTGCAGGTCGACGCCCTTCGTCTCCTTCACCATCGTCACTGCGATGAGGGAGATCAGCGCCGCGGCGGCGATGTAGACGCCGATCGTCCACGCCGCGTGGAACTGGTTCATCAGCGTCTCTGCGATCATCGGAGCGAACGCCCCGCCGAGAATGGCACCCAGTGCATATCCGATGGAGACGCCCGAGTAGCGGACGTTGGCCGGGAACATCTCGGCGTAGAGGGCCGCCTGCGGGCCGTAGGAGAGCCCGAGTGCGAACGTCATCACGAACAGTGCCACGAAGTACCAGAAGATGTTCGCCGTATCGATCAGGAACCACATCGGCACAGCCCAGAGCGCGAGTGCGATGTAGCCGATCTGGAAGGTGCGGACCCGCCCGAGACGATCGGAGAGGTGACCGCCCCAGAGCGTGAAGATGAGCCATCCGAACGAGGCCAGCGTCGTCGCCAGCAGCACGGGAGGACGCTCCATGCCGAGAGCGGTGACAGCGTAGGTGGCGAAGAACGCGATGAGCAGGTAGCCGGCGGCGTTGTTTCCGATGAAGATCAGTGCGGTGAGGACGACCTGCTTGGTGTTCTTGCGGAACAGGCGGCCCAGCGGTGCCGAGGCCTCCTGACGGCGGCGCCGGAGATCTTCGAAGACCGGGCTCTCATCGACTGCGCGCCTGATCACGTAGCCGACGGCGATCAGCACGATCGACATGAGGAACGGGATCCGCCAGCCCCACTCGAGGAACGCCTCGGGTGACATCGAGCTCGTCAGCACCCAGAGTGTCGCTGTCGCGAGGATCATGCCGATCGGAACACCGATCTGCGGGAAGGCGCCGAAGAGTCCGCGTCGGTTCGTGGGCGCGTGCTCGACGGCCATCAGCGCCGCACCGCCCCATTCACCGCCGGCCGAGAACCCCTGCAGGATGCGGAGCACGATGAGCAGGATCGGCGCCGCGACACCGATCGCCGCATAGGTCGGCAGCAGGCCGATCAGGGAGGTGGAGAGCCCCATCATCACGAGCGTGAAGACGAGCATCCTCTTGCGGCCCAGCTTGTCGCCGAGGTGCCCGGCGACGATGGCTCCGAGGGGGCGGAAGAGGAAGGATATTCCGATCGTGGCGAAGGACAGGATCTGCGCGAACCCCTTGTTCTCCTCGGCGATCGGAGCGAGGAAGAGCGGAGCGAGCACGAGGCCCGCGGCTTGCGCGTAGATGAAGAAGTCGTACCACTCGATCGAGGTGCCGACCAGGGTGCTGGCGAGCACCCGCCGTTCCTCGGCGGGCATCCTCGTTCTCGTGCTGTCTGCGGAGACTGCTGACGTCATGCGAACTCCATTGTTCTGCGGGTGGGGGGAGAGAGCGACGACGTGCCGCTCCGAATCACTTACCGAATGATCGGTCAGTAATTGACGAGAGTAGCGCACGCCGACCCGCGGCCCAAGCGCTGCGTCCATGGCGGCGCGGGAGTGCGACGTGCGCGGCCCTCACACCCGCCCGAATGCACGCAGAGGATGCTCGATGAGCTCGGTCACTCGACGCAGGAAGCCGGCGGCGTATCCGCCGTCGCACACCCGGTGGTCGAACACCAGCGAGATCTGCACGATGCGGCGGGGGACGATCTGCCCGTCGATCACCCACGGCCGCTCGATGATGCGACCGATTCCGAGGATCGCGACGTCGGGGTGGTTGATGATCGCGGCTGAGCCGTCGACCCCGAGTCCGCCGTAGTTGTTCAGGGTGAACGTCGATCCGCGCAGGCGCTCCGGCGGCATCGACCCGGAGCGGGCTGCAGTCGTCAACTCGCGCAGCGCCGCGTCGAGCTGCTCGACGGAGAGCTCGTGGGCGCGGGGGATGACCGGAACGACGAGCCCGCGTGCGGTGTCGGCGGCGACGCCGAGATTGACGCCCTCGAACGAGATGAGCTCTGAGGCGTCGTCGCTCAGTCGAGATGCCAGCACCGGATGATCCTCCAGGGCGAGCAGCACGAAGCGCGCGATGAGGGCTGTGAGCGAGGGGGATCTGCCGCCCTCGGGAGCCATGCCTGCGCGCAGCGTCCACAACTCGGTGGCGTCGACGTCGACCCACACGGTCGCCTCGGGGATCTCGGAGCGGCTGCGGCTGAGCTTCGCGCTCACGGCGCGGCGCAGAGCCGACAGACGCTCGCGCGAGACCACGGCGAGGCCGTCGAGGCTCTGCCCGCTCGCGCTGCGATGCTGTGCGGCTGCGCCGTCGACGGCATCGTCGACGGCCGCGGCCAGGACGTCGGCGCGGGTGATCGAGCCGTCGTGTCCGGTCGGGGTGATCTCGTGCACGTCGAGCCCGAGATCTCGCGCCAGGCGTCGGACGAGCGGTGAGCGCACGGCCACCGTGCGCCGCGAGGCGGTCGTCGGCGGGGCGGGAACGCCAGGCTCCGTCGGCGTCGGCTCGGGCAGCGTCGCTTCTGCTGAGGGAGCGGCATCACGGACGCTCGACGTCGGGACCACGGTCGCCCGCGCACGACGACGACCGGTCGTCACGCGGTCGGAGGTGCCGTAGCCGATCAGGACGTTGCCCGAGCCCGCTCGCTCCTCTTCTCGGTAGGCCGCGTGCTCTGCGGCATCCGAACCGTTCGGTGCGCCCGAGTCGGTCGTGCTCGCCGGCTGCGTCGCATCGGAGACCTCGAGAACCGGGGCGCCGACGTCGATCGTCTCGCCAGGCTCTCCGTGCAGGGCGGTCACGACTCCCGCGAAGGGAGAGGGCAGCTCGACGATGCTCTTGGCCGTCTCGACCTCGGCGATCGCCTGGTCGGTGACGATGGTGTCGCCGACCGCGACCAGCCACTGCACGAGGCCCGCCTCGGTCAGGCCCTCGCCGAGATCGGGGAGCCGGAAAACGCGGGTGGTGAGTGCGGTCATGACGCGTCCTCCCAGTGCAGCGAGTCGATCGCGTCGAGGACGCGGTCGACATCGGGCAGGTACCAGTGCTCGAGCTTCGGCGGCGCATACGGGGTGTCGAAGCCGGTGACGCGTCGCACCGGCGCCTCCAGATATTCGAAGCAGCGCTCGAACACCCGTGCCTGGATCTCGGAGGCGACGCTGGCGAAACCAGGGGCCTCGGCGATCACGACTGCTCGTCCGGTCGCACGCACGGCGGCCATCACCGTCTCGTCATCGAAGGGAGACAGCGAGCGGATGTCGATGACCTGCACGCTGCGCCCCTCGGATGCCGCGACGTCTGCCGCCTCGAGAGCGAGCGGCACCGAGGCGCCATAGGCGATCAGGGTGACATCCGTGCCCTCGCGCGCGACCCTGGCGGTGCCGATCTCGGCGACCACCGAGGTGTCGACCTCGCCCTTCATCCAATACAGCTTCTTCGGTTCGAGGAAGATCACCGGGTCGGGCGAGGCGATCGCCGCTCGCAGCATCGAGTACGCGTCCTGCGGCGTCGACGGACTCACGACCGTGAGCCCGGGGGTGTGGGCGTAATACGCCTCGGACGAGTCGCAGTGGTGCTCGACTCCTCCGATGCCGCCCCCGAACGGGATGCGGATCACGAGCGGCATCCGCACGGCGCCGCGCGTGCGGTTGCCGAGCTTCGCGACGTGGCTGACGATCTGCTCGAACGCGGGAAGCGCGAAGGCGTCGAACTGCAGCTCGACGACGGGCCTCATGCCGTTCATCGCCATGCCGACGGCTGTGCCGACGATGCCGGATTCGGCGAGCGGGGTGTCGAAGCAGCGATCCTCGCCGAACCGCGCGGTGAGCCCGTCGGTGATCCGGAAGACGCCTCCGAGCGCGCCGACGTCTTCGCCGAACACCACGACCTCCGGATCGCTCTCGATCGCGTCCGCGAGGGCGAGATTCAGAGCGGCGGCCATGCTCATGGTCGATACGGCCGCGACACGCATGTCGACGCGGACGTCGTCGTGGGCGATGGTCATCGTGCACCTCCTGCGGGTTCGTGCGTGCGCTCGATCTCGCCCCTCAGCAGGTGCCACTGTTCTTCTCGCTGCGGCGAGCGAGACTCGGTGACGAAGCGGAAGAGGTCTTCGGGGTCGATGTCGGCATCCGTGTTGAGCGCCTCCCGCATCGCCGCAGCCGTCTGCTCGGCTCCGTCGGCATACTCCGCCTCGAGCTCTTCCGTGAGCGCGCCCGTGCCGGTGAGGTACGTGCGCAGACGTGTCAGCGGATCACGCGCGACCCACGCCTGGACCTCCGCGCGCTCGCGATAGCGGGTGTCGTCGTCGGCGTTCGTGTGCGCCTGCATCCGGTAGGTGTGCGCTTCGATGAGCGTCGGTCCGCCGCCGGCGCGCGCCCGATCGACCGCATCGCCGAGCACTGCCAGCACTGCGGCGACGTCGTTGCCGTCGAGGCGCTGCCCCGGCATCCCGTAGCCGATCGCCTTGTGGGCGAGGGAGGGCGCCGCGGTCTGACGACTGAGCGGCACGGAGATCGCGAACTCGTTGTTCTGCACGAAGAAGACGACGGGCACGTGGAAGACCGCGGCGAAGTTCATGGCCTCATGGAAGTCGCCCTCGCTGGTCGCGCCGTCACCGCACAGGGCCACGACCACGGTGCTCTCGCCGCGCCTCTTCGCGGCATACGCGAAGCCGACCGCGTGCAGGAGCTGCGTGGCGAGGGGAGTCGCCTGAGGAGCGACGTGGTGCGCCCGCACGTCGTAGCCCGAATGCCAGTCGCCTTTGAGGAGCACCATCGCGTCGGCCGGGGCGACGCCTCGCGCGACGACCGCCACCGAGTCGCGGTACGTGGGGAAGAGCCAGTCGTCATCGGCGAGAGCGAGAGCGACGCCGATCTGGCACGCCTCCTGACCGTGCGACGACGGGTAGACGGCGAGGCGACCCTGCCGCACGAGAGCGCTGGCCTGGTCGTTGATGCGTCGACCCTCGACGAGACCCCGATAGGCGGCGAGCAGGGCGTCGGCGTCCGGCAGCGCGTAGCGCTCGTCCTCGATGACCCTGCCGTCTGCATCGATGAGCTGGACCGCTGTGTCGCGCGGCAGCAGATCTGCATGTTCCATCCGTTCGCCCTCCTTGCCGAACCCGATGAGGACAGCATGCGCCTCGGGAGACAGTCGTCCAAGAACAATCGACGGATCGTGGACGATTGCTGTCGGGTTGCCCATCCGTACGACGAAATGTCAGAATTCAGGCACGGACGAAGGGGTTCCATGATCACGCTCGACGAGACCGACCACGCGATCCTCGCGGAGCTGAGGGCCGATGCGCGTGCGTCCATGACCGCCATCGCCGAAGCGGTGCACATCTCGAGGGCGGGCGCGCATGCGCGGATCAAGCGCCTCACCGATGCGGGCATCATCACCGGATACTCGGTGCGCACGGATCCGGTGCTGCTCGGCCACCACGCCAGCGCATACGTGACGCTGGCGATCGAGCAGGCGACGTGGCAGGAGGTCAGCGCCCGGCTCCGCGCCATCCCCGAGATCGAGCACATGGCACTCGTCGGCGGAGACTTCGACGTGATCCTGCTCGTCCGAGCGAGCGACGCGCGCGACCTCCGTCGGATCGTGCTGGAGGACATCCAGGCGATCCCGTCGATCAGGTCCACCCGCACCACTCTCATCTTCGAGGACTTCACCCTCGTCTGATCCGGTGTCCGAGCGGGGACGCCGAGGTCATCCCTTCGCACTCGGACATCTGCGGCGCACTCCTCGACAAGTGGGCCGCCCGACGGCGTCCGACAATGAGACGACCGCCAGTTCCTTGGCACGCGTCCCGCTCGAAGGAGAGTCCCGATGTCCGAATCCGCCGCATCCGCAGCCACTGCGCTGCTCGACCGCATCCAGGCGCCGGAGGGCGCCGGACGAGACATCCCGGATGCCGCCACACGTGACGTCATCGGTCGTGCGCCCGAGCATTCGGTCGGTGACCTCGACGAGGCGATCGCGCGGGCGCGGGCCGCGCAGCCCGGCTGGGAGTCTCTCGGGCACGCGAAGCGCAGCGAGCTGCTGATCGCGGCCGCCGATGCGATCGACGCGAACGCCGAAGCGCTCGCGCACCTCCTCTCTCGCGAACAGGGCAAGCCGCTGAACGGCCCCAACGCGCGCTTCGAGCTGGGTGCGTGCTCGGCGTGGCTGCGCACCAACGCGACGATCCCGATCGAGTCGCAGGTGCTCGTCGATGACGAGACCCTGCATGCCGAGCTCGTCTACAAGGCCGCCGGGGTCGTGGGCGCGATCGGTCCGTGGAACTGGCCGCTGATGATCACCGTCTGGCAGATCGGTCCGTCGCTGCGGATGGGCAACACCGTCGTCGCGAAGCCCAGCGAGTACACGCCCCTGAGCGTGCTCGCGATGCTGGCGGTGATGAACGACGTGCTGCCGGCCGACGTGCTCATCGGCGTCTCCGGCGACCGCGAGGTCGGCGCCCGCCTCGCCTCGCACCCCGACATCGACAAGATCATGTTCACCGGATCGACAGCCACCGGGCGCCGCATCATCGAGAGCTCGGCCGGCAACCTCGCCCGCCTCACCCTCGAGCTCGGGGGCAACGATGCAGGCATCGTGCTGCCCGGCACCGAGGTGTCGGCGATCGCCCAGGATCTCTTCTGGGGGGCGTTCATCAACACCGGTCAGACGTGCGCGGCGATGAAGCGCCTCTACGTGCACGACTCGGTCTACGACGAGGTCGTCGACGCGCTCGCCGAGATCGCGGCATCCGTGCCGATGGGCAACGGGCTCGACGAGAACAACGTGCTGGGTCCGCTGCAGAATCGCGCCCAGTTCGACATCGTGTCGAGGCTGGTGGAGGACGCGAAGGGCCGCGGCGCCCGTGTCGTCACCGGCGGCGAGGCGGCGCCCGAACTCGGCGAGCTGTTCTACCGGCCCACGATCGTCGCCGACATCGACAACGACGCGGCCCTCGTGCAGGAGGAGCAGTTCGGACCCGCGCTTCCCGTGATCAGGTACAGCGACGTCGACGAGGCGTTCGCCTTCGCCAACTCGGTCGACGTCGGTCTCGGCGCATCGGTCTGGGCGAGCGACCCCGAAGCCGCTCGCGAGGCGGCGACGCGCATGGAGTCGGGCACGGTGTGGATCAACTCGCACGGCGGGCTGCATCCCATGGTGCCGTTCGGCGGGGTGAAGAGTTCGGGCTACGGCCTCGAGTTCGGCGTCGAGGGGCTCAAGTCCGTCGCCGTGACCCAGGTCGTCTCGGGTCCGGGGCGGAAGGCTCAGGCATGAAGTCCGCGATCGTCGTCGGGGCAGGGACCTCGGGAGCGATCGTCGCACGACGGCTGGTGGATGCGGGAGTCGAGGTCACGCTGATCGAGGCCGGAGGGTACGACTCGAACCCCGCGATCCACGATCCGTCGAGGGCGGGGGAGCTCTGGCACTCGGCCGATGACTGGGACTTCTTCACCGTGCCGCAGGAGCACGCCGGCGGTCGCCGGCTGCATCTTCCGCGCGGAAAGGTCACCGGTGGGTCTCACGCGCTCAACGCCATGATCTGGGTGCGCGGCGCGGCCTCCGACTACGACGCGTGGGAGCGCGCGGGCGCGACCGGGTGGGGGTGGAGCACCGTCGAACCCGTCTTCGACGCGCTCGAGCACGACGTGCTGCCCGTCACCGACGACTACGAGCTCTCGCCGATCCAGGCGTCGATCATCGACGCGGCGGTCGAAGAAGGGCTGCCCCGCAATCCCGACTACAACGGCGGCACCCTCGACGGCGTCTCCCAGCAGCAGGTGACCATCCGCGACGGACGCCGGGTGAACACGTGGATGGCTTACGCCCAGCCCGTCGCCGACAGGCTCACGATCCTCACCGGACGCGAGGTGCATTCGGTGATCGTCGAGGAGGGTCGTGCCGTCGGCGTCCGGCTCGGATCCGGGGTCGACTCCGAGGATGTCTTCGCCGACGAGGTCGTGCTGTCCGCCGGTGCGATCGGATCGCCCGTGATCCTCCTCCGCTCCGGCATCGGCCCCGCCGACGAGCTCGCAGCCCTCGGCATCCCGGTCGTGGTCGATGCGCCCGGCGTGGGCAGGAACCTGCACGACCACCTGCTCTCTCCGGTCGTCTTCACGACGGAGCGGCCGGTGGGGCCGCCGCAGCCCGGCGTCTCGGTCACCCAGTCGCACCTCTTCTGGCGCAGTCACGACGACCTCGCAGAGCCCGACACGCAGCCGATCCACTTCTCGGTGCCGATGTGGGGCGACCTCGAACCTCGCGGAGACGACGGATTCACGCTCATGGCCGGCCTCGTGACGCCGCACAGCCGGGGCACGCTCACCCTGTCTGGTCCCGACCTCGCCGACCCTCCGCTGATCGACCTCGCTGCGCTCGCGGACGAGAGGGATGTCGCCTCGCTCGCGGCATCCGTGCGTCAGTGCCGTCGGATCGGCGGGCAGCCGGCGCTCGCCGACGCGTGGGGAGCGACCGAGGTGTATCCAGGCCCCGACGTGCCGGACGAGGGGATCGAGGACTGGGTGCGGCGCACCGCCATCACCTACCACCACCAGGTGGGCACCTGCCGGATGGGGTCGGATGCCGACGCGGTCGTCGATCCACTGCTGCGCGTCCGCGGCCTCGAGGGGCTGAGCGTGATCGATGCCTCGGTGATCCCGACCGTTCCGACGGGCAACACCAATGCGCCCGCCGCGATGATCGGCGAGCTCGGGGCGAGGTTGCTGCTCGGACGCTGACGGGGGTGCACGCGCGAAGAGCCCCCTCCTGCGAAGTGCAGGAGGGGGCTTCGGCGTCTCGTCGGGCGTGCGTGTCTGTCAGCCCGCGGTGTAGACCTCGCGACCGGCGAACCACGTCGAGCGCACCGGGGTGTGCACGATCTCGTCGGCGGGGCCGGCGATCGCATCACGGGCCAGCACGACGAAGTCCGCCGACTTGCCCGGCACGAGCGACCCGGTCTCCGATCCGAGACCCATCGCGGTCGCGGCGTTGATCGTGAAGACCTCCAGCGCTTCTTCGGCGGTGATCGCCTGCTCGGGCCAGAGGACGCCGGGTGCGCGACCGAGGGGGTCGGCGCGCGTCACGAGTCCCTGCAGTCCTTCGAGCGTGTTCGGAGACTCGCTCACCGGCCAGTCGGAACCGCCGGCGACCAGCGCTCCTGCATCGATCAGGGCGCGGTTGGGCTGCGAATGCTCGGCTCGATCACCGAGCACCTCGGCCAGCGCCTGGGGGATCACACCGGGGAACCAGATGAACGGCGAGATGTCGGCCGATACATCGAGGGCTCGCAACCGGGGGATGTCGTCCGAGGCGAGGAACTGGCCGTGCGCGATCTGGATCGGGGTGGTGAAGCCGTCGGCGCGGATGCGTGCGGCGACGTCCAGCACGAGACGTGCCGACCCGTCACCCGTGCAATGCACCTTGGCGCCGAGTCCGCGCTCCGCGACCGAGCGCAGCCATGTGTGCAGCTCGTCGAAGTCCATCGTCGTCTCGCCGTGGAAGTGGGCGCCGTGCACGGCATCCGCCACGTACGGCTCGAGGAACGACGCCGTTCGCGCGGGAGGCACCCCGTCGAGGAAGATCTTCACGAAGTCCGGTCGATGGTGCGGAGTCCGGTACTGCTCGCCGAGGTCGATGAGCGCCGCGCCGATCGGATCGAACCCGAAGATCTCGTCGTTGATCAGCAGCGACGACACGACCCAGGCGCTGAGCTCCTGAGACCGGTCGAGTGCCGCGAGCGCGGCGAGGATGTCTGTCGACACCCCGGCATCCTGGAACGTCGTGATGCCGAAGGAGTTGAGGATCTCGACGCCGCGGCGCGACGCCGCGATGTGCTGCTCGGCCGTCAGCCCGCCACTGCGGTCGTAGGCCTCCTGCACCGGGATGCCCGCGGCCTCGAGCAGCACCCCGGTCGGTGTTCCGTCCTCGGGATCGAGCAGGGTGACGCCGGCGGAGGGGATGCCGTCGGCGGTGATGCCGGCGAGCTGGAGTGCCCGGGTGCTCGCCCACCTGTTGTGCCTCGAGTCCTCGACCAGCACCACCGGTCGCCCTCCGGCCGCCTCATCGAGACGTTGCCTGGTCGCAGTGTTGGCGAGGGTCGGCAGCAGCGTGGTCGACACCGGGCCGCCCACGATCCACGCGTCAGGCGGCAGCGTCTGCGCCTTGTCGCGCACGAGGTCGAGGACGTCGTCGAGAGCGAGCGACGGCGGCAGCGAGAGCTCGAACAGCTCTGTGCGGCCGGCCATGGCGTGATGGTTGTGCACATCGACGAAACCGGGGTAGACCGCGGCGTCGCCGACGTCCAGCATCCGCGTGCCCGGCCCGCGGTGCGCCTGCATCTCGGCCCTGGTCCCGACGCCGAGGATCCGGCCGTCGCGCACGGCGAACGCCTCGACGACCGGCTTCCGGCGATCCGCCGTGCGGATCACGGAGCCCGTGACGATCAGTTCGGCCGACACCATCTCAGACGGCTCCGAACAGGGCGGGTTCGAGACCCTCTGCGTGATGCGTCGTCGAGAGCAGCCTGCCGTGCGCGCCGAACGTGAAGTGCGTCGGCACCTCGCCCGACTCGTCGAGTCCGAACAGCACGCCGTGCGAGCGGATCGCGTTCACATCGCGGTGGTCGGCGATCGTGACGGACGCGCACGGGATGACCTTCTCGCGCCACGCGAAGATGTAGATGCCGGGGCGCACCTCCCAGACGCTGTTCTCGTCGGTGTCGGCGAGACCTCGTTCGGGGCCGGCGAGGCACTGCCACGAGTACCAGCGCTCCGAGAGGTAGACGTGCTCGTATGCGTGCTCCTCGCTGTAGACCCACTCGACCCGCCGCCCGATGAGAGTCGTCGCCGGGGCGGGCTCGGCGCCCGTCACGGTCGCGCCTTCGATGATGCTCGGCGCGAACACGTGCTGCACGCGGGTGCGCCCCTGTTCCGGCGCAGGCAGGATCACCGAGATGACGGCGAGGGCGCGCCCGTGGCGGAGGTCGACGACGAGCGACACGGCCTCGTTCGGCAGGTACCTGTGGTGGAACTGCACGAAGTACAGGTCGTCATCGACCTCGAAGGCCTCGTAGTCGTCGGTGTCGGATGCCGGCGCTGTCGAATCCTCGGCACCGGGGCGGTAGTCCCACGTGACCGTGGTGTCGGCGAATCGGTGCGAGATGCGGGTTCCGCGCGCATCCACGACCGTGATCTCCCGACCGCTCAGCGCGGTCGTGTGCGGGGCCTTGTTGGCGTCGAACCCGGGGGCGAGGCCCTCGAGCGGAAGCCAGGTGGACGTGTCGGCGGGGTTCAGAGTCGTCATGTCTCTCCTCGAGATGGGGTGCGGGTCGGGTGAGCGTCAGCGGTCGCTGAATCGCTCGAGGTCGGATGCGAGGCCCTCGTACACGGCGGGCCTCGAGCGCTTCAGATAGGCGCCGTAGGCGATCCCGCCGATGAGAGCCACCACGAGCAGCAGCGGCATGAGGCGGATGGCGAGCTCTTCGGATCCGGCGACGATGTTGAAGTTCACGATCGCGAGCACCGAGATCGCGGCGATGCCGAGGAATCCGATGCCCGGAGCGATGAACGTGCTCCACCACCTCGGGTCACGGGAACGACGGAAGTACACGACGATCGAGATCGCTGCGAGTCCCTGCAGGATCAACACGCTCAGGGTGCCGAAGCCGAGCATCGCCGGCACCAGGGTGAGGATCGGGTCGGCACCGGCGATCGCGAAGATGATCGCCACGATCGCGGCGAATGAGGCCTGCACGATCCCCGCGATCTGCGGGGCGCCGTTGCGTCGCGTGCGGGCCAGTGCATGCGGAAGGATCCGCGCGCGCCCGAGGGAGTAGAGGTAGCGCGTGGCGGAGTTGTGGAACGCGAGCATCGCCGCGAACAGGCTGACGAGCAGCAGGATCATCATCACCGTGGTCAGCGGACCGCCGAGGTACTGCTGCGAGAGGGTGAAGATGAGGTCGCCCGTCGGCAGGTGCTCGAGAGCCGTGGTCTGTGCCTGCGCGACGCCGGTCGCGCTCACGACGGCCCACGTGGTGACGCCCAGGATCACGCCGATCGCGATGATCGAGGTGTAGGTCGCGCGCGGGATGGTGCGCAGCGGCTGCTTCGCCTCCTCGCTGAACAGGGCGGTCGCCTCGAAACCGAGGAAGCCTGTCGCGGCCAGGAGCAGGCCGATCGGCAGGGAGCCCGAGAACACGGCTTCGGGGCTGAAGGCGGCCACGTCGTATCCCGTCTGCACGAGCACCGAGACGTCGAAGACCACGAGCATCAGCACCTCGAGCACGAGGCACACCCCGAGGATCTTGGAGCTGAAGTCGACGCCGACCCTCGCCAGCACGAAGCAGACGACGATCGACAGCAGACCCCAGATCAGCCAGTGCACGTCGAGGCCCGTGAGGTCACGGATGATGTTCTGCATGAAGAAGCCGCTGGTGCCGATCGTGCCGACCACGAAGAAGTTGTAGCCGAGCGTGGCGATGAGGCCCGCGACGAGACCGCCCGTGCGGCCGAGACCCTTCACGACGAAGGCATAGAAGCCGCCGGCGTTCACGAGCTGCTTCGACATCTGCGCGTATCCCACGGCGAACAGCAGCAGGATCGCGGCGACCAGGAAGAAGGCCATCGGTGTGCCGCCACCGTTTCCGAGGGCGATCGCCAGGGAGGCGACGACCACGATGCCCGTCAGCGGTGCGACGGCGGCGAGCACGAGGAAGACGATCCCGGCGACGCCGAGCGCGCCGGGTCGAAGAGAGGTGTGGTCCTGCTGCGTCGTGGACGCAGATATCGGGTCTGCCACGTCGGCTCCTTTGCTGGGTGACGGCCGTGTCGAACGGCATCGAGGATGAGGGGGATCGTCGATAGAGCGAGTCTGCTCGCGCCGCGAGTCCGGCGGTTGACCCTGAGCGAAGGACGATGGTGCCAGCGCGCACAGCCGTCCATGCCGTGTTCCCGGCTTGCGCACGGCGGAGCAGGATGACCGTGATGACACCGCCGTCCTTGAGGAGCGCCGCCCGGCGCTGCCGCGGAGTCTCGGGGGAGATCATGGACCTGCAGCTGAGCGGCACGACCGCGCTGATCACGGGAGCAGCGAGCGGCATCGGGCGTGCGACGGCGCTCGCGCTCGCCGCGGAAGGGGTGCGTGTGGCCCTGCTCGATCGCGACGGTGCTGCGCTCGCTGAGACGGCACGCGGATGCCATGACGCCGTGGTGCGCGTGGCTGATGTCACCGACCAGGCACAGGTCGCGGATGCGGTCTCGACCTCCGTCGAAGAGCTCGGTGGGTTGGATGCTGTCGTCTGCTGCGCCGGGATCTCGGGCCCGGTCGGGTCGCCCATCGATGAGATCTCGCTGCTCGAGTGGAACACGGTGTTCGCCGTCAACGTCACGGGCGCGTTCCTCGTGCTGGCGCAGGCGCTCCCCGCGCTGCGCGCTTCGGCCACCGCATCCGTCGTGCTGCTCGCGAGCGACTCCGCGTTCGTGTCATCGCCGGGCATGGCGCCGTACTGCGCGTCGAAAGCGGCGCTCGTCCAATTGGGCCGGTCGCTGTCGGTGGATCTCGCCCGAGACGGCATCAGAGTGAACACGGTGGCGCCGTCGATCGTCGACACGCCGATGAGTCGGGGCGACCTCGGCGCCGATGCGTTCGTCGATCCATCGTTCGCGGTGCAGACGCCCGAAGACGTCGCCTCTCACGTGCTCTACCTCGTGTCACGACGCAGTGGAGCGATCAACGGCACGACGATCGTCAGCGACTTCGGGTATTCGGCCCGATCAGGATTCCCCGCCTGATGACCTCGGGGGCAGCGGATGGTGCGTGAGCGCGTGGACTTGCGCGTGAGCGCGTGAACTGCGCGGGAGCGCGTTAACTGCGCGGGAGCGCATCAGGAACAGGAGCAGACATGGGCATTGCAGTCGGATCGACGGTCTCGGGGCACGTCGTCGTCATCACCGGCGGCGGAACCGGCATCGGCGCGGCGGTCGCCGAACGGTATGCCGCAGAGGGCGCTCACGTCGTCGTGGTCGGGCGGCGGCCTGAGCCGCTGCGCGCCGTGGCGGATGCGGTGGGCGCTCATCCGATCGTCGCGGACGCCGCCGACACGGCATCCGCGCAGGCTGCGGTGGCTGAGGTGCTCGCGACGTTCGGGCGGCTCGACGTTCTGGTCGCGAACGCCGGCGGACACGGGTTCTCACCCGTCGCCGACACCGACGACGACAGCTGGGATGCGGCGATCCGCGCCAACCTCACCACGGCGTTCGTCATGGCGCGGGAGGCATTGCCGTCGCTGATCGAGGCGAAGGGGCAGATCGTGATCGTGTCGTCGCTCGCCGGTCTCTTCGCTGGGCCGTCTGTGGCCGGATACACGGTGGGCAAGCATGCTCTGATCGGTCTGACACGGACCCTCGCCCGCGACTACGGACGACGGGGTGTGCGCGTGAACGCGGTGTGCCCCGGGTGGGTGCAGACGCCGATGGCGGACGACGAGATGGACGAGTTCGCCACGCAGGCGGGCCTCGGATCGCGCGAGGAGGCATATGCGACCGTGACGGCGGACGTGCCGCTGCAGCGACCGGCTCGCCCCGCCGAGATCGCGTCGGTCGTGCGGTTCCTCGGGTCGGGGGAGTCGTCGTACGTCACGGGTGCCGTGATCGTGGCGGACGGCGGATCCCACGTGGTGGATGTGCCGACGATCGCGTTCGATCGGGCGGGGATGTAGGGAGTATCTGTTCGGTGTTCGGTGCTGGGCTGGGTTGGGTTGGGTTGGGTTGGGCCGGGCAGGGTTGGGTTGGGTTGGACTGGGTTGGACTGGGCAGGGCAGGGGAGGGC